>Ga0075480_10000382_pt1 | contig 25785 bp, 21 predicted proteins | sample DEB08_DNA_7_FD_81590 | JGI IMG/M metagenome (GOLD analysis project Ga0075480, IMG submission 81590) | Aqueous microbial communities from the Delaware River and Bay under freshwater to marine salinity gradient to study organic matter... | ecosystem: Environmental > Aquatic > Marine > Coastal ... | reverse complement strand
ACAGATAAGATACGTATTACTGAACTGCCAATTGGAACGTGGAGCATGTCTTACACCAGTTTCTTGGAAGGTTTGATGGATGGAACCACAAAGAAGGGAAAGAAAATACCTGCATCAATACGCGATTTTACATCAGTATGTACGGAGGTAAAAGTGGATTTTGAAATTGTCTTCCCGCGTGGAAAATTGGCGGAATTGGAAGCGAAAACTGAAGATGCTACGGGCATTAATGGTGTAGAGAAATTATTAAAATTGGCTACTACAATTAGTAGCACAAATATGCATATGTTTGATGCTGAACGTAAACTACATAAGTATGAAACTATTAATGAAATTATAGATGACTTTTATAAGGTTCGCATTGACGTATATGGAAAGCGTAAGGCATACTTGATTGATATTCTGGAGAAGAAATTGGTGAAGTTATCCAATAAGGCGCGGTATATCCAGGAAACTCTGGAAGGAATAATTGATTTACGTCGTAAGAAGGCACAGGTAGTAACAGATTTACTAACTGAACGAAAGTTTGATTTGATTGATGGTGACTATAAGTATCTAATCAAGATGCCGATGGATTCGGTTACGGAGGAGAATGTAGCGTCTATTATGAATGACAGGGATAATGCGGTTAAAGAGTTGGAATTATTGAGAAAGACCAGTTTGGAGAAGATGTGGTTGTCCGAGTTGGATAATTTAGAGAAGGAATATACGACATATAAGAGTTACCGTGAAAAGGTTCAGAGTGGGAGTGGAAATTTGGTTAAGGTAAAAAAATCAAAAAGGAGTGTTCCTAAATAACATACGAAATAGCATTAATTAAGATGAAGTAATAAAAAGTTGTCCTGCATCGACCTGGTCAGATATTTCTGATCTCACTATTGTAGTTGACAATACGGCATTAGCTTCTCCCCTTTTAGTTCTTACCTCATTAGCAGCCGCTAATCTTAATCTATAACCTGGTAATGCGAACGCAATAGCATTCGCACTCTCACTTCCATTAAAATTACTACTAATGTAATCTACTAGTCCTTGATGAATATAATTATACCATACACCTTTTTGTTTGTCTGGATGTGCCGGTGCCGTCCAACCTCCAAAAATAGCACTATAATTGGCAGTTCCAACTTTGTGAGTAAAAAATTCAGTCATAAGTATATTATATTATATTATATTATATTATATTATATTATATTATATTATATTATATTATAATGGGAACTGACGCAGCACCATTTAAAATGTTTGGAACACCAATATCACCAGGTGCTTTTTTTTATTTTGATTATGTATATAATTTATATCCTATAATAATGAGTTATTATAGATTAGATATTTTTGAAAATGCTGATCATGCTGATAGGATTATTGTGAACCCTGGTTATAAAGTAATAGTTTATAACGATCCAAACTATACTGGTACAGATCAGACTATTGATAATACAAATGGAGAGACAAGTGAATTAGTAAATTTGAGTAATACAAATAAGGTTTCAAGTGTTAAATTATATTATGGTTCAACTGAATTGACTGGAAGTTTATCTACAAGTAATGCAAACAGTTTTTCACCAGTAAACTCATCAGCTGCACCAACAACAGGAACAGGTAAAATTGTTCCTTATACTTTAAAAGGCTCAACAATTCCTGCGTTTTGTCCGGTATATATGACAGGGGCTTACGCGTCATATCCTATTTTTCATTCGATTCCAGATTATAGAGATTATGGAATGGATGATAGTGATGACCGCTATTTAGTTGCGCCTCATTTTACAATTATTGTATGGAGAGATCTATCGAAAGGAGATGTACGTAAATATGAAAATGATTCAGATGATTGGAAAGTTTTTGATGTTCCCGGAGATCAGCAGGATCGAGGTACAACATGTAAATTATATTATTATGGTACAGAAATAACCAATACATAAAATTGAAAACTTTTTTACGTATTATTAAAATACGTAAAAAACAACCATGAAAATCATTTATGACAAAGTTTGGGGGGACATCCCCATGTCCGACTTAGCAATTTCAATTATAGACACACCTATGTATCACAGAATGTCCTATATTAAGCAGACGTCTATGGCGTATCGTGTATTTCCAACTGCAACTCATACACGTTTCAATCATCAGGTAGGTGTATATGGACTATTGAAGAAGACCCTGAATACCCTTATTAATAAGGGCCATCTTATTATAAGCGAAGGTGAACCTTTGACACCGGAAAAAATGACGGAACGAGTTAAGAATGGTTTAAAACCTTGTATTACGAAAGACGAATTTGAATGGATTTGTCTGGGTGGTTTGCTCCATGACCTGGGACACGGACCAGCTTCACATACATTTGACGATTTAATTGAGGAACTAACAGATAAAAATCTAATTACCAATAAAAAATGGGCAACACACGAAGAACGCTCACAAGACATATTTCGCTATATGGTAAAGGAAGACAATATTAATATTTCGCAGGAAGGAGTAGACTATATTTGTAATATAATTAATCCACCAACCGCATTTCATAACGATTTCCGTTTTCAGTTTGTAAATAACGAGGTAAATGGTGTAGATACAGATAAGATGGACTATATTTGTCGTGATTGTATGGTATTTGGGATTGCTTCTCATGTTAATATTGAGCGCATAATAGATAATTCATCAATTGTTTATGATGATACAAACAATACTGAAGGAACTTATTGGTCGTTTAGTGAACGCATAAAGGGCGAAGTATTCAATCTCTTTATGATGCGATATCAGTTATACCGAGATATATATAATCATCCCAAGGTGATAAAATTTGAAATAGCCTATAAAGCCGTGCTTATGGATAATGTAGAGTTTATTTTGGAATGTTTTAAGACGAATAATGTATCTATGTTTATGGAAATGACGGATGAGTCAATGTATTGGCGTGCAAGCGAAAAGGTACGCAATGAATTTATAAGTCGCGATACATATAAACTTGTTCCAAATAACACAATAGAGAACCCAATTATAATTGAAGAAACGGTGGGGTTCTTTGGTAAGTGTGGTTTCAACCCATTTCAGTGTATTCGGTTTCATGACCGTAATACATATGATGTTAAGAGAATTCCCCTCAGCCAGATTAATATATTTCTGTGTTTTGACTGCACTTGTGAGATTTTACGATATGAATACAAATATGATAATTGATAAAAATTATAAAAATTGAAACAGCATAAATAAATAATTTTTTTATAATATATCACCCAGTTATTATAATGTCGTCTCAGCAATCAACTCCTTTCTCTTATTTCAGTGGCAATCATAAGTTCGGTGTAGACGGAAAAAACATCTGGTCATCCAATAAGGATGATGAGAAGTATGTTGGCAGTGGTCGTTTGAATGAAGAACCCAAAATCATCGTACATTCAGAAAATTGTGATAAATTTATTTATAAGTCACCTGAAATGGTAGATACGATGAAACCCAGTGGTGGATGGTATGTTGAAATTATAGATGATGAATATATTGTATTTAGACGTGCAGATGATATTGTAGATATTCGTCCTAGTTTGAAACTAAATGTTTTGATGTATGGAATTCTCTTTATGAATATATTTTATACAGATATTTTGTCGTATCTTTTGATGTTTGGTCTATGGTCTTCTATTTTATGTATCAATGATCCAGATGCAGACAATATCAATCCGAACATCCATTCGTGGTCTTCGTTTATTCCACAGGTAAAACGGATGATGTATTACACGAAGGACCAAATTGTATACGCGAAGGAGTTGTATTTCAATTATATCGAAACTGTGGTGGACTTTTACGATAAAGTCGCATTTGCATCCTATGGTGATAACAAACCATTCTATCAATATGATCACGTAGAAAATGTAGATGATGATGACGATGAAAATAGTGTCAGTAGTAGCAGCAGTAGCAGCAGTAGCAGCAGTTACAGCGATAATAATAGCGTTAGCACTCATTCATCTATGCCATCATTGGAAGATTACGGAACAGACAAACAGGAGCTTGAAATAAACGCCCTCTACGACGAACTTTACCAACTTCACATGAACGATGAGAACTTCATCTACTGGGTTAAGAGTGGAGAGAATGGGATCATTTCGGGCGATTATTTCGACGAATTGGAGAGTGACGAGAACTGGTTGTACGCCTTTGCTGAAATGTGTTATGGTGGAGATATTTCGTATGAAGATGTGGTTCGTCTCTTTGTAACGGACACGGAGAATTTTAACTATGAGGAAGATGAGGATAATGATGAGGATAATGAGGAAGATGAGGATAATGATGAGGATAATGAGGAAGACGAGGATAATGATGATGATAGTGAGGAAGATGAGGATAATGATTATGATAGTGAGGAAGATGAGGATAATGATGATGATAGTGAGGAAGATGAGGAAGAAGATGATGATGATGAAGATTGGGATAAGGAGATTAATCCCAATGAATTTATTAGACCTAAGAGGGGAGGGATGTGGTTGCGAAGTATGAGGTGAAGTAATACTTCTTTTGAATAATAATTACATCAATAAAAATAAATTAAAATAATAATTTATTTTTTTTATCGTTTATACCAATGATACGAAATATAATGACAATTCATACTTGTATCCAAAGCACTAACATTTTCCCAATTTAATTTGCGAATTTTAATTTTATCAAAATGATTTTTTAACATATAATTGAAGTATAATTCATATTCAGATGCGCCTGCAGGTATATATTCAACAAATTCCAAAAACACATTATAGAAATCGTCGTCGTGTGTATCTTCAACAAGTTGAATTAATTCGTTAACATAACGTTTATTAAATAACATATGATGACAAATACCAGACTTGTTTTGTTCCATTTTAACAAATGAATGATGAAGCAATTTCATATGTTTAAAATAAGGTTCATTATATTCATCACCATAATTATAGAGGGGCAAACCATCTTCAAAGAAAGAAGTAGGTTTCAAGAAAAAGGTATCGGCATCGATAACAAGATAATGGTCAAGAATACCTCTAATAACTTTACCTGCATATAATTTTAATAGTTGCTGTAAATACCATCCATTGCGTTCACTTCTAGTATGATGGTTTGCAATATCATTAATATCAAAAGGAAAACGTTTTTCTAATACATTAATACAACCATCAACATTTAATGTAGTATCATCAGTTATTAAATATATATTTCTATATCCCAAAACATTATTCTTAGTATACTCTATTTGTTTAAATATAATATCTTTATCTTTCGGACCAACGGGTATAACGATATCAAACATTTGTGGTTTTTGAAACATAACATAAAAATAACGGTCACCATCATTTCCAATGAGTTTATATTCCATATTAACACGGGTTGCTAATTTTGCTGTGAAATCTTTATCGATAAATTGCCTAATAGAACAGACATCATTTACGTTAGACTGATGTGAATTATCACTATGAACAATACGATTTTCCAAAATGACAACTTTTTTATTCTTACATATTTTTTCCATAATATCAAGAGGATTATCCAAATGATGTGTAACGGATAGACAAGAAATGAAGTCATAATCGTCATATGAAAAATCCTCTAGCATTCCAGTTAAAAAATCAATATTTTTTAGATTATAATAATATTTGGCTAAGTATCCCCTAATAATACGTGCAGGTTCAGAATCTAATCCAGTCATATGTTTAACGCGAAGTTTATCTTGAAATAAATAAGTGTATGCTCCTTCGGCACAACCGATATCCAGACCTTTGTCTAATGATATGTTTTGCGAAAGTGCAAACTCAATACATTTCATTAAAATATTATACTTAGGTAAACTATTAGTGTGTTTAAACTGGTCAAATTTAAACCAAGGAGACATAGTTTCGGGGTCAAAAACATTTTTATAAATATTCCATAAATCACTAGTATAAGGTGAACTATAATGATGTTCTATGTTAATAGGCATTGTCATATTATAGGAGTAATAAATTCTGGCATATGCGCGTCTACCTAATATTTCCAACGCAGTAACACGATGATGTCCCTCGAAAACGCGCAGGTCGTTCGAGTTACATTCTTTGAAAGTAATATTGGTTGCGTTATTTGTAAATTGTTTTTCGCAAATAATAAGTTCTTTCTGTTCTTCACGGTTCAATATATCAACAAGATAATCCATATCTTTCGTTGTTCTATCGTAAAAATAAGACGTAAAATTTACTTTATTGGTGCTAAGGTCAATAATAGTGTCCTTAATATCGTATATGAGACAAATATCATTAATAGTATCATTTCTCATTTCATCGTTTGTAGTATCTCCAAAAAAATACCAGGGTCGCCATAAATCTCCTATTTTTTTACTATGAATATCTATTCTTCCTTTCATAGTTCTATTATCAGTATAAATGGGATACGAATGTTCGCCTATTTGAATTGTCTCCAACGAGTTTTCTTTTACAATGGGTTTACCAATGGTTTTATTTTTGATTGTAATGTTACGATTAATAAGAACAATATCCTGCTGTTTTAAATTTAAATCAATATTAGTAACATTTTCGAAAAAATATTTTGTAAAATTAAGAATATCATTCGTTTTACAACCACCGCAATACATATTACAATTGGTTACTTCCGTATGTATATATTGAGTTGTCTTCAAGTGGTCACCAAGTCCTTTCAGTGCCAATAATTCGGCACCTTGTAAATCCATCCATATAATATCTACACCAGGTATATTTAATTTTTTGATAATAGAATCCAGTCTATGGCAATTGGTAGTTATAGTTTTTTGAACGTAATTTTCATTTTTCGAATTATGATACTTATTATATTCTTCGTGAAATTTAAATAATGAAGAAGCACCTGGGTTCCCATCACTCCAACTGGATTTAGTATTTTCTTGATCAATTGGATGAAATGTAATCTCACCATCATAATCGCAAACCGCTCCTTCGATTAATGTTATTCTGTCAGTGTATGGAATAATATTTTTACGACACGTATCTAATGTATTTGGATTGCACTCAAACGCGTATATCATAGCATTTGGAAACGCATTATAAAATTCTATACTTTGAAGACAATCACGAGAACCAACGTCAAAAATAATATAAGGTTCATTAGAATGAATAATATGTTTGGTAAATTTTTCTATCATTATATTACAATTTGTTAGTCAATCTTTATACATATTACAAAAAAATTTATAAAAGAAACTACAAAATCCAGTTTTTTTCCTATACATATAATAGATATGTCCGCACGTAAAACCAGAAAAAATAGACCCACCAAATCGTATGTTGTAGCAATACCATCATATGACCGTCCAGAAGCAATCGTAGAAAAGTCATTGAAAACCCTTTCCGAAGGTGGTGTTCCAAAAAGTTTAGTCCATATTTTTGTTGCAAATAAAGCAGAAGAGAAAAGATACAAAAATGCTGTACCTAAAAATATGTATGGGAAAATAGTTGTAGGGAAAATAGGGATAACGGAGCAACGCAAGTTCATAATTCAACATTATCCAGAGAACCAAGCGATTGTTTCTATCGATGACGATGTAGAAGGACTTTATAAAAAAGTATCAGATAAAGAATTAAAAAAAATAACTGATGTTCACACATTCTTTACCGATGCATTTTCTACATTGAAGAAGGAGAACCTTTATATCTGGGGAATTTATCCAGTTCATAATCCTTTTTTTATGAAAAATAAAACGACTACTGATTTAAAATTTATTATAGGAACACTTTATGGATTTATTAATCGTAAGACAAAGACCATTCAACCCTCGTCAAAGATCAAAGAAAAGGAAGATTACGAACAGAGCATTAAATATTTTATCAAGGATGGAGGTGTCGTTCGTTTTAATGATGTTACTATAAAGGCAAAAAAACACGCACCTGGTGGGTTAGGTGTTACCGAAGGTCGTTTAGAAGCAAATCGTGTAGCGGCTGATTATCTGGAAAAAAATTATCCAGGTTATGTAAGTGTTTTTCACCGTCCAAACGGCATGACAGAAGTTCGTATGTCGCGTATAAAGAGAGGCGAGACGCCCTAATATAATATATAGTTAACTGCCTTTGTATCCTCTTCGTGAAAACCGCGTAGGAACAGCAGGAGGTTTATTCTTTTTCTCTAATTTACGTTTCTCTCGTTTTTCGCGCGCAATTACCTTACGCATCTCGGTTTCTTCTTGTTCCATTGCGTGTTGTTCTGCTTCCTCTCGTTCCAGATCCTTTATGGCATTCTCTATGCGCTTCCGGAAATCCGAGTCAATGTTTCTAAGTTCGTTCGTCCAATCGATCATACGTCTCTCCTGATGGAACTTGTTTTTAACAACATATGACTTGTGAACCTTAATAGTTCTTTTCCACTGTAAGTAGAGTCTTTTAATGAACGGGTGCGAAATGTCGTAGGGCATAATTGTGTGTATGTTTGTGCGTTCTCATAAAATTCTATAAAAGTATTCAATTTTTATAGAATTCATTAAGTGTAATGTCGTTTTTTCTTTGTTTTATTCATTAATACGATTTTCATTCCTCCACCTACATCCTTAACCGTTTTATTATGTTTTTTAACAAAGCTTGCAGTTTTTCCGCGTGTTCTCCTCCATAATTTTTCTCTTAAATAACATACAATAGAAAGGCGACGTGCGTCTTTATCGACTACCTTCATTGGAAGATTGCCGTGTAACTCGTGAACATTCATAAATAACATATCACCGGTTCTAACATCGACACCGATGCCATACTGTGGGAAGCAGGTTTCGGCACCTTCATATTTACCATTTTCAATAACAACTAAATTACCGAAACCTTCACAGTCATCTCCTTTATCCGTATGTATAGAAGTTCTAAAATTTACATTTGTAGTAACCGTTGTAAAAGCAGTTCCGGGTATTTTAAAAGCGGTTTCTTTTGCCTTATCATTTTGTTTTTTAAAATATGATGGTGTATGTTTTTTATAAAGACGATTAATATCTCTTATAAGAGGTAATGTTTCATTATATAATTCTGGAAAATCACGATTAAATCTACATTCACGCACTTCAAGAGGTAGTTTATGTCCTGCTACACGAAAGTTCTTTTTTTGAGTTGGAGAGAACCTGTCGAAATATCCAAAAATATTGGTCATAATACGTGGATTATCGTAAACATTTTTTGAATTACTACCCGTAGCACTACCACGATTACTAGTAGGAGTTAAAGCGAACTCTATAACATTATCATAAAATGCTTTTGTGTGTTGTTGTGGCAAAACCCCTTTTCTAAATTTAAGTAGTAATGTCCCGTCTTCGGCATATACATCAGCATCCTCTTTAATAATATCATTAATCATATTGGGTTCAACAAATTTATTTTTCAATCTTTTATCTGCGTCATTATCATTCATATCTTTTTTTACAGTATATGTTTTTACTCCTTTTATATTTTCAGTTTTAATAATAGTCATAATGTAACTATATATACTGAATACAAAAATAAAAAAATAGAAATATATATAATATAAAACGGATGTTTTGGCATCCAACTTTCAACCAAGTTTTTATAGAGTATTTACGACGAAATGGACGTATAATCATAGTATGCAATTATAAAGTATATGATTTTACAGAATATCTAAAGAATCATATACATCCAGGTAGCAATGAGATTATAGAAAGGTTTTCAAAACAAGGTAAAAACTGTGTTGAAGATTATAATTTTCATCGCAAAGGAGCACAACATAAATGGAATTCTTATTTTATCGGTTATTTAGATTCTTAAAATAATCCATTTCCGTTAAGAAATGGAACGTTAGCGTTATTAGTATTATTTGATATTTTTTTCTTATTTATATCATTGGAAATACACTCGCCTGTTTTTAGGTCTCGGTGTGTTCCATTAGGGCACCTTTTACGGCGTGTTTTATTACCGATTAACACTTTATTTTTCTTAACTACAGATTTAACATTTGAATCAGATGATACAATATTAATTACAGATTTATTCTCGCGGGTTTTTGGTACACATTCACCGGTTTGTGGGTCTTTCTTTGTACCATTAGGACAACGCTTGCGAACTGTTTTATTTTTTGAAACTTTTTCAGGTTTATTTTTGGATAAAGGAAGTATATCTTTAAATTCATTTATTAATGTATCAACATCAATAGGTTTTCCTGCAAATTCTGGTGAATATAAATATCGATACACAAGATCTTTTAACGCTTTTTTATTTTCAGGTTTGTTTTTCAAGATATTTTTATTATTTATTATAATATCATCATAAATGGTGATTAAACCCCATATATCTGAATTTTTACAAGAAACATCGTAAAAATATTTTACACTATCAAATTCCTTTTTATTAATATCAATAAAGTTTATAACCGCTTCTGTAATATAATTGGTTAATAAATTAACTATAAAATATATTTTCCCATTTTTTAAATTAAAATGTACTCTTAAATTTTTTGACACATATTGAACGTGACCGTGTTCAAAGATAATAGGTCTCGAAATGTATCTATATATATGTGCATTTAATTTAGGTTTAATATTTGTTTTATAATCACCTTTGAACGAATAAGTTTTTAAACCATTATTTATGTGTTTAATAAAGTCTTCATTAAATAATAAAGTACTAAATGGGAGATTATATTGTATAGGTCGTGATTTAGCGCCTCTTGGTATAATATTATTTTTTGTCACGAGAGATAAACCCCAATCAATTAAACGCATTTGGTAATCGTCATCAATTAATATATTGGGTGATTTAAGGTCGAAATGCAATATACCCATACGGTTCATAGGAACAATTGCCTCGGTCAATAAATTAATAACTGAAGTGTTAAATTTCGCAAATTCTGAGTTGGTTTTCATTTTTGATATTATTGTATCAAGGTCTGAACCTCCATTTGTTAATTCCAAAATTCTTACTTCAGATAATTTCGTATTAATATTACTTGTGTTAATATTGTGTCGTGTTAAATTTCTACATTTTTCATTGAAATTTTTTAAATCATCTTTGTCTAATCTATCAACTTCACATTTTTTTTCTGGAAATATAAAATATTTTGTGTATAAATGTTCTCCCAATTCTTTTTTTAACATCATTTGGATTTCTTTTGCTTCATTGAACTCCTTTTCGGCATTACGCGCAGTTAATAATTTACTCACAACCTTACCAGTAGGTCGTTCTTCACCTTTACATTTAAGTGGTGGTAAAAATATACAACCGAAACCACCTGCTGCTATTGCCGCTCCTCCTAAACCCAATAATTCTTTTTTTTTGTTTGCGTCGTTATTATTTCGTTGATTCATATTTATATAATATATTTATATAAATATTTATTATTCGGAGGATACCTACATCCATTGTTTAACCTCTAATTGCTTATAATCTCGGTCGTGATTTTTGGGTAATTCGAGTGGAACAACTAATGTGCTTTGGTCTTGCATATATTTTTCGTGTGATACCGCTGCGTTATATACAGAAGGAACGCAGTAATCCAATACCATTTTATTAAGACGTGCAACTTCAATTGTCACATTATCTCCTTCACGAGCGTGTTCAATAAAAATACTACGCATAATGGTCTTTAAATTATTTATATTTTGTGGAGGAACCATATACGTTTGTTTAGACATATTGTATACACCTACACGCATATCTTTTTGTATCATGTCAATATTTTCAGCGCAAAAAAATACACGGGATAACATTGTTTCTTCTACCATTCCTGACACAGCATTGCGATAATCCGTTGCCTTATTTTTTATTGCGATTTTTTCAGTCATTTTAAATTGAATTTCTTGATTAGGTGGTTGTATTATATTAATGCGACCATTGTATCTTTCTAAATTCAGAATACGATTTGGTTGATGTATGGATTCAGGTGTATTAGAATAGGTAGACATATAATATATACTATTAAAATATATTTTAACTCTTTAACTTATGGTAAAATATATTTAGTATATATAAATATGGAACGTTTTCATATAATAACATTACTTGTAGCAACGGTAACCTTGATAATACTATTAACAATTAGTGGTATATTATTGCATAATGATAAGCGCAGTCAAAAATTCCCACCCACACATGCGAAATGTCCGGATGGATGGACGCACACCGCAGGCGAAGGTGACAATCCGGGAAGTTGTAGTGCTGATGTTGATAATTATAATAGAGGCACACTTGCAGATGATTATACATCCCACAATTTAGAAAAAGACCCTTGTGTGAACAAACAATGGGCGGATACAAATGGTGTATATTGGGATGGACTTACGACATACAATGGATGCTAAATAAATAATGTATTCTACTACGTTATTTATTAAAGATTAGATACAAATTTTATAACTGTTGGTTCTTCGCTATCATTTTCCTCTTCTCGAGATGGATGAACTTCATATTGGATTAACCGATTTTTATCCTCTTCTCTATTTTCCATTTCGACAACATCGTATTTCAATTTCCGAAGGTTCTCCGTTTCAGGAATCAATTCTGTTTTATAAAGATTGACAATCAACTTTAGAATACTGGTATTACCATTTTCTTTGTATTCATCAATAAGAGTTCTAATTTTTTGATTTATATTATAAATGGTGATTTGTTTCTTCTTAATATCATTTTCTTTACCAGCGTTATTATAGAGTTCGTTATAATTCTTTAGTTGATTTTTATAAAGATCGGTGTCATTTACGAACTCGGTGAGTTTATCTTTGAAAACCCTTGCTGATGTTTCTTCACTAATAAATTCAAAGAGCGTATCCATTTTCTGACGAATAATAGATTCTTTAGTTTCGTCCATTATTTCCAACATTGTGTTTAAATACAATTCAGATAAAATATATGTTCCACGGGTCAATTCAATGACAAAATTACAAGGGTCGTCTTTATTTCCACAATAAGCAGCGTATCTATCACGAGTAATGTCAAAAATCATACCACCAACTTTCTGACAATTCAAACATTTTGGAACAACAGAACGAGAACGTCTTTGAGAACCTTTAATTGTTTTTCCTTTTTTATACTCCTTTTTACGCATTTTAAACAATTCACTTTCGTATTTTTTTTTAATTCTAAAAAATTCATTAAGTGCTTGATTATATTTAACTTTATTGACAATTTCTTTAGGTTCTCTTTCTGTATCACCAATGTTAGTATCCAATGAAGACAACGCATTATTATCATTATTATAATGAACTAAGGAAGCAGGTTTATTTTGAACGATTAAAACGGGATTATTGGAAGATGAAAGAATGCGGAGTTTGTTAACACCATCTAAATCTAAGAGTGTGAGATTGTTATGATCAATATATAATTCTTCCAAACTGGCAGGAATATTATGGATGTTCTCAAGTTCATTATGTTCGCAGTGTAAAACAGATAAGGATGAAGATTTTTTTAAGTCAAGTGTTTTGATATAATTTTCACGAATATCAAGATGAGTTAGAGAACCTGGTAAATCTCCTAGTTCTTTTATGAGATTATGAGGACATTCGATGACTTTCATATTGGTGGGTATATTTTTCAAACTGGTGAGTTCTCCATCTTTAAAAACAATTTTAACCAGATTAACGAAATTTTCAGTTTTAATAACAGAAAGGTCTAAATCGCCGTGTAAATCGAAAGGAACGTGTAAATCCTCTATGTGTGTTTTCTGTGTTCTTAAAAGATTAATAAAACTGACTTGTGCTGTATTATTATTTGTTATAACATCTTCGCGCAATTGTTCTATAATATTTTTATCACTGGTCGTAGTCATCTATACTATAATATATTATATTAGTTCATATTTTTACTTAATTTGATGATAAATAATTATTTTGATTAACAACGGGAAGATTTGTAATAGCACTAGTATTATCCGGACGTTTAGCAGTTTGGTATTGTTTTATTTTAGCCATAATATAATCTTGGTCGCGGCGCATTTTTTCCGATTCTTCGTAAGGTGTTAGCTTACGTTTTCTACAAAAATAGAGAACCATACCTACAACAATAAAAAATAATGTATAACCTATAAGATTAAATACCCATTTTTGCATCAAAGTTTTCTTTTCGTGACAAAAATGTAATGAATCGTGAATGTGATATTTTACACTGGGTTCTATTAAACTCATACTAAATGATTTATATATAAATACTAAAAAAAAGGTTAATATTTAACAAAAACTATCACAATAAAGTATATATAAAATGGAAAATATTTCAATATTACCAAATCCTTTTAAAATATTAGAACAGCAAATTGCAAAAAAAGAAAGTCTAAATAATAAATGTAGTAGTTGCGTGGAGAATGAGAGTAATAAAGATGAAAATAATGAAGATGGGTTCACTAATTTAAAAGGTTCTCAATCAATAAAAGAAGGTTTTAAAGAAGATGATAAATCACAACCTTGGTGGTTTATTATGGTAGCAATTGCTGTATCAATCTTTTATGGTATTATAAGCACAACTATAATTAAAATACCAAATTTTGATGAATTGACAAAAGATGGTGTTGAAAATAATAAAATTATTAGTAATTACAAAAATTATTTTCAAATAAATAATTCCAGCATAAAAATGAATGGTATTGCATTAGTTTTGTTTTTATTAATGTCTTATTTGGGTGGTCTTATAGCAATAGAACCCGAAAATAAAATGGGATTTGTAGTTTTAATAGGATTTATAATGTTTGTATTAAGTAAATCAACCGCTATAATAGATTTTTTTGAAAATACTTTTGGATACTTATTTTTGATAATTAGTGGATTAAATTTAAATATGTATATGCGAAGTGATAATTTTGAGTCTATTATAAACAATAACCCAGGAAATGCGAGCATATCATTCAACCCATTAATTACACTATTCAATATGGAAAACTTTGCAGAAAAATTTAAGCAAATAAGATTTATAAATGATCCAAATGCTGAAAATAAAGATAAACCATCCAGTGATTTCTTTGCTTATTTTGAAAAGGATCAAGATCAAACGAAAGGTTCATTTTTCAAATATTTACTGGAAAAAGTGAAACAGAAGAGAATAATCGGAAATTCAATATGGTTACTATTAACAACGTTCTTTACAATAGGAATAATGAAAGGAACAAACGTATAAAATCAAAATATACATACACTATATTTTGATTGAAGTATTAACAGAACATAACTAAATACAAAACAAATAAATAGGATAATATGGCTAATATAATGGCGACTAACCATATGGGTATAACAGTTTTATGCTTATATCCCACACCAAATTGTCTGAACCCTCCATCATTATTATAAATAAATACAGGTTTGGTAATATGTACAATTGTGAATAAAACAATAAAAATACCAATGGCAATATTTAATTTATTAATGCGAACAAATTTTCGGCTGATTAATCCCATAGGGTATCTATATTATAAAATTATAATAATTTATAATATTTGCTTCAAATTAATTTATTCATCTCCAAAATCGCGTTCTTCAGGTATTTCATTATAATAATTTCCATCCATATAATCTTGACCCAATTGATTTATATCAGTCCCTTCGTTATCATATTCATTGGAAATATTTTCAAGTTCGTCTGCCTCTAAATCATTAACATCTTCATCTATCAATTCATCTTCTTCCATTTCTAATCTCTCTCTATCATAATTATCTTTATCATAATGAACCAAACCTTTTTGTAAACCAATATTCCATCTACCCATTTTATATTTTTTCAATAACTCCTCTACCTTACGAACATCATTATCCAATTTTCCTAAATCCTGTGTAACGATTTTTTGTTTTTCTTTGACCTTTGATTTATGTATTTTTGCAGAAATTTCTTTATATGATATGAAGGATGCCTTTTGTTTCTCTTGCATTTCTAAAAACAAAATTAGAACAGAAGCCACGCGTTTTTTAAGTTCAATACTATCCGTTGTTGTGATTTCAACTTCTAACAATTCATCACGAAAATCATTTGTATCAACTGCACGCATTTGAGACGACATATCGTGCAAATCGTTATTTATATCTCGCTGTTTCTGTTTCTTTAATTCTATATCGGCATTTAACATATCAATATTGTTAGCGCAAGATACATATTCTTGTAAAACAGATAAAAAAATATAACCATAAAGATATCCAATAGCGTCATTATCGAATATTGAATAAAACTCAACTTCTTTCATATTATCATCTATTTCAAGCATTTTATAAATATTTATACTCTTAGGCATAGAAGTCATCATTTTATGTAGGTCATTTGTATTTTCAATAATGGTACGTAATGTATTAGTGAGAGTTATATCTCCGTGAAATTGCATAATTCCATTCCAATGATTATTAATACTTTTATCAAGGTCGTTTTGATGTATTTTTGATAATCCCCAATGAGGGGGTATATATGTATGTGTTTTACCTGATAAAATAACTTCTGGATATACCTTTGTAAAATAATAAATAATGTTTTCTATATGTGTAATATTATTAATCATCTGTTCTTTCGAAGAAATTTGATTAGAATATATGTCAAGTATAGAATTCTGAAATCGTTCAAATTTAATATTAGTCAAATTTCCAAATTCTTTAATAAAATTCATAACACTTTTAAACATATTTTTATTTGCGTAAAACAAATAATTTTTGAAATTTTTTAATTCTTCTCTGACATCGGAAATCATAGTACCTTTTTTATAGGTTTTAAGAACGTTACGTAAATGACTTCTAAAATTATCTTCAATAACAACACTATTCTTTGTATCTAAATAATCTAGAATATCATACATAACATCGATTTGATTAAAATAAATAACTTTATTTAAGGTATCAATGCGGTCTTTACGAATAATACGTAGAAGATTATTTAAGTCATTCATCGAATACCGCTTTCCATTCTTCTTCAAAAACTCAATTTTATCGTCAATGGATGTATTCTGTGGAAAATCTTCTATTTTTTCTCCTGATACGACCTTATATTCTTCTGGAACAGGTAAGTCATTATCAAAATTACAGAATTTTATAAAAAATGCGTAAATGTGTTCATCAAGAATTTGTTCTTTAATAATAACGTGTTTAATGCCAGTGAAATCCGTATTATGTAAAATAGGTGCTTTACTATATTGTTTAGTTTCAAATATAAGATCACTAATAGAATGTATGGATGTAAGCAATTGATTAATGAAAGGTTCCTTTTCAGTAAAGTAGTTCATAGAGCGTTCATTGCTTGTGCAACATCCATTTTCAAGAAAAGGTATATTAGATGCAGTATTTAACAATGGTTCCTCTTTTTTTATGATATCGTTAATATGATTTATGAGAGAAAAACCAAGTAATGAAGCCTTACTATGAATGGTATTGATATATTTGACTTGGTCTGAGTGTCCTTTTTTCATAGCATCTAAGAATGTTCTCTCAAAATCTCTTGACAAAGGTTCAACTCTTGATAATTTATATGGAACAACTGGTGGTAGATAATGTTTCCACTTTTCTACATTATGCTCGTCAGGAATATATTGGTCCGGATTATCTAATATATACTTACGTTTTTTCGAATAAAGTTCATTAATATCAGGACGCTTATCTATTATAAATTTTTCTAAGGTTTCAAATATTTTTTCAGAATAAATACTCTTTTTTAATTTTTCAATAGAATTCCAAGGCTTAATTGAACTTTTTAAATTATACATTACACAAGCAATATATTCGATACCACTTTTATCTTCTACTCCCCCAGTTAGAGGATATCCACTAAAAGACCTTTTACAACCTTTAAATGTCTTTGTAGAACGATAACTTGGAATCGATGTTTGTATTGCAACTAACAATGCCGCAGCAATAGACCATAATATAAATCGACTTTTATAAATTTCATAAACAATACCCCTTTTTCCTTTTTTCTCAAAAAGCAATTCAAGATTTTTATTATAAGTATCTTCATTTTTAAGATTAGCATCAATTACTTCATTGGTAAGTCTAATTACAAATTCTTGAATATTTTCAAACTTAATACCTATATTAGACGATAGAGTAGTTCCAACATTATAAATAATTTCGTTAATTTCATTTTCAAATGTGGGTCGTTTTTGTTTAGACATAACCTCAGTCAATTCTTGTCCTAATTCTTTCTCCATAATATCGTGAGTTTGTATAACAAATCCTTCTTCGTTATAAGTTTCTTGCATAATAAAATCGATTTTCTTTAAAACATAACCACTATATTTATCAACAATTGCATTACCATCAATAGTTCCATAAATAGAACAAATTTCGTCTAATTTATTGCCATAATTATTGGGATTTATAATGAATTCTCGAGCTAATTTCTCAATCGATATAGGAACAAGAGGTGTATTACTATTTTTACAATAAAACCAGTTCATATCCTCCTGCATTTCACTCATTGGTTCTCTACAATGGTTATCAACTAAACGAATAATGTATGATTGTTTTTTTGTGAAATCATCAATACTCATTATGGCGTCATAAAGCGTTTGAAATTCAGAAACAACACCTATTAATTCGTCAGAAGTCTTACCATAATCGTAGGCAAAGTTATTAAATTTATGCGTTTTTAAAAGTTCTAACATTTGTGTTTTTTTTATGATACGAAAATCATTCATCAAATCCTTTTTTATATTTTCTTCCAATGTTTCAAGTGATATATCTATGCGGTTCTCAAATTCTTTTACCATACGAGATTTATTGAGATGTTCGATACGTTTCTTAGAAAAACTGATGTTTTCGCAAGTTTTATTAGAAGCGTTTTTATTACAATCTTTTTGTATATTACAAAAAAGGTCATTGGTTTCAATAAACATCTCAGGGTTAATCGTTCTATCAAATATCCATTGATTTCCTTTACGTACATAATACCCCTGCTTCTTCCTAGTTTCACTCTCTATTTCTATCATTTTTTTCTCCTTAGGCGTTAAAAGGGTTTCGTCAACAGTTTTACCCAATCCAGGTTTCAATTCTAAAACTGCGTATTCGCCTTCTTTAATCTGTTTCTTTCCCGAAATAATAGTTTCAGCTAATTCACTAACATAATTTTGTTGCACATCGTGTTTTTGCATTAGGTTCTCTTCGAAGAATTCCTTGAATTCGGCAGGTTCCATTTCTTTCTGTTCCTTCTTATATAAATCAAGAATATCATAGGGTGTATCATCATATTCAACATCGTAATATATGTCTTCGTTTCCATTATGGTCTTGTAAGTCATTGATGGAAGTATATTTTTTAGTTAAATATCGTCGTGCGCAATCTTGTGGTTTTATTTTTGCGTTTTCGCCTTCGTCTTCAATAACACTAGGTTGAAAACCTTCCAATAATTGTTCGGGTGTAGTTAGATCCTTTATCGTCATTGAAGTTATAATATCTGAAAGCATAGTCAAATTATCCTTTACAATAAGTTTGTTTAGTAATTCACTGTGAGACAAAGCATTCACATCGTTAATATTATAACCATCTTTAAACAATTCTAATAATTCAGGGTTGTTAAAAAACAGGCTAGCAATTCTAGAAACTTGTTCTTGTCGAACAGGAATGGATTCACTTAATCTTTGAAAGGTTCCAGATTTATCTATGAATTCTTTATTAAATTCTATAATGGCATTTTTGATTGTATAACGAAGTTCTTTATACTGTTGATAAGATAAATCATCATTATAAATCATATAAGGTTCTAGTTCACCAATAAAATCGTAAATAGAATATCTATTTTTAATTCGGGTTCTTAATTGTTTAATAAGAGCTCTAGTTTTTGGTATAATTGTATTAAGAAATTTATCATATTTGTTAGATTTGTCTTTTAATCTTTCATCTAATAAGAATTCCTTTATATCAGTGTTATTCACAATGTCTAATGTTTTTATATCTTCATCTTCATCTTCATTTAATAATTCGTGCTCTAAGTCGTCAATTACAATCGAATTTACATTATTTTTTAAAAGACGAAAAAGAGATATTATCGTCTGTGAATATTGTGATTTTTTCAATATATTTGTGGACGGTAATGATACCTTAGATAATTCAACTACACTTGGAGGCAATAAGAGTATAGACTTTATATTAATAGTATCATTAGGTGTCATATTATTACGAATATAAATAGTTTTACCGGATTTCATCAAGACATTATCCTGTTTTGTTAAACCCATATTATATCTCTGTATCACGAATTTTTTCTTGATAATATTTGATTTCTGAACAACACTGCTATAAAAATCTTGTAGGTTATTAATAACTGCATCAAATTCGGAATGAACTATACTATTATTTACGAGAGAGTCCGGATTATTTACACTATCAAAGGTTTTATTATAATTATCCAACTCTTCATATAGTTTAAAATAACGATTGGTATTTGTGTTCAAAGTATTGCTTTTATACATTTTATACAATTCACTTTCTTTACTCATAATATCGTCTTGGTCGTATAATACAGCGTCAAAATCGTCATCTTTATTAATACTATCCTTATCTACGTATAAATATTTACGTTGTTCTACAACAGGTATAATCCATTGAATGTTCCTATTTAAATTTTTAAGACGTTCTATTAATGGTTTCCACATAGGTCCATTCTTCACATAACCATTTACATTATCATTATCATCAAATTTTGAAAAATTTTGTCTCAGTTCTTTAAAGCGATTAATTAATAAGGATATATTATTCTTAACTTCGGATGTTCTCTTATAGTCTGGTATGGTAGAAAGTAGTTCGTCCATCATATCATTTGCTTGTATCTCAATTCCATATTTTCGTTGACTTTCGGGTATTTCAACATTTTGAAAAATATCATCCAATTCTTCTCCAAAAATAATATTATTTGCGTCATTATACATATCCTTTAAAACGTCGCGTATATTTTCATCCGGAACTGCGTTTTCTGGAGTATTAATAATCATTTCACCATCCTCAGTAATAAAAGAATCCGGGTCAACATCTCCCTCACTAATCGCTTCTTCATCCTCATTAATTTCGGATGTATTCTCTTTTGCTACTGAGGATTGTGGTGGTTTTTCGCGAACTACAAATTTTTTAAAGGGTATATTACGGGGGATACCTTTATAAGCAAAATCTATATAAATAACATCCTTTTCTGGAAAAGTAGTTACTTCTATCATGTCTTCCTCTAAATTTGTGATTTCACCTGTTATAATAACAGGAATATCACCACCAATGTATATATCCAACCAAGTGTGTGTATTCAAATAGTTTTGTTTGGCATAACCCTCAATTTCACTTCTGTTCAATAAATGTATTTCAGTAATGGATTCATCTGTCAACTTATTTTCATTAATTTTGAGTTGACTTGTTCTCATCGAAGATACGTTTACTATTTCAATCAAGTCGTTATCGATATACTCTATAAAATAATTGTTTTGATGATAATCTTCATTGGACGGAGAAATGATTTCAATAATATCTCCATATTTTAATTGTATTGAAGTATTTGGTTCTTCTTTAGATTCCATATGATATATGTATATATATCTTATATATCTTTATTTTTTACATAGATAAACTAACAAAGTTTATCTATGTATTTGATGTTGTCGAGATATAATTAGCGTTTTTAGTATTATATAATACTTACTATCAATCTCTTCTAAAATCTATAAAGTATAAAATTTATAAAAATTGAAAATCTAAAAAGTAAAATAACATAAAGTAAAAACATTCTTATTTATAATGACGATTACTATTGAATTGTTCGCCAAAAACTACAACCCTTCTATGGTTAAGTCGAAAGAGTACAGGTTTAATGGCGAAACCTATACGATTTATAATTATGATACATCGGTCGTTTGTGACAACGATTATGATAAGAATGGACTATACAGAAGTGTAATCGTAGATAGTATGGGAAATGTAGTATCGTACGCACCTCCTAAGTCAGTTACATTGGATTATTTTGAAAAGACCAATTTCGACATAGAGTGTAACTTCAATTTATATGCAAATGAGATTGTTGAAGGGACTATGATTAATCTATTTTATAACAAGAATAATGGAAGTTGGGAGATTTCAACTAAGTCGGCAATTGGTGGAAACTATTGGTATTTTAGGACGAGTTATCAAAATAGTAGCACACACTATAAACAGATGACATTCAGAGAGATGTTTATGGAGGCACTTGGAGAGAAGTCTGACACAAATTTGAATGATGCGTCGGTTGTAAAAACCCTCAACGTAGATTATATCTACAGTTTTGTAATGCAACACCCTATGAACCATATTGTACTTAATATTCGGCGTCCAACACTATATCTCGTATCGGGGTATAGAGTTGAAAATAAAACCACCATTCATTCATATAGTGTTGATGAACTAGTCGGTGGGTTGAAGCTTGATATGAACTCATTTGGTATTCTTACGCCAAAAAAAGTGGATATAAAGGGTAAAAATATGGGTCAAATTAATGAGATGGTAAGTTTGGCGAATATAGATGTGGGTTTTATGATATTTAATGCTTCGAATGGACAGCGAGTAAAAGTACTAAATGATGCTTATTCTCGTCTGAAGGACATTCGTGGAAACAACCCAAATTTACATTATCATTATCTCTCACTTTTCGCAGCAGGTAAGGTAGACGAATTCCTTTCTATGTTTCCGAATTATAAGCGATTGTTCTATGAGTTTTATCAACAATCGTACGACTTTATTAAAGAGGTTCATGACGCATACGTCAGTTATTATGTTCTAAAACAGGGTAAAACTAACCGCATTCCAAAACCCATATTCACACACATTTATACAATTCATTCGAGATATTATTTACCTAATCTTAATAGTGAAACACCAACAATTGTCACACGTGATGTAGTAGCAAAGTATTATAACGAGATGACACCAAAAGAAAAATTATACCATGTCACATATAAGACACGCGAATACGCAAAGAGGCAAGACGAAATGAATAATTATGATGACGATAATGAGAACAATAATTTGAAAGAGACTGGAACATTCATAACTGCTTCGTATTAGTAATTAAGTGGATTGTAAGATCGTATATTTTCACGTCGTTTTCTCAATACATTATTTGGTTTAATTTTATTATAACACGTATTACACAAATCCAATGTAACTTCAAAATATTTTTTACTGGTATTTCCTTTAGAACAGCACCACACACTATTACAAGCATTACATTTTTCTATAATTTCTTCTTCTTTAATCACTGCACAGCATTTTGAACAAGAGTGAAAATAATTCTTTATTTCAAATAACATATCATCGGGTATATTATCTAAATGTTTTTCAAAACTCATTTATATTTGTGTATATATTATCATTCATAACGTTGATAATATATGTGTTTAAAAAGAATTATACATTTCCGATAACTTACATAAATTTTGAACATATTCCAATGAATGTGCTTTGTTTACGTCACTCATCTCTTTTATAGGGGAGCGCAACGAATCAATCGATTTTAAGATATCTCCTGCGTTGGAAACGCCATCCAAGTCTTCGCTATAATCTTTGTTTATGAAAAAGTCTAAATCACCACTATCAATGCGTTCCTTATAAGGCGAATAAACATACATATACCATATTTTGATAACAATTGTAACATTTGCCTTCCTCGTCATATTCACCATATTTTTTGCTGATTTAATATCAGTGTTCTCAGGAAAAACATTAATTACATCATTCACAAATTCATCAAAATGAGTATTGAATGCTCTTAAAGCAGTAGATTTATCCATATTATATTATTAATATAATAATTATGTTTTAAATTGTTTAATACAATAAGTTTTTTTACATATCCATTGTTTGATATTGATATTGTGGTGCACTATTGTGCATAGGAACGTCAGCGTTACGCTGTTGTTGTATCTTATCAATTGTAAGTTCATTACTAATTTTATCGGGTTTATAAGTATCGGGCGGTGTTTGTATCATATTGTTACCATTAACAGGAACATAGTCATACATTTGACGTTGACCACCACTTCCTTTTGCGCTTAGTTCGTCAGGTGACATATTATAAAATGTAAATTGCTCTGATACTATATTTGAACCCCCAGAAGAAGTTTTTATAGAATATGACGTTGGTTCTCCTGAACCAAAATTGGCATCGGATAATTTTTTTTTTACCTCAGGTTCAAAGTGCTGAATTATATCACTTCCTAAAACAAGAGAGTAGTTTTTATGTATAAGTAGTAAAGCTGGCACGGATTGTAAATTAGGCGGCAATAATACTTGTTTACCATCATCTAGTTCGACAAATGTTTGATTTGTCGACGGATTGCGTTTACGTTTATCAATGCATATACAATTTAATTTTTCAGTTAATCCACTTTTTGATAAAAAGTCTAAAACTTTCTTACTATGCTTACAATAATTCGAATAATATAAATTATCCATTTGTTTATATTTTGAATTAATATAAAAATATAAACATTTTTACGACTAAATAAAAATTATAATTTTAGCGTTCAATTAAAGACTATTACTGCACATCGAGTGGAGAAGTCTATTTTGGAAGTAGAATATACCATAACCGAGTAGAACCATAAGTGAATTTACATAAAATGTAGCACCGCGTTTTCTTGTTACAGCAAGACGAACCATTGTTAAAAAGGAAAGGGTCAAGAAAATAAAACCGAATATGGAAAGGTAGTAAAAATAAAGACAATAATCTTTATCTAAAGGACCAAAAAGAGTGTTCATTAACTCGTTCATTATGTATGTATATATATAAATTATATTTTAACCGATGTTACATAGTTATATTTTCAAATTAAAACTATGTAAAAATAAATATACCTAAATATTATAACAATACTATGGATGAAACAAGTATTTGGAAAATGTTAGATACTTATTTTAAAGATTTACCAGATAGTTTAGTTAGTCATAATCTTGAATCATATAACGAGTTCTTTAAAACCGGTATTTTTCAAATTTTTAAAGAAAAAAACCCCATTAGACTTGAATCAAATTATGATAAAACTACAGATACTTATAAAAACCAATGTGAGATATACTTAGGTGGTCGCGAAGGGAATAAAATATACTTTGGTAAACCTACTATTTATGATGATAATGATAACGTACATTATATGTTTCCCAATGAAGCAAGATTAAGAAATATGACATATGCTATGCCAATTCACTATGATGTCGAAGTTGTATATAAAACTATTCTCGATGATAATGAAACGCCTCGTGTCCTTGGTGGGGCAAAATCATTGAATGAAAATGATGAAAGCAATAGTGATTATAAAATAAGTTATAAGCATGAAAATTATAAGACTAACCCTTCGTTACTGACAAATAAGATGAATGTTGATAATTTTACAGGTGGTGTTAAATCACGTGTTGAAATAAAAGAGTATGATTTTACAACCAACACTGCGCGCGAAATGAGAGAACAACTAGAAAAATCAATGAAGACAGACAAATTACAAGAACATAGTGAAGTGTTTGAAAGAATTTATTTGGGTAAGTTTCCTATTATGTTACAATCAGATTTTTGTATTTTAAATGGTTTAAAACCGGAAACAAGGTTTACGATGGGTGAATGTAAACAGGATAAAGGTGGATATTTCATAATTTCCGGAAAAGAAAAAATAGTTGTATCGCAAGAAAAATTTGCAGATAATATGCTATATGTCAGAAAATTCATCAAAGAACACGATAGTGAAACCGAATTAACGTATTTATATTCAACTGAAGTCAGAAGTGTATCGGAAAACCCTTCCAAACCAATTCGTAAATTTGCTGTATCCCTTGTGGCGCCGACTAGCACATATACAAATAATAATATTGTGGTTCAAATACCCAATGTTCGCAAACCTGTTCCATTGTTTATTGTTATGCGTGCTCTGGGAGTT
>Ga0075480_10000381_pt1 | contig 25830 bp, 22 predicted proteins | sample DEB08_DNA_7_FD_81590 | JGI IMG/M metagenome (GOLD analysis project Ga0075480, IMG submission 81590) | Aqueous microbial communities from the Delaware River and Bay under freshwater to marine salinity gradient to study organic matter... | ecosystem: Environmental > Aquatic > Marine > Coastal ... | reverse complement strand
CGGGGAGGGGATCGACGCCAGTATTGAAGTCGCCCTGAGCGCCGTCGCAAGCATCGGTGTTCATCTTTTGCGAGCCGGCTTCGACCTCCGCGTGGTGGGCCTTGACGGCGCCACGGTAGTTCCGCGTTGCTCTGGTCGGGAGGGGGAGTCCCTGCTGCTGGACACCCTCGCGCTCGCACAACCTCGCCCCCAGCCGGTCGAGCCCACGGCACACCCCTGGCAGGGGGATCTCGTCATCGCGGTGCTCTCTGCCAGTCCTGAGATGGGATCGAGATTGGGAACCCAGGCCCCTCGTCGCAGCGGCGATCTGGGTATCGCCTTCCTCCTCGATCCCGCACAGTGGGGAGAGCCCGACGCGGACATCGACCAGGTCATGCGTGAGGCACTCGCAGGTCATTGGCGTTGTGTGGCACTGCATCGACCCCTGTCCCACCGCGAGAGTCCATCAACCGGCATCACCGAGGCCTGGACACAGGCGCTGCACGATGTCACCACTGAGGCGGTGGTCCGCTGATGACCTACGCGACCACCCGCGGATTGTCGAATCCACGCGTGATGGGCTGGCGTCGTGGCCAGCCCATCACCACTGCTGCCGCCGGCCTCGCCACGATGACCGCGTCCTTGAGCCTGCTGCCGTTGTTCGACAGTCCCGCGTTCTTGGTCTCGACCCTCGTTGCCGTGGTCGCCGTCGCCATCACAGGCTATGGGATGCGGGCAGTGGGTCTGCCGGTCATCGGTCAGCCCATCGCGACGACGCTCGCGTGGCTCACCGTGCTCACGTGGATGTTCGCTTTGTCTGCAGCCGCCTGGTTCGTCTTCCCTGGTCCGGCCGCGATCGATGCCTTACGGATCCTCGCTCAGGAGGGGCTGGCCTCGGCTGAGACGCTCGTCGCACCCGTACCCGATGAGCCCGGCCTGGTCCTGCTGGCTGCAGGTGGTGTCGGCATCGTCGCGATCGCGGTCGATGCCGTTGCCGTCTCCCTGCGGTTGCCTGCTGTGGCGGGTGCGCCCTTGATCGTGCTGGCGTCCCTGCCCATTGCGGTTTTGCCTGAGGGACTCCCCTGGTGGCTGTTGCCGGTCAGCGTGAGCGGTTGGCTGATCCTTCTTGCCGTCGATGCTCGCCGATCGGTCCTGGACTGGGGACCGCTCGCCAGTCGGCTCAACCCGGGGCAGAGTCGCGGGCGCACCGCCGGCCCGCGAGCCCATCAGCGGCGCCGGGGGCTCGGCCGGGTTGACCCTCGAGTCGGTCTCGTCGCCGCGGGCGCCGTCGCCATTGCCCTTGTTGTTCCGGCCGTGATTCCCGGACTCGGGGAGCCGGTGTGGGGAACAGGACGCGGGGCAGCTGTCGCGGGTGGGATCGCGAACGGTGACGGACCGGTGAACCTCGACCCCTTCGTGTCCTTACGTCGCAGCCTGGTCAATGAGTCGAGCCGGGAGATCCTGCGCTACACCACTGATGCCGAGCAGCCGGGCTACCTGCGCATGGTGACCCTGACGGAGTTCGACGGTGTGACGTGGGGGCCGGAGGATGCTGGGCTGCGCATTCCGCTGACCCAACCCCTGCCGCCCCCATCTCGCAACGAGGATGTCGAGGTCCAGGTCAACACCTACAGCATCGAGGTGGGCGAGTTGATCAATCCACAACTCCCACTTCCCTATGCGGCGACCAGCGTGCGCGGCCTGCCTGAACCACTATCGAATGCGTGGGAATGGGAGCCCGCGACGCGTACGGTGCTGGGCGAGGGAACAAGTGCGGAGGGCCTGTCCTATGTGGCCACGGCCTACGACGTTCAGCCGACGCGGGCCCAGCTTCGACAATCCGTGGAACCCGTCTCCGCCGAACTGCAGGCGCTCACCTCGCTGCCCAACGATCTGACCCCCCTGGTCAGCGAGCTCGCGCGCGAGGTCACCGCCGGTGAGAACTCACCGTACCGACAGGCTGTTGCACTGGAGAAGTGGTTCACCGTCGACGGCGGATTCACCTACAGTACGTCCCTCGATGCGGGTGCAGGCGATGACCCGGTCGCGGCCTTCCTGCTCGAGCGCATCGGCTACTGCGAGCAGTACGCCGCCACGATGGCACTCATGGCCCGCAGCCTGGGCATCCCAGCACGAGTGAACGTGGGGTTCACCTCAGGCGCGCAGGGCGAGGACGGCGTGTGGTCAGTGCAGGGACGCAATGCCCACGCCTGGCCGGAACTGTGGTTCGACGGCATCGGTTGGGTGTGGTTCGAGCCCACTCCCCGCAGTGATGGGGATGCCGGGGTCGTGGCACCGTCGTATTCCCAGGTTCCCGACCGTAGCGAGTTGGCACCGGCGGACCCACCCGCACCTCCACCGGTCGATGTGGATCCCGGCATCAGTGCTGACGGACAAGGCACCGACGCAACGGAACTCGCCGGCCTGCTCTCCATCCTTCTCATCGTGACAGCAGTGGCCGGGATCATCGTGTTTCCGGTCCTCGCTCGAACCCTTCGTCGACGTCGACGCACCAGCGGGACTGCCATCATCGAGGGTGCCTGGGAAGAGCTTGTGGACACGTGCGCGTCCCTCGGCTGGCGCCCTGACCGGGAGATGACACCGCGCTCCTTCGTGGGCTGGCTGCGGGAACGTCTCGACCTCACCGACGACGATCGCCAGGCACTTCTTCGGTTGCTGTGGTGGGTCGAACAGGAAAGATACGCCGGTGGGCTCAACTGTGACCGACTCCCGAGCCCGGATCAGGTGCGAGGACAACTGGCGCAGGTGGAGCGGGCCATACAGCGACAGATGACGCTGACTGACAGAGTGCGTGCGTGGTGGCGAATCAGTTCGAATCGCGCACCGAAGACGGCTACGAGTTCTGACCGGGACCTTGTTCGCGCCGGCGCTGCCAACGATTTTCCAGCCGGTCCATGAAACCGCTGCTCGGCTTGGGCTTGCTGGCCCGACCGACCTGACCGGGCCCTTCCGGAGCACCACCCTCGTCGCCGCTCTCCCCGCTGCCGCCACGAGACCCGGGTCGCAAGCCAAGGTAGGCGAGCAGGGCACCGAGCACCATGACAGCGAAGCCGGCAACCCCGAGGGGAATCAGCGGGATGATCGCGCCACCGAGCAGGATCGCGACACCACCGAGGAAGACGATGACGCCCAGGGCGGCGCGACCACGACTGGCACGACCGCTGGAGGCGCTGCGAAGCGAGGTCGCAAACTTCGGGTCCTCGGCATAGAGCGCTTGCTCCATCTGCTCCAGCAGACGCTGCTCATGCTCGGATAGCGGCATCGCCGACCTCCTTCCCGCCCCTGGTCCATTCGCCGGGGGAGTTCTGTAGTGCGGCCCCAGCCTACCTGCCGATCATCGCCGACGCGAGATACCCGCGTCCGGATCGTGACCATCCGGTGATCCTTCGGGGGGAGGGACCAGGCGTGCCGGGCGTACCACCCCCGATCCGAACCGGGCTCGGAGGGCATCTGCGGCCTGTTCGGCAGCCCGCCACTCCCCTGGCTCGGGGTCATCCCCGGGGAGCAGGCTGAGCTGATCGACGCGGGCTAGTGCCTCGGCGAGCCCCTCCAGACGCACCCCGACCAGTCGGATGCGCACCCGCTGCAGCCCCAGAGCCGCATAGAGCTCACGAGCAGTGTGGTAGATCTCATGGGCGATATCGGTGGGACTGACCAAGGTTCGCGAACGAGTGACGGTCGTGAAGTCAGCGAAGCGGATCTTGATCGCGACGGTGCGCCCGGCCAGCCCCCGTGCACGCGCCCGGGCAGCGACCTTCTCGGCCAACCTCAGCAATTCCGCACCGATGAGTTCCGGGTCGTCGATATCGCGGGCGAACGTCTCCTCATTTCCGATGCTCTTCTCGGGAGCATCCGGGACGACTCGTCGGTCATCGCGACCCCAGGCGAGATCGTGCAGTCGCGCCCCCGCAGCCTGTCCCAGGGCACGGGTGAGGGTCTCGACCGGAGTGTCGGCGATGTCCCCGATCGTGCGTAGGCCGAGGGAGACCAGCCGCTCCTCCGTGCGATCCCCTACTCCCCACAGGGCACCCACGGGCAGCGGGTGGAGGAAGTGCAAGATCTCGGCCTTCGGCACGACGAGCAGCCCATCGGGCTTGATAGCGGTCGAGGCCAGCTTCGCGATGAACTTCGTCGGCGCAACCCCCACACTGCAGGTGATGCTGGCCTCCTGCTCGACCCGGGCCCGGATCAATTCCGCGATCCGCGTCGGAGTGCCGAGGCGTCGCCGCGCTCCCCCGACATCGAGGAACGCCTCGTCGAGACTCAGCGGCTCCACCAGCGGGGTGATGGACGCGAAGATCGCCATGACCTGGGCACTGATGTCGGCATAGCGGGTGTGGTGGGGGGTGATGATGGTGGCGTCGGGAGCGATGCGCTTCGCTCGGGACATGGGCATCGCCGAATGCACTCCGAGTGCGCGCGCCTCATAGGTCGCCGACAGCACGACCCCTCGCTCTCCTCCACCGACGATGACAGGTCGACCTCGCAGATCCGGTCGATCGATGAGTTCGACGGAGGCATAGAACGCATCCATATCGACATGGAGGATCGTGCAGTCGGTGTCGTCATCGCCGAGATTGCCCGCTGCACCAGGTCGGCCGATCTGACGCCGACTCATCGGGAAGCCCCGGGTAGCGCATAGGGATGCCGCACCGGGGTGACCGAGGATGCGCGCACACGCCCATTGTCGGGCATTGCAGTGTCGGGCATTGCATTGTCGGGCATTGCAGTGTCGGGCATTGCAGTGTCGGGCATTGCAGTGTCGGACATTGCAGTGTCGGGCATTGCAGTGTCGAGGAGTTCGCGCGCCGCGGCGAGTCCGACTTCCTCGACCAACCGTTGCATGTCGTCGAGATCCCAGCAGCCCAGTGCACGGATGGAGATACCCCGGGGACCGGTGCGCCGGGTGATCCCGCAGACGAGCAGCGCCCGAGCGGAGAACACCGTCGCGGCATAGTCGCCCTGAACATCGTCGAAGAACGCCACATCGACCGGACCGGTGATGTCGTTCATCGTGACGAAGATGACCCGGCGACCACTGCGCACCGGTGGAGTCTGGGTGAGGATCATGCTGCCGGCGACGAGGATCTTCGCCCGGGAGCGGCAGGCGAGCAGATCGCGGGAGTGGGTGACTCCAAGTTCGTTGAGCAGCGGGGCATAGCGCGCCATGACGTGCTCGGTGACATCGAGGCCAAGGATGTCCATCTCGGCATGAACGCGCTCGATCGACGACATCTCGGGCAATCCGCTCGGCACGGGGATATCGGCGGTGCAGGTTTCGTCGAAACCGAGGGCAAGTTGCTCGACTGAGGCGCTCGCACCTCGACTCGTCCGCGGTCGGCTCGCTCGATCGAGATCGGCGGCCTGGAGCAACAGGTCCCGACGCGTGACCTGTCGGCCGCCGTCAGTTCGTCGGTCGGCGTCAGTTCGTTGGCCGGAGGGATCCCGGTGGGTCGAACGGTGGGTCGAATACAGCGAGTCGAAGGCCCCGGCGCGGATCAGACGTTCGGTGAGGGTGAGCGGCAGCCTGATCCGATGGTGGAAGTCGGCGAGTGAACGATAGGGCCGGTGGGTCACGATGCGGGCGACCTCCTCCTCGCCGAGACCGGAGACCTCGAGCAGGGACAACCGGATGGCGTATCCCCGGGCGTCAGGAAGGCGTGCCGGAGGTGCTGAACGCGAGGGGGCGGCCAACATCGCCGGTGGCAGTGCCGGATCAGGAGGGACCCGTTCCACCCGGTAGACCTCGTCGCTGATGTTGATGTCGAGACCGAGGACGGCGATGCCAAGACTGCGCGCATCGTCAAGAATCAGCCGCTTGGGGTACATCCCCGGATCGTGGGTGAGCACACCGGCGAGGAAGGCAGCCGGATGGTGAGCCTTGAACCACGCCGATTGATAGGTGGGCAGCGCGAAGGCCGCAGCATGGGCTTTACAGAAACCGAAGGACGCGAACGCTTCGAGGACCTCCCACACGGCAGCGACGGTGTCGTGGTCGTAGCCGTGTCGTTCGGCGGTCGGACGGAACCACTGCTCGATTTCGACACGCACCTCGGGGCTCTTCATCGCACGACGTGTCTCATCGGCCTCGGCGAGGGAGCAGCCGGTCATCGTGGCGATGATGCGCAGGACCTGTTCGTGGAAGACCACGACACCGTGGGTCTCGGCGAGGATCGGGCGCAGATCATCATGCAGATAGCGCGCGTCGCACCAGCCCTGTCGGGCGGAGAGGAACGGCGTGATCATGTCCGACTGCACCGGGCCGGGTCGGAACAGCGAGATATCGACGATGAGGTCACCGAAGGTCTCGGGTGAGAACTTGCCGATCAGTTCGCGCTGACCGGGCGACTCGATCTGAAAGCACCCGAGAGTGCGTGTCGATTGCACGAGAGCGAAGGCACCCTCATCGTCGAGCGGTAGCGCGTCGAGCTCGATGCGCTCACCCTCGATACGTTCGACCTCGTCGACGGCATAGGCAAGCGCGGATTGCATGCGCACTCCGAGCACGTCGAGTTTGAGCAGACCGAGGTGCTCTACGTCGTCCTTGTCGAAGGAGGACATCGGGTAGTCCGCGCCGCTGGATTCGATCGGGGTGCGATCGAGCAGGCTCGCATCGGAGATGATGACTCCGCAGGGATGCATCGCGAGGTGTCGCGGCAGGCCATCGAGACCTTCGACGAGGTCGAGCACCATGTCGAGTTCGCCACGCGCAGCAAGGCGGCCGATCCCGGATCGGTGGAGTTCGGGGAGTTCGGCGAGAACAGCACGCACCTGACGGGCGCGCACCCGAGGGAATGCTTTGGCGATCGCATCGATCTCACCGGGTGGCCAACCCAGCGCCGCACCGACATCGCGGATCGCGTGGCGCACCCGATAGGTCTCGGGCATCGATACCGTCGCGACACGTTCGGCGCCGAAGCGTTCGAAGATCGCGTCGTAGACCTCGAGCCGTCGCGCTGATTCGACATCGATGTCGATATCGGGCAGTTCGCGGCGAAGTGGGGTACAGAAGCGCTCCATGAGCAGACCGTGCTCAATCGGATCAACTCCGCTGATGCCGAGCAGATGCACGACGAGGCTGCCCGCACCCGAACCGCGTGCGGCGACTCGGATGCCGCGCGCACGGGTGAGATCGACAACCTCCGCGACGGTGAGAAAATAACTGGCGAATCGGAGAGTGGAGATCGTGCGCAGTTCAGTATCGAGGCGATCGCATGCCGCATCGAAGCGCCGACCGGTGTAGCGGTGCAATCCAGCGACGCATCGAGAGCGCAGGACCGTATCGGCGTCGCGCGCACCGCGTGGCAGCACCAGGGAGTCCTCGGGCACGAACACCTCGCCGATCCCCAGGTCGGCGGGAGTGAGCGCACACTCCTCGGCGAGTTCGGCGGCAGCCTGGAGCAAACCCTGGGCGACGTCGCCGGTCTTCCCTGCCGCTGCAGCGATCTCACCGGCGAGATCGGACATGAAGTCGGTGTCGGCGAGGAAACCCTGCGCGTTGGTGCGGTCACGGTGACGCTGATCGAGGGGCACCAGACGGCGTGCAGCATCGAGCACATCAGCCACCCGACCGCCCGCAGGATCGACAAACCGCACTGCGTGGGCGAGCAGTGTCGACAATCCTCGGTCCTGTGCCCAGCCGAGGATGCGTGCGGCGGTCGCGGTGGACAGCGGGCCGCGCTCATGGCGGTGCGAGGTGATCTGGAGGCGCAGATGTGCACCGAAAATGTCCCGCCACGGTTCGATGAGCGCATCGGCTCGGTCGAAGCGACGCGCGTCGATCGCGGCAGCAACATCGCTGTGGGGGCCGATCAGGGCGACGAGGCCCTCGCATCTTTCGGCGAGCTCGTCGAGGGTGAGCGTGCCTAGATCGCGGGTATAGGAAGGATCGCGGGTGTAGGCGGTGCTGAGCAGTCGACATAGCGACGCCCATCCGCGCCGGTCGCGTGCAAGGAGCACGACACGCTGCACCGGGATCTCGCGCCACGCTCCCCCGCGCACCGGTGTCCGCCGGATCCCCGGCGAAGCAGCGTGACTCGACCTAAGGCTCGTTCCGCGATCGATCGGCGAGATCGGATGGGTAGATGCCATACGAACGTCGGCGCCGAGCACGCTGGGCAATCCGGCGGCGGCAGCAGCACGCACGAACCGCACCGCACCGCGCACTCCGTCACGATCGGTGACCGCGAGCGCGGACTGACCGTGCTCCATCGCACGTTCGACGAGAAGCTCCGGCGTACTGACCCCATACTGCAGTGAGAACGAGGAGGCGACATGGAGATGGGCGAACGGCACCGATCATCCCGTCGCTGGAAGCGAGGCCTGCCGAGCGGTCAGGTGGCCGGACAGACCGGTCGCGATGAGATCGCAGAAGGTCTCCGCATCGCGGAGCAGGTCATCGGCCTCGCGCATGGTCACCACCGACACGCCGGCGGCAGCCAGCGAGCGCTTCGCCGACCCCGCGGCGAAGAACTGCGCCCACTCGGCGAATTCGGGGGCCACGCGGGGAACGAGCGCCCATACGCTGCGTGGTCCCGATCGACGCGCACTGGGCTGGGCCCGGGCAGCGAGCACCGCGGCGGCAGCACGCAATGCCGCGAGGTGGGCTGCGGCATAACGCTCGGCCGGGGTCTCGGCGAGGGTCGCCTCGAGCAGACCGCGACGCGCCGTGGCCAACAGCTCCGCGCATGCCGGAGCCGGGGCGCTCATCGGGCACCTCCCGCTCGGGTGATCCGCCAGTGGCTGCCGGCGCACCGCAGGTCGACGACTCCGCTGTCCGGCTGATCGCTCGACACATTGCCCTGCACCCGCACGCTGACCCTCCAGGTATGGGTGTCGACATCCTGGCCGGTCAGCCACCACGGGGTCCCGGTCACCCAGTGGCCGTGGACCTGGGTGACCACGTAGTGTCGGCCCCCCACGCGATACTGCTGGGGCGCTCCGCCGGAGGCGGTGCCCTCCACGAAGACCCGGCTATCCGCAGGGGCTCGGCGAGGGCTCGTTGCCTGCACCGATCGACGCCGGGCGCTCGGTACTGGAGTCGGTGCTGGAGTCGGTGCTGGAGTCATCGCAACCTCCGGTGGTCTCACGATCGCCGTTATCGTACACATGTTCGAATATATCGAGCACGGTACCCCGGTGGTCCGACACCGGTCAATCCTCCATCGATCTCACCTCGGCCTAGCCTGGGACCATGGCCTCCAGCAGCGACCCGACGCCCGAACCCTCTCCCGCCGCCCGAACATGGGCGGATGCCCTCGCCTCCTGGGCGATTCCCGAGGAGATCATGGCTCAGGCGCCGAGCAATCCATGGATTCATCCGGTGGCACAATTCCTCGCCCCCGACGGCCCCATCCCCGACTCACCGTCGCACGCGGCCGCACGCGAGGCCCTTCCCGAGGGCGGTAGCGTGCTCGATGTCGGCTGCGGTGGCGGTCGCGGAGCCCTCGCGCTCGTTCCCCCGGCCGGGCATCTCGTCGGCGTCGACCACCAGGAAGGCATGCTCGATGCCTTCGCCGCTGCTGCTGAGGCACGCGGAGTGACCCACACCGAGATCCTCGGCGACTGGCCTGACGTGGCCGCTGATACCCCGATCGCCGATGTCGCCATCAGCCACCACGTCGCCTACAACGTGCCGAATCTGCCCGGATTCGCCCGGGCCCTCACCGAGCATGCCCGCCACCGGGTAGTTCTCGAACTCCCCGTGCGCCACCCGCTCACCTGGATGAACCCGCTATGGAAGCAGTTCTGGGATCTGGATCGCCCCGTCTCGCCCACGGCTGACGATGCCCTCGTCATCATTCGTGAGCTTGGCTATGACGCCCACCTCGTGGAATTCGACGACGTGACCGAGCGCATCCCGCTCGACCCAACCGCCCAGGCCGAGGCGGCCTGCGTGCGTCTGTGCCTCCCGGTGGACCGGGCCGAGGAGGTCGCCGCAGCCGTCGTCGCCGCCGACCGGGGCACTCCCCGCCGCCTGGCCGCCCTGTGGTGGGACGCCTAGGACGGCGATTTCGCAAAAACTCATCGAAAAAACTTTGGTCAGGGTGCATCCACCGAGCAGTCTCGAAGAGAAGTACACGGGTAGAGAGTCGGTCGATACGCGGCCGAACCTAACCGGAAGGTACGCACATGACTCGAAACCTCCGCCGCGCTGGGGCCATCGCCGCCGCCGCGACACTCCCCCTCGGCTTCGCCCTAGCCGCCACCCCGGCTATGGCTGATGGCCACGAGGCGACCATCTCCGTGCTGCACGGCATTCCCGCCGGTGCCGGCGCTGATGTCGTCGACGTCTACGCCAACGGCAACCTGCTCATCGATGACTTCACCCCGGGCACCCTGGAGACCATGATGGTTCCCGAGGGCACCTACGACCTTGCGGTCTACGCCGATGGCACCACCCCCGATGACGCCGATCCGGTCCTCGCCGCTGACGGTGTGGAGGTCCCCGGTGGCATCAACGCCACCGTGACCGCGAACCTGGACGCTGAGGGTGCACCTGCACTGAATGTGTTCGTCAACGACATCGAGCCGATCGCCGCAGGCGAGGCTCGCCTCACGGTGCGCCACGTCGCCGCAGCCCCGGCTGTCGACGTCCTCGCCGACGGTGCCGTGCTCTTCGCCGATCTGACCAACCCGAACCAGGATCTGGCCACCGTTCCCGCGGGTGACTACGAGGCTGCGGTGAACCTCGCCGGAACAGACACCACCGCCATCGGCCCGGCGCCGGTGAGCTTGGCCGAGGGCGCCAACACGATCGTGTACGCGTGGGGCTCGGCTGAAGAGGGCAACCTCGCCCTGGCCACCCAGGTCATCACCGGCCTCGGTGAGGGCCCGGATGTCGTTCCCGCGGGTGGTGGCTCCACCACCGGCACCCCGGCCTGGGCGCTCGCTCTCGCCGGTGTCGCTGCAATCGGCCTGGTCGGCGCTGGCATGCGCCTGTCGACCTCGCGCCGCTGACGCGACGAGTGAGTTGAGCTGACACCATGACCCGGCCCCGCCCCGCGATCGTGATCCTGCTGATCAGTGTCGTGGCACTGATCGTAGGTATTGCCGTGATCGTGTCGGCGGGGTCGGGTTCATCGGTGGCCTCGGTCGGCGAACGCCCCCAGAGTTCCCCTGCTGACCCGACCGACTCGACTCTTGACTCCTCCAGCGGTTCGTCCATAAAGGAACCGTCGAGCAACACCTTTTCCGATATCCCCCGAACACGCAGCGATGCCACGGTCCTACCGAGCCGTGACCCCGGCGCGACACCTCGTCAGATCCGGATCCCGACATTGAGTATCGACGCCCCCATTGATGAGGTCGGCCTCATCAGCGATGGCAAGGTCGAGGTGCCCCGGGACGTCTCCCGCACCGGCTGGTACCGATACAGCCAGGTCCTCGAATCCGATGAGGGATCGACCGTCATCGTCGGCCATCGAGATGGTGTGAATCAAGGCGCCGGAGCGTTCTACGGCCTCGGCGAACTTCAACTTGGCGATCGGATCGTCCTCACCACCGAAGCCGGGGATCGCGTGCGCTACGAGGTCGTCGCCCGGGAGTCCTTCGACAAGCAGATCGTTCCGCTTGATGAACTCTTCTCCAGTGCTGGACCGCACCGGCTCACCCTCATCACCTGTGGCGGACCCTTCGATGCCACCACGCTCGGCTACACCGATAACGTGGTGGTCACGGCGGTACCGGTCGACGATGTCGCAACGTGGGGCACGTGATGAGTACCTCCGCAACACTCGCCACCGTGACCTCGCTGGCCAGCCGCCGCCGTATCGCTCCGGGGACTCCCGGCGCGCTGGTCGGGTTCAGCGAGCAGGGAGTGAGCCAGCAGGTGATCGTCGTGTCCGAGCAGGGTGAGCCTGAGGATCGGGGCGATCTGGGCGCGGATTTCGCGGCTGCTGTCGCCTCAGGATCAGCTGAGCGGGCGTTCGAAGACGTCTACCAGCGCTGGTCACCCCTGGTCCACAGTGTCGCCCGTCGCTCCCTGGGCAGTTCCGACGAAGCCGATGATCTCACCCAGCGCGTGTTTATCTCCGCCTGGCGGTCTCGAACGTCCTATGATCCGGCGTCAGGATCGCTGCCGGGATGGTTGATGACCATCACCCGCCGTCGCATCGCCGACCGATGGGCTGAGCGGGCACGGGACACCAGCACTCCCAGCGCCGATCCGCCCGAGCGGGCCGCATCCGCGGGGACCGAGGGCATCATCGACCAGATGGTGATCGCCGAGGAACTCCAGCGGTTGGGGTACCCACCGGGCGAGATCCTGCGACTGGCCATGTACGAGGAGTTGACCCACACCGAAATCGCCGAGCGCCTCGATCTCCCGCTCGGTACTGTGAAGAGCCATATCCGACGTTCGCTACAACGACTGCGCAACCGCTGGGAGGTGATCCTCGATGAACCTCGATGAACGACACTGCGATCCTGACGAACTCGCCCTCGCCGCGCTTGGTGAGCCCACCTCGATCGAGGCCGAGCATCTCGCCCACTGCGAGGACTGCCAGGCCGAGATCGCCTCCTTGCGCCGCGTCGTCCGCACCGCCCGCAGCACCGATGATCCCGAGTTGAGTACGCCCTCGGGATCGGTCTGGCAGGCGATCACGAACGCCATGTCCATTCCCGCGGACACATCGACCGCCGACACTGTCGCCGTTGTCATCCCGATGCAACGACGCTCACGAGCACCCTGGATCGGCCTCGCCGCGGCTATCGGACTAGTGCTCGGCGGCATCGGGGGCGCCGTTGTCGTCCAGAACTCCTCCACCCCCGCCACGGTGATCGCTCAGGCATCACTCGAGCCACTGCCGGGCTTCACCACCCGAGGAAATGCCGAGATCCGCTCGAGCGATTCCGGAAATTCGGTGAGCGTCGATCTCATCGGCCTGCCCGAAACCCAGGGGTACTACGAGGTGTGGCTGCTCACCGACGATGCATCCGTGATGGTGTCCCTCGGCACTGTAGGACCGGGCGAGACGAGCACGCTGCCGCTCCCTCCCGGCATCGCACTCGATCGCTTCCGCGTAGTGGACGTGTCAGCGGAGGAGTTCGACGGTGATCCGACGCACAGCGCGGTGAGTGTCGTACGCGGCACTCTGGATGCCTGAGGACACCCCGCGGCACCCACCGATCAGTGCTCCCGGATCGACCAGGTCTGGCCGTACCCGTCGGCTAGCAGGTCAAGGAACGGCATCGCATCGAAGGCCTCGGGGCCCTTCACTCCCGCCCCCTGCCACTGACCGGAGGCGAGTAGTTCCAGGGCAATCACCGGGTTCATAGCGGTCTGCCACACGACGGCCTGCGTTCCGTAATCACGCATCGTCTTGTCGTTGTCGGCCACGTGATAGAGGTACACCTCACGCCGCTCCCCGCTCGGTCCGGAACCGGTGACCCACGTTCCCGCGCAGGTCAATCCACTCATCTTGTCCCCCAACGTCGCCGGATCGGGCAGGCAGGCCGCCACCACGTCTCGGGGAGAGACCCTCTGTCCACGCACCTCCACCTCCTCGGTGCGATCGAGACCGAGCTTATGCAGGGTCTGCAGTACCTCGATGAACTCATCCCCCAGGCCGTACTTGAACGTCACTCGCTTGCAGTCGATCCAGCGCGGAACAAGCAGCACCTCCTCGTGTTCGACGTTGACGCATTCAGCCGGTCCGATTCCCTCGGGGAAGTCGAAGATCTCCGGTTCACTGAAGGGCTCGGTGGTGAACCAACCGCGGTCCCGTTCCCAGATGATCGGTGGATTGAGGCACTCCTCGATCGTCGTCCAGATCGAGAAGCTGGGCGCGAAGTCATATCCGCTCACCACGAGATTCGCTCCGTCGCGCACACCAATCTCATCGATCTCGGAAAAGAGATGATCAGCGGCGTACCTAGCGAAGACATCAGCGAGGCCTGGTTCCACGCCGATCCCACACAGGGCCAGACGCCCTGATGACTCCCAGACATCCGACTGCTCGAACTGCTCATCGCCGAGTTTGATGAACGCTTCCCGGTGCGGCTGCTCGGGGTGTGGGCGGGACAGGCTCATCGCGGTGTCGAGGTAGTCACATCCCGCTGCGAGAGCTCCGGTGAAGATCGGCATCACGAATCGGGGATCGACGACGTTGAGCACGTGGGTAATGGCGTGAGCCCGACACAGTTCGGCGACGGCCTGTGCATCACCTGCATCCACTACTGCGGCAGTGAATCGCGGGTCTCTCACCCGGTCCACGACAGCACGAGCTCGCGGGGAGTCGTAGTCGGCGCACACCCACGCCTCGAAGAAATCACGACGCGCGGCGATGAGCGCCGCTGACGTTCCAACTCCACCCGAGCCGATGGCCAGCACCCGCATTCCCAAGGCGATCACTCCTTCGCATTCGTGTTCAGCTGTCGAAGCCCAGTCCGATCCGATCCAGGGTCCGCAGCCAAAGATTCCGACGTCCATCGTTCTCATCCGCGCGGTTGATCGACCACCGTGTGATGCCGATGCCGAGATCCCGCAACGGTCGGGGCGGGAAGGGAATCGGTTTCGATTGCACCATCTGGAGTTCGGTGCGTTCGGTTCGTTGATTCCACAGCAGGTCGAGCATCACCTCGGCACCGAAACGCGAGGCTCCGACACCAAGCCCGGTGAAGCCCAGCGAATAGGCGACCCTGCCCTGCATCGCCGTGCCCCAGAAAGCACTGAAGCGCGAACAGGTGTCAATGGCCCCCGCCCAACGATGCGAGAACCCCAATCCGCTTAACTGCGGGAAGGTCTGGGTGAAGTGCTCGGCGAGGCGCGCGAACGCCTCTTCGTTGTTTTCCCGATGCGGCCCCATATCGCCGTAGTAGGACGCGTCGTATCCACCCCACAGGATCCGGCCATCTTCAGTGATTCGGTAGTAGTGGAACTGATTGCCAGCGTCCGCAAACCCTTCTCGCCCTTGCCAGCCGATGGATTCTCGCTGCTCGTCGGAGAGTGGCTCGGTGACCAGCACGGAGTCATAGACCGCCACAACGAAGTGGCCGAGACGGGACAGCAACGGCGGGTAGGCACTGGTCGCGAGGGCCACCCGCCCCGCACGCACGCGCCCGTGATCGGTCCCGACGAGTACCCCTGCGCCAATCCGCCCCAGGGAGCGGACCGGAGTGTTTTCGAAGATTCGCACACCCTTCCGCTCGCAGGCCGCCGCCAGACCCCAGGCCAGACGAGCCGGGTCGGCCATGACGACCTCATCCGGGTCGTACAGTCCAGCGAGGTAGGTGGGCGAAATCAGTCGAGACCGGACCTGATCGGTATCGAGCAGTTGCAGGTTGAGCCCGAGATCGACGCCGATGCCTGCGAGCTCCGCGAGATCCTCTATCTGATTGTCGGTGACGGCCACGCTGATCTCACCACTGCGCTGGAGGTCGCACTCGATCCCCTCGGTCGTGATCGTGTTCACGATCGAGTCGAGATTGCCTCGCCCGAGTCGCAGCAGTTCCTCGATCTGCTCCGGCCATCGCTCCAGGCCATTGGGCAGGCCGTGGGTCAACGAGGCTGCGACGAATCCACCGTTTCGCCCCGAGGCGGCATGGCCCACTCGGCCACCCTCGAGGACAACAATGTCAAGCCCCGGATGGCGTTGGGCTGCCTCATAGGCAGTCCACAGGCCGGAGAATCCAGCTCCGATGACGACGAGGTCGGCAGAGATCGGCTGCTCAAGGAGCGCGCGAGGGGCGGGGCGACCCGGTTGATCCAGCCAGAAGGAGGTCCGCTTCGCATCAGCGACGGCCGCGAAGGACTGCGCGGAGGGCTCTCTGACGAAGTGCATGGGATGCCCTACTGGGCGGCAACACTGGCTTCGAGGCGCCGACGCCTGCGCGCGTTGACCAACTGCACGGAGACGACGAGTACCAGCGCAACGAAGAACACCAGGGTCGCAAGGGCATACACCTGGACGGGAATGCCACGCTGTGCAGCACCCCAGATATAGACCGGGAAGGTCACCAGGGTGCCGGCATTGAAGAAGGTGATGATGAAGTCGTCGAAGCTGAGCGCGAAACCGAGAAGTGCCGCGCCCAGGATTCCGGGGAGCACCAGCGGGAACGTGACGTGGCGGAACGTCGCCCGAGGACTGGCATAGAGATCACGGGACGCCTCCTCCAGCCGGGGATCCATGCCCTGCAGTCTCGCCTTCACCGCCACAACCACGAAGCTGATGATGAACATGATGTGGGCGATGGTGACCGTCCAGAAACCGAGGGGGAAGGTCAGGTTCAAGAACAGGGCCAGGAGGCTCGATCCGAGCACGACCTCGGGAGTCGCCATCGGCAGGAAGATCAGCAGGTTCGTCGTGTCTCGCCCACGGAAGCGATAGCGGACGAGGGCGAAAGCGATCATTGTGCCGAAGATCGTGGCGACCGCTGTGGCAATCAGGCCGATCTGGATGCTCAGCGCGAAGGACGAGCAAACGCCAGGCACCCCGCAGATGTTCTGCCACGCCGCGACAGAGAACTCATTCCACGAAGTGTTGTACTTCCCCTCGGGCTGGTTGAAGCTCAAGACCGCGACAACAGCGATGGGAACGAAGAGATACACCAGCACCAGGATCGCGATGATGCCGATGATGTTCCGGCGCAGCCACCTCATCAGACGAGGTCTTCCGTTCCAGCGCGGCGGATGTAGATGAACACGACGACGAGGATGATCGCCATGAGGATGAAGGACAGCGCACTCGCGATGGGATAGTCACGGAATTGCAGGAAGTTCACCTGGATCGCCGTGCCCACCATCGAATCACCCGGCGAGCCCAGCAGTTTCGCATTGATGAAGTCGCCCGAGGCAGGAATGAAGGTGAGCAGGGTTCCGGCGACGACACCGGGCAGGCTCAGCGGCCACACCACCTTGCGGAATCCGGTAAATGGTCGCGCGTAGAGGTCATTAGCCGCCTCGATCAACCGTGGGTCGATCTTCTCCAGTGACGCATACAGCGGCAGGATCATGAACGGCAGGAAGTTATAGGTCAGTCCGAGGATGACCGCGATCGAGGTATTGAGAATTCGATCATCAGGCAGCAGATGCAGTGCGTTCAGCGACGACGTGATGAATCCCTCGTCGGACAGGATGGTCCGCCATGCGTACGTCCGGAGTAGGAACGAGGCGAAGAAGGGCGCGACTACGAGCACGAGCATCAGCGCCCGCCAGCGTCCTGCCTTGAAGGCGATGAAGTACGCGAGCGGATAGGCGATGATGAGCGCAAGGATCGTGGCGATACTGCTGTAGGTGAACGATCGGACGAACTGCGGCCAGTATTCCGAGATTGCTTCCCCGTAGTTGCTGATCTGGAAGGCCGCCTGATAGACACCCGATCGCCCCTCGACCGGTGCCTGGAGACTGGTGAAGAACAGGGTGACGATCGGAATGACGAAGAAGATGCCCAGCCAGCCCAGACCCGGAATGAGGAGCAGGTAGGCGGTCCGAGACCGACGCCGATGGCTCGTCACCGGCGCATCGGTCGACGCCGAGGTGGTGGGAACGATCGCGGGCACGGTCAGTCCCTGGGGAGGTCGAGGCCGAAAGTGTGCTCGGGAGCCCAGTGCACGACGACCGTGTCGCCGGGTCGGAAGGTTGCACCCAGCGAACGGTTTTGCTCGAAGACCATCCATTCGTCGTCCCATCCGGTGCGGACGAGGTACTGGGTGGATACCCCGGTGAACGACGTGTCGGTGACGATGCCGGTGATCTGATTGACCCGATCGGGCAACGCATCGCCTGCAGCAGAGATCGACAATTTCTCCGGGCGCACCCCGATGAGCAGATCACCATCCGACACCGCCGTGCGCTGGCGGGGCAGTGCGAATCGTCCGCCACGAGCCTCCACGACCAGGTCGTCACCGCTGCTGTCCATAATGCGCCCGGTGACCTCATTGGACTGCCCGAGGAAGGTGGCGACGAATCGGGTGCGCGGCAGGTCGTAGATGTCGACCGGCGCACCCATCTGCTCGATGCGACCCTCGTTCATCACCGCGACAGTGTCCGCCATGGTCATGGCTTCTTCCTGGTCGTGCGTGACGTGCACGAAACTGGTGCCCACCTCAGTCTGGATGCGCTTGAGTTCGATCTGCATCTGACGTCGCAGTTTCAAGTCCAGGGCGCCGAGCGGCTCATCGAGGAGCAGGACGCCCGGATGGTTGATCAAGGCCCGAGCAACCGCAACTCGCTGCTGCTGGCCACCCGAGAGTTGAGCCGGCTTGCGCCGTGCGAGTGGCCCGAGTTCGACGAGTTCGAGGATCGCGTTGACCTGATCGGGGACGTCCTTGATCTTGCGTCGGCGCAGCCCGAAGGCGACGTTCTCGAACACGTCGAGATGCGGGAACAGGGCGTAAGACTGGAACACCGTGTTAACCGGTCGCTGATAGGCCTTCAACCGGGTCAGGTCCTCGTCACCCAGAAGGATCTGACCCGAGGAGGGGTCTTCCAATCCGGCGACCATCCGCAACGTCGTCGTCTTGCCACAGCCGGAGGGACCGAGAAGGGCGAAAAAGGATCCAGCCGGGATGGTGAGGGTGAGATCGTCGACGGCGACGAAATCGCCGAATGACTTGGTGAGGTTGATCAGGTGGAGGTCCTTGACCTCGAAGCCGCTGGTGCGTGCCACCTCGGCTGCCTGCGTGCTCACCTGATTCCTCCGTTCGCCGATCCCACCCTCACCGCGTGAACTGTCCGTGCCTACAGACCGATGGCCCGCTGGAACTCGCGCTGGTAGGCCTCATCCTGCTCAGCGGAGAGCTCCTGGAACACATAGGCCGAGTCGAGCATCGCCTGGCTGGGGAAGATGTACTCGTTGCTCGCCAGCTCCGGATCGATTGCCTCCATCGCCTCCTGGGCGCCGGTGACCGGGCACAGGTAGTTGATCCAGGCGGCGACCTCGGCGGCGACCACCGGGTCGTAGTAGTAGTTCATCAACTGCTCGGCGTTCTTCTTATGCGTCGCCGTCGAAGGCACGAGCATGTTGTCGGTCCACAGCATGCCACCGCTTTCGGGAAGGGTGAAGCCGAAGTCGTCGCCGAGCGTCAGCACATCACCCGACCAACCGATGACAGCGATCACGTCACCGGTGCCGAGGGCCTCGAGGTAGTCGTTTCCAGCGACCTGGCGGATCTGGCCGTTGTCGATCTGCTCGGCGAGCGCGGCGATGGCCTGCTGGAACTGGTCATCGGTGAAGTTCGACGGGTCGTTGCCCTGCCACGCCATGATGCAGCCCATGGTGTCGCGCATCTCGGACAGCACGGTGATCTTGCCGCGCAGGGCCGGATCGAATAGTTGATCCAGGCTGGTGAGGGTGTCCACACCAAGGGCCTCCTGGATACCCGGGACGTTGAAGCCCAGCCCAGCGAAGCCACCCTGCCAGGGCAGGGTGTAGTCGCGCGGAGCGTCGAAGGCGACGCTCTGCAGACGCGGAATGAGATTCGCCGAGTTGGGGATCTGCGCCTTGTCCAACTTCTGGGCGAAGCCGTTCTGGATCCACAGACCCGCCATCCAGTCGGTCAGCACCACGATGTCGCGATCGATCGACTGCCCCTGCTCCAACTGTGCACGGACCTTCGCGTAGAACTCGTTATTGTCGTTGATGTCCTCGGTGTAGCTGACCGAGATGCCCGTGGCCTCCTCGAAGGCCTCGAGGGTCGGATAGCCACCGGTTTCCTCATCAACGTCGAGGTACTCGACCCAGTTCGACCACAGGATGACCTTCTCGGTGTCGGACAGGTCGGTCGGGCCGGTCGGTTCCGGGGTCGCGCTGCCCGAGGTTGCCCCGCCCGTTGTCGGGTCGTCCGAGCCACCCCCGGCGCCACAGGCGGCAGCCGCCGCGGCAACGCCGCCGATTCCGGCAGCCTGCAGCAGCCGTCGACGGGAGAGGGCCGAACGGGACATGCGGACAATCGCCGCCGCCTCCGCAGAAAGGGGTCGCTTCGCCATGGTGCTCGTCTCCTTCATCTCATATGCGCTCGCGTGGACGCTGAGCGCATCATGCCACTACTACCGGTGAGTTTTGCGCCTCTGGGGTCCTACCCGGGCCGTACCCCGCCAGTCGTTATCCATCCGTGCCCCGATCGTGGAACACGGTTCGGTGCCATTCCTTGCGTGGTGCCCCGGTGATGTCCCACGACACATGCTTGACGATGGTGTAGTCCTCCACCGAGTACTTCGACATGTCCTTGCCGAATCCCGACTGTTTCATGCCCCCATGCGGCATCTCGCTGACGATCGGGATGTGGTCGTTCATCCACACGCATCCTGCGCGGATCTCGCGCTGGGCTCGCTGGGCCCGGAAGACATCTCGGGTCCACGCCGACGCTGCGAGGCCGAAGGGGGTGTCATTGGCCCGATCGAGACCTTCATCGTCGGAGTTGAAGGGGAGAACGACGAGGACGGGCCCGAAGATCTCGTCCTGGACGATCTCAGAATCCTGGGCGGCATCGGTGATGAGGGTGGCCGGATAGAAGGCCCCCGCAGCCAGGTCCCCGCCAGGGACCTCGCCTCCGACGCGAATCTTGGCTCCCCCCGCTCGCGCCCGATCGACGAAACCCGCCACACGATCGGCCTGTTGGCGCGACACCAGGGAGCCCATATCGACATCGGGGTCTCGCGGATCGCCAATCCGGATCTGGGCGAACAGATCGGCGACGCCCTCGACGAAGGCGTCATACAGCGGTTGTTGGACATAGGCGCGGGTTGCTGCCGTGCAGTCCTGACCGGTGTTGATCAAGGCGCCTGCAACAGCACCGTGGATCGCTGCCTCGAGATCGGCGTCGTCGAAGACAACGAAGGGCGCCTTGCCCCCGAGTTCGAGGTGCACCCGAGCTGCCCGCGCCGAGGCAACCTCCATGACGCGCTTGCCGATCGGGGTCGAGCCGGTGAAGGACACCATGTCGACATCGGGGTGGCCGATCAACGCCTCCCCCGCAACCGGGCCCGTGCCGACCACGACGTTGAGAACTCCCTCCGGGATTCCCGCTGCGATGGCATCCTCGGCCAGCATCATGGTGGTCAGCGGAGTGATCTCAGCGGGCTTCAGGACGATCGTGTTGCCGGCTGCAAGAGCGGGGAGCACCTTCCACATCGCCATCTGCAGCGGATAGTTCCATGGTGCGACAGAGCCGATCACTCCCACCGGCTCACGGCGAATGACCGAGGTGTGATCCGTGTCGTACTCACCCGATGCGAGTCCTTCGAGGACGCGTGCAGCTCCAGCGAAGAACACGACGTTGTCGATCGAGCCCGGAACGTCGAATTCGGTCGCCATGCGCAAGGTCTTGCCGGTTTGTCGGGACTCAACTATGGCGTAGTCGTCGGCCCGTGCCCGTAGCCGATCGGCAAGGGCGAGGAGTGCGTCGCCGCGAGCGCCTGGCGGCATCCGGGACCACTCGGTGAAGGCCGCCCTGGCACGCCGGACCGCAGCGTCGACCTGATCCGGACCCGCCATCTCGAGGGTCTCAATGACCGTGCCGTTCGCTGGATCGATGACGTCCAGGGTACCCATCGCCTTCCCCTCGTTCTCCGTATCGGTTCGCAGTCGCCGATCAGCTGTCGATGTTCGCCATCACGTGCTTGATGCGGGTGTAGTCCTCGAATCCGTACATCGACAGATCTTTACCGTAGCCGGAGTGCTTGAAGCCGCCGTGCGGCATCTCGGCCACGAGCGGGATGTGGGTGTTGATCCACACACATCCGAAGTCCAGGCCCTTGGCCATGCGCATCGCGCGACCGAAATCCTTCGTCCACACCGATGAGGCGAGGCCGTAGCGGACGCCGTTCGCCCAACGCAGTGCCTCCGCTTCGTCGGAGAATTTCTGGATGGTGATGACCGGGCCGAAGATCTCGTTCTGCACCATCTCGTCGTCCTGCTGCAAGCCGGACACGACCGTGGGTTCGATGAAGTAGCCACGATCGCCCTGGCGATTGCCCCCGACCACGACTTCGGCGTGTGTCGGCACTCGCTGGAGGAATCCGAGGACGCGATCGAGTTGCGCAGCGTTGTTGACCGGTGGAACGAGGGCTTCACCGCCGGGACCATCCTCGAATGTCGTCGCGGTTCCCCGAGCCTGCTCGGCCATCGCCGCGACGAATTCGTCGTGAATCCCGGGAGCGACGAGCATGCGGGTCGCGGCCGTACAGTCCTGACCGGCATTGAAGTAGCCCGCGACTGCTAGCCACTCCGCAGCCGCCTCCACATCGGCGTCATCGAAGATGACCACCGGAGCCTTCCCGCCGAGCTCAAGGTGCACCCGCTTCACATCGCGGGCCGCTTCCCCGGCAACCTCCATGCCCGCGCGCACCGATCCAGTGATCGACACCATCTGCGGAGTCGGGTGGGACACCAGTGCCCGACCGGTGTCGCGGTCTCCGCACAAGACGTTGAACACGCCTGGGGGCAGGATTTCCGACTGCGCGATCAACTCAGCCATGCGCACCGTGGACACCGGCGTGGTGTCGGATGGCTTCAACACGACGGAGTTGCCCGCGGCGATGGCCGGGATGTACTTCCAGATCGCCATCATCATCGGGTAGTTCCACGGGGTGACCTGACCGACCACGCCCACCGGTTCACGCCGGATGATCGAGGTGAACCCGGCCATGTACTCCCCCGACGCGCGCCCCTCGAGCACGCGGGAGGCACCGGCGAAGAACCGGATCTGGTCGATCATCGGCGGGATTTCCTCGGCCATCGTGACCGCGATCGGCTTGCCGCAGTTTTCGCTCTCGGCGGCGACGAGTTCCTCGGCGTTCTCCTCGAACAGATCGGCGATCGCGAGGAGGGCCTTCTGGCGCTCACCGGGAATCGTGTCGCGCCAGGTCTCGAAGGCCCTCGCCGCGGCAGCATAGGCTCGATCGACGTCCTCCGAACCCGACAACGCCGCAGTGGCGAAGACTTCGCCGGTCGTCGGGTCGATCAGGTCCGTGGTGCGACCGTCAGCGGCCGGGACGGCCTGGCCGTCGATGATGTTGTGGATGACGCGATCGGGCACGGTGAACTCCCCTCGAGGCGGTGGTTCGGAGACGGATCTGACGGTAGCCGGAATTCATGACTTCGTCGATAGAGCCACCTCGACACGACGGAATCAGTTGTCGTCTGATCGTTGAACAACGGATTCATTTGCTTTTTCCCATGAAATCGCGCACCATGAACCTATGAGCACGATCGCCCGCCGGGCCATCCGGCCAACACCCGCCCGCCTCGACGAGGTGAGCAAGGCGATCATCGATCAACTCCAGCAGGACGGTCGACGCTCCTACGCCGCCATCGGCAAGGTGGTCGGGCTCTCCGAGGCAGCGGTGCGCCAGCGAGTGCAACGCCTCATCGACGCCGGCGTCATGCAGGTCGTAGCGGTCACCGATCCGCTCCAGGTGGGATTCCCCCGGGCGGCGATGATCGGCATTCACGTCGATGGTGATGTCGAGGCAGCCGCCGACGCCCTCGAGGCGATGCCCGAGGTCGACTACCTCGTCATCTGCGCCGGTGGATTCGACCTCATGGCCGAGGTCGTCGCCGAGGACGACGATCACCTGCTCGAGATCGTCAACCGACAGATCCGGGCGGTTCCCGGCGTCCGCAGCACCGAGACCTACGTCTACCTGAAATTGCGCAAGCAGATCTACTCGTGGGGAACTCGCTGACCGCGAGACCCCTCGGCCGAGAGGACAGAACATGACCACCACTCCCCAGTACGTCACCGAAGGCGGAGCCGATGCGCTCGCCGAACGTGCCCGTCGGCATCTATGGATGCACTTCACCCGGCACTCGGTCTACGAAGACGGCGGTCATGTCCCGGTCATCGTCCGCGGCGAAGGCCCCTACATCTGGGATGACCAGGGGCGGCGTTATTTCGACGGTCTTGCCGGGCTCTTCGTGGTTCAAGCCGGGCATGGACGCGCCGAACTCGCCGATGCGCTGGCTGCTCAAGCCAGGGAGTTGGAGTTCTTCCCACTGTGGTCTTATGCGCACCCGAAGGCGATCGAACTCGCCGAGCGACTGGCGAACTATGCCCCCGGAGACCTCAATCGCGTGTTCTTCACCACCGGCGGTGGCGAGGCCGTGGAGACCGCGTGGAAACTTGCCAAGCAATACTTCAAGCTCACCGGCAAACCCACGAAGCACAAGGTAATCTCACGCTCGATCGCCTATCACGGAACACCGCAGGGCGCGTTGAGCATCACCGGAATTCCGCCGGCGAAGATTCCCTTCGAACCCCTGGTCCCCGGCGGCGTGAAGGTGCCGAACACCAACTTCTACCGCGCGCCCGAGGAGTACCGCTACGACGAGAAGGCGTTCGGTCTGTGGGCGGCGGAACGCATCGCGGAAGCGATTGAGTTCGAAGGCCCCGACTCGGTGGCGGCGGTCTTCCTTGAGCCGGTGCAAAACAGCGGAGGCTGCTTCCCACCTCCCCCGGGATATCTCGAGCGAGTACGGGAGATCTGCGATGCCTACGACGTCCTCATGGTCGCCGACGAGACGATCACCGCATTCGGACGCATCGGAGATATGTTCGCCATCAAGCGCTTCGGGGTGACTCCGGACATCATCACGTGCGCGAAGGGCATGACCTCCGGATACGCCCCGCTAGGCGCGATGATCGCCAGCGATCGCCTCTTCGAACCGTTCAAGCACGGCACGAACTCCTTCCTGCACGGCTACACCTGGGGTGGCCATCCGGTCGCCGCTGCGGTTGCGATGGCGAACCTCGACATCTTCGAGCGTGAAGGCCTGAATGAGCACGTGCGTGAGAACGAGGGAGCCTTTCGACGGACCCTGGAGAAGCTGCTCGATCTCCCCCTCGTGGGTGACGTCCGAGGTGCGGGCTACTTCTATGGCATCGAACTGGTCAAGGACAAGGAAACCCGAGAGACCTTCGACGAGGATGAGGCCGAGAGACTGCTGCGCGGCTACCTGTCCAAGGCGCTGTTCGACAACGGGCTGTACTGCCGCGCCGATGATCGCGGTGACCCGGTGATCCAGTTGGCTCCGCCGCTCATCATCGACCAGTCGCACTTCGATGAGATCGAGCAAATCCTGCGCCATGTCCTCACCGAGGCCTCGAGCATCCTGTGACACGCTGAACGTCATGGAACCTGGCTCAACGCCGCGCACGACGGTCAAGCGACTACCCGAGAAGGCGGTGCGCGACGCCGATGCTGTCTCGACGATCCTCGCCGCCGGCCTCGTCGCACATGTCGCCGTCGTCGAGGACGATCAGCCCTTCGTGATTCCGGTCGCCTATGCACCGTACGGCGACGAGATCCTGCTGCACGGCTCCAGCGCATCCCGGGCCTTCCGGCTGCTGGCCGCAGGCGCACCGACCTGCGTCACGATCACGCTGCTCGATGGGCTCGTGCTCGCACGCAGCGCCTTCGAATCGAGCATGAACTACCGCAGCGTCATAATCCTGGGGAATGCGCGAGAGCTGACCGGCGACGAGAAGCTCGCCGCCGCTGAAGCATTGACCGAGCATCTGCTGCCGGGCAGGTGGGCGGAGATACGCCCACCTTCTGCTCAGGAGATGAAGGCCACGAGCATCGTGTCCATGCCCCTCGCGGAGTGCTCGGTGAAGATCAGTGCCGGCGGACCCGATGACGTGCCCGAGGACCTTCTCGATCCGGTCTATTCGCGGGTGTGGGCCGGCGTCGTGCCGATCCTCGAATACTTCGGCTCGGCCGAACCCGATGACATGAGCGGTGACACCCCCGAACCCCCCTATCTGACCGAATGGAGCCGACGGTGACCTCCCTGTGGGAGGACACTCTCCCCGAGGAACTCACTACTCCCCTGGGCCAGGTGCTGACGACGGATTCCTCCGCCGATGTCGCCATCGTGGGTGCTGGCT
>Ga0075480_10000380_pt1 | contig 25856 bp, 25 predicted proteins | sample DEB08_DNA_7_FD_81590 | JGI IMG/M metagenome (GOLD analysis project Ga0075480, IMG submission 81590) | Aqueous microbial communities from the Delaware River and Bay under freshwater to marine salinity gradient to study organic matter... | ecosystem: Environmental > Aquatic > Marine > Coastal ... | reverse complement strand
CCCCGGTAATTCGTCAGCATCTTCTGCATTTGCTTAGTTACTTTTTCCATTTTGCTTTCGTTCGTCTTTATCCTTTTTATCCTCTTCCTTTTTTTTCAAATCCTTTTCAATTTTTTTTTTTTCACCCTTTTTTTTTTACATTTTCGACTTTTTTTACGCCCCCTTTTTCACATCTTTTTTCCTTGATAAGTTATATACATCATGGCTGCTTCATTTTATTATGATCCATCTATAAATTATTTACAAATTGATGGTTCTTTACATACTATTACCGCAAAATTAACAAATATTATCTCAGCTACATTTGATGTAAGTGGTGGATTATTACCATTTGGATTAACTTTTGATAATAATAATGGAAACATTACTGGAACTCCTACATTTCCAAGTATTTCTCCTTTGACAACATATATTATAAATGCACTAGATGCGGAGAATAATATAATCGCTTCTACAACTGTTCAAATTTTAATTGATATTGTCCCTGAATTTTACTACATAAATACACCTTTTGTATTAGCAAATAATAATCAATATACTGGCACCGATATTATTAAACCAACTTATACTTTTGGAAATAAAGTTGGAACTAAATATACTTCTTCTCCTGAATTATCTAATATTGGATTAAGTATAAATCAAGATAATGGTAATATTTTTGGATTAACAAATACAATTATCAATAAACAAAATTATGAGATTACCGCAAATAATAATAATATTTTATATAAAACATCAATAACAATAAGTGTAGAAAATGTACCGTCTATTACTTATCCAAGCACAAACTTTATTTTAATGCAAGGAGAAAGTGTAAGTATAATTCCAAATCAACTATCCGGGAATACGAATCAAGTTTATAGTATAAGTTGTAAACTTCCAACTGGATTAACATTAAATAGTGCTACAGGTGAGATAAGCGGAATTCCTACGGTTTTAACAACAGTATATGAATATACCGTGAGAGTTTCTGATATTATAGGAGATGCATACATAAAAATTAAATTAAGTGTTATTAAAACTGAATTAGCGCCTCCTGTTCGTAGTAATGCTTCATACGAAGATGCTATTACAAATCCAGCTATTCAAATGCGTCGTAAGGCAGAAATACTTCAACATAAACAAAATAGTAGCAAATTAACCAAACAACAATATTTAGCTCTTTTGGCAAAAGGAAATGGGCCTTATTCAAAACGTGTATGGGCAACACAAGGAGATGCATTTACCTCATCAAATATAAGTGGATTGCCTCAATCTGGTTCTACTATAGCATGTAATTCGCAAAATAGACTTATACACAAACCAACTAGTTCTAGTGACGTGCCCGGTCCCGTAGTTAATTTATTTTTAGATCCAAATGTTCAACCCAATGGGTATACTGCGCCAAACAGGAAAAGAGTGGATATTGGATTTAAATGGCCTTTTAGTAGTGGTAATTAAATTTATATTTTTTGTAAATATAGTATTATAACAGTAAATAAACATAAAACATCTTTATAATACTATATAAAACATAATGGGGGTATTAAAAAGTAGTTTTGTTTTTGGAGTTGTTAATCTATTGAATTATATAAATTACTGTAGTGGTGCCATTCCCATAGTTGTTCTACACGGATTAGAAAGTTCAAGTGATAAAATGTTACCATTATGCGAATGGTTAGGAGATACCTTTTCCAAAAAGGTAATTAATATGGAAATTGGTAATGGAGAGAAAACCAGTTTATATACACCATTACCAGACCAGCTAGATGAGTTATGTAATACAATTTATAAAACAAAAGAATTGGAAAATGGATTTGATTTTATTGGAATCTCTCAAGGTGGTCTACTTGCAAGGGGTTACGTTGAACAATGTAATAATTATCCAGTTCATAATTTAATTACATTAGTATCCCCTCATGGAGGTGCTTTTATGAGAGATAGCGTGGATAATAATTTTATGTATACCCAATTTTCACAAAATCATATTTCCTTTGCTGGGTATTGGCGTAACCCAACACTATTAAATGTTTATCTTGATAAAAGTGTTTATCTCCCTTATATTAACAATGAAAAAGAACATTCACAGAGAGATAAATACCGAAATAATGTAGAAAATCTCTCTAATTTTATTATGGTATGGTCACCAAATGATGATATTGTTTATCCACCCGAAAGTGGGAAGTTCAGTTTTTTAGATGAAGAAATGAATATAATTCCGATTGAAAATACCGAATTATACAAAAAAGATATGCTTGGTTTAAAATTTTTGAATGATAATGCGAGATTACATACATATAAAACAAATTGTTCGCACGTAGACCATCGTAACCCAGAATGCTTTAATGAACTTTATGGTATTTTAAAATATTATATTTAATAGATATATTGTATCGCAGTTATTATAATAGTTTAACCTTTGGAATGCGTCTAGTTCCGTGTTTAAAATGCGGCGATGTTTTTGCCAAGTGTAATGCTTTACTAGTGCGTTTACATCCGTTTTCTAATATAGTATAATCAACTGCAGATGCTTTCCCACCAGTGATAGAACTGGCTAACCGAGCATATCCCCAAGATTGTGCTGTTTGGTTTGGTCTAGATCCTGATGAAAAATACGCACCTTCGCCTTTACTTACTATTTTTTTAAGAGCACTAATAGAACAACCCGTTTTTTTTGCTAATTCGGTAGAAGGTTTTATATTCTGTATTCCATAAGTTTTACGCGCATTGACAATATGTTTTGAAGGTTTAGATTTAAATGACTTCACTCTCTTTCTGGTATAATATTTACCCTTCTTGTATAATTTCCGAGAGAGATTTAATTCTTTACTTGCCTTTACTTTATCTCTCTTGTTAAGTGTTTTGGGAACATAACGTTTTGGAACATTTGGCATTATTAATATAAAACTATATTTTTTATATTAAATTTATTTATTAAAACTATTTCTCAAAAAATTGAAATGCTATTGGTTTTATATTCTATCCTACAACCCCAAACAACAACAACTAACTAAACAAGATGTTTTCATCCCGAAGCAAATCCGTATCCGCGTCATCAGGCACTTCTACCATGAAGAAAAATCAAAGTGAAGTATTTTCAGAAGATTACCAAGAGCAACAACAACAACAAAAGAGGAAGACGGGAAAGAATAAAAAGGAATTTTGTAGTAGTAGTATTGTGAATGTGGTTTCCGATGAAAATCAACTACAAAAAATGATGAAAGCACAAAAGCAAAAAGAGAAACAAGAGTTAAATTCGTATAGACGTAAGCGTGATATAGAAAAACGAATACGAAACATTTTAGTTTTACAGTCGCGCAGGGTAAAAGATGGTCAAAGTTTAGTTTCAGTAAAGGTATTTGACGAGTATGAGGAACATGCAGGTACAAGTATTTGGAAACACAATTGTAATCGGTTAAACAGTGCTGATTGCAAGGATTGCTTTTACGGGTCAACGCCAATTTACAGCATTTGAATAAAGTATTAAAACTAAAAAATTATACAATGACTCTCATCTTTTCAACAATAAACATCCGTTTGTATTTTTTTTTACCGTCTATCGTATACCCATCAGATATACGCTTTGGTGTTAATTTAAAATTACAAGAGCGCAATACTTGTCTAAGTAGATTCAATAAAGGCCATTGTTGTTTTTTTTCAGCAGTATCTTGTAAGGAAGTCAAATAAGAAGATGAAAAAAGAGTTTTTAAATCAGGTATTTTTGTTTTTATATCCTTATATATTTCTAGGTTCATAAACATTTCGCGTGGTATTAACATTCCATTTAAATCATTCATAGATGAACACACAATATTTGCTTTATTTAATACATCAATTATTATTTTTTGTTTCTCATTTGTAATATTATCGGTTACTTTTTCTTCTTCCATTTAATTATATAATAAAAAATGATTATATAATTAATAATTGAACTTATGTTTATAGTGGTAAACTAAAATCTAAATTCCAAATTCAGGAATGGAGTAAACATTTTCAGAAGTCTTTAACCATTTCGCAATAATAGACGGATTTTGCTTATTTGATAGAATATCTTCTGGGTTATATACATTATTATTATCATCAATATAGTAATTAATACCCTTAATGTCCTTTACCCATACTTCAATCTTTGTATTTAATTTTGGTAAAGTAGATAAATCAACACTGATTACTCCATGCGGTGTCCCCTTAATATGTGTTCCACAAAATTGGTTTTGATCATTTCCTTCATTTTCTTCCTCGTGTTTACGTCGTCTAGTACATCGTTCACCATTTGCTCTTTTTGCAATACATAAATCGTTTTGAGGAACAATATTTTTAATCCGTTTACGTTTTTTTAAATCTTCCCCTTGAATTTTCATACTATTAGAATCGTATACAAATTTTAAAAAGTCACTTGTATAATCAGTATTTGTTCCGTTTTTATCAACCAATGAAATATTCCGGTTTGTAATCCATTCCTTAATGCGTTCTTTAAATCCAACTTGAAATTGTTCAAGCTTTTTGTTAATTTGTTTCTCCATTTTTCTTAGTTAGTTATATAATGTATGTGAGTTAAGTTTAAATCTTTTCAATTTATTAATAAAATAATATTAATAAATACTATTTAAATATAATATTCAGTAATATTAATTAACTTTTATTTTTATTTTCTGACGGATCATCCTGAAAAATATTTTTTGATTTATATGGTAACAAAGCATTAAACAAAGCTAAAGCAATCATCCAAAATACATAATTCCCATACACTTCAAATTTAATGTCAAAAAAATCAAATATAACAATTGCAACAGGAACAGTAATGGTAATAAATAATATAGTATATAAAAAAAAGGCAAAGTATTCCATATATAATGTTTATATATATAAAAAATAGGTTATGAACAATAAGATATTACTATAGATTAATTAAATCATAATATTATATTATAATGAAAAGTATTTGAATTTATTATTATAATAAAAATTGCTATTTGTTATAAATAAATAACAATTTTAAACAGAACCTTCTTATTGTCTTTTTTTTGGTGCTCGTGCAAGACTTGAACTCGCATCTACTCCTAAAAATGGATAACGAACTATAATCAGACCAAAATTTGTTTAGTCAATTTGGAATAGTCCATTTAAGTTGTTCTACCAATTAAACTAACGAGCAAAAAAATAATAAGTTGTTCTAAAACCTACTTAAATTAATAAGCGGGGGAGGGATGGAGTGTGGTAATTTAAGTCAATGAATAAATATTGGGGTTTCAATAAAAGTGATAACCCAATATCAACAGACCTAAATATTAATTAGTCGATTTAGATAACCATTTATAAGCAGCTCATACAGTAAAACACACAAACAATAAGTTAATTTGGGGGTTCAAAAAAAGTGATAATCCAAATTAGACAGTTCGTGTAAGTATAAACAATTTATTATAAACGGAAGGAGTGAAAGGTCAATTATTAATATTGGGGGGTTTCAATAAAATTTGATAACCCAATATCGGCAGACCTTTCTGTTAGTTTGTAGTGGTTCTTCTACACTCTATATAGACCGTTGTCTTTAAGTTGTTTAATTGTATATATTAATATAGTATATTTATTTACACAATAAATTGAAATGTATTAAAGAAACTTTATTATTAATAACAACAGAGACCAATACAAAATGGCTTTTTCATACCAACGAACTCAATCAAGTTTTCAACATGATGAACGACGACAACAAGATACAATGGAAGACGGAAGTGTTAATGAGAGTTTAGTGTTTAAACTCTCATTAAAAGATTATATTTTGCGATTGCTTATTCTAGGATCATCTGAAAATAAATACGACCCCCGAAAGAAGGGGTTGTCGGCAGAAAATACGGAATACATTAAATCCCAAATCAGTTCAGGTCACGGTGAAGAAATCTGTAATGTCGTCCGTGATGTTTATAAGGAAAATCGCGCACCTAAGCAAGATGCTACAATGATGGTTATTGGATTGCTTTGTCGCGCGGAAGATATTACTATTCGCAAGATGGGACTTCAACTGTTAGAGAATTTTAAAACAATCTCGCATTTGTATTCGTGGAAGAAATGTCATGCGTCAATTGAAAGTCACGCTACAGGACAAAAGAGTAAGGGATTTGGACGAGCCGTCAAGCGCCAAATCAATGACTGGATTCTTTCCTATAGTGGTAAGCCGGCAGATCTAGCATATCAAATCACTAAGTATATGGCACGTGAAGGATGGTCATTCAAAAATATTCTTCAATGCACTCATGTGAAAACGGGGACTGGTGATGACCGGGTATTTGAAGAGAAGGAAGGTGTCAAAACTAAATCTAAGCGTAAGGTCAATAAGAACACTTCTCCTCCAACTGAACTTGATTTGGTATTGCGTTATGCCGTGAATGGATTTGAAGAAATGAACAAACTCGCAACACCGAACTTACTTACCACAAAGGTTTATCAATACCTAGCTGATATTCATATTGCTATGCGAATGACATCTCAAGAAAAGGAAAGGTTGATTGATATTATTTATAAACACAAACTCACGCGTGAACAGATTCCTACATGGGGCTTAGCTGATAAGGAAATATTGGATGCTTTGCTAATGAATAGAAAGAAAAGTCGGGTGTCAATGCCTCTTACTGCTCTGCTTCGCAATTTGGGAAATTTGTCTACGCACAATATTTTTAGGGACGAAACGACCCTTCAGCTAGTTACAAAACATTTGGTACATCCAGACACTATCAAGGTTTCAAAGATTCATCCAGTTAGTGTTTTGACTGCTTGGTTCACATATCGCAATGGTTCTGGAAATCGTGGTCATAATTCGTGGATGGTTGATCCAGACATTGTGAAGACATTGGAGGAAATGTTTTACCTCAGTTTCAAGAATGTTGAACCAACTGGCAAGCGCATTTGTTTCTTGATTGATTGTTCTGGATCTATGGGTTGCCAATCATTATGCGAAGGCATCACTTGTGCTGAATCTGCTGCACTATTGTCAATGATTTTCGCACGAAGTGAAACTACATGCGATTCTAGTCCAGACCATTCGTTTTATCTCTTCACAAGTAAGAATAAAGTATGTTATGGTGGGTATCCAGGGGGTGGAAATACAGGGTTAACTGATGTATCTGATGTTATTAATGCTGACGCTGATTTTAATACTGTTCTGAAATCGTGTCAACGTAGTGATTGGGGGATGACTGATATTTCAATGGGGATTTTGGAAGCATTAAAATATAAGCGTAAGTATGATGCTTTTGTAGTAATCACGGATAATGATGTAAATAGTGGAATTAAACCAAGCGAAGCAATGAAACAGTATCGTACTGGTATGAAGATGCCCAATACGAAGTTAGCAGTTGTTGCAACGCAAGGCGCGGATTATACCATTGCCGACCCCAAAGATCCGTTGATGATGGATATGGTTGGTTTTGATTCGCATGGTCCTAAGATTCTCCAAGATTTTATTCGCTCTTAAACATATTGAGATGAGGTGTAAAAGTATAAATTAATTAATAATTTTATAAATAATATTTTTAATTTATAAAACTATTACTGTATAATTAAATATAACTATAAAACTGACAATATAGTATGTTGATTATAATTTCTTATAATGAAATACCGATTGACATTTTTATAAATATAAAATAATGTATCATAATTATTATCCGTATTATATAACTCTATATCCTTAAAAGCAAGTTTACCTATGAAAACTGCTATACGCACTACACTAATACTATTCCTCTCATTTATTTTCGGAATACATCCAGAACTATACAAATAATACGATTTTGGTAAAGAAGGAATAATCACTTCTCTATAAATATCAATTTCATCAATATTTTCTGTTTTTTTGGTTTTATAATAACATATAATAGGAGTTTCGTAATTAACACCATTTGTTTGAGTTATTTTAAGAAATTCAGGATTGTTTTTAAAAAAATCAGTTACATTAATATCCAAACTATAATTGTATACTTTATTTAAATTTATAACTTCATATACAGAACACCATAAATAGTTATTTTTATCGGTTGTAATAATTGAATCATAATTATATTGGTCTTCATATTTAAGTATAATTACGTTTTTTTCATTGGTTTCATAGTAACCACCATAAGTTATATTTACAATTGGAAAAAAAGAAGATATATATTTTATTATATTGGTTTTTAATTTTCCTGTATTATTTGATCCCTTGTTTATAAATTCAACAAATGATAATGTAGTATCGTTCTTTTTATTTAATAAAAACAATAAAATCGGTATAGCATTATGAAAGTATACCTGATATATACATATTTCAAATGGTTTTTTTGAATTTATTTTTAAATTTATATTATTGTTTGGAACGTTTACCTTATAATTATCTACGTAAGTATTGCGGTCATTAGTACTTGTATCTGGTAATAATGCTGAAATTTTACTTTCACTTGACATATCATGTTCAAATAATTTATTTAAATGTTTAAAAATATTAGTTCTGGTATTATTTTTAAACATTGTAATATTTATGTTAATATAATTATAACTATACGTTTTTATTTGGTTTATGACGAATACTTTCCTTTGTGTTTATTTCGCGATTTTCAAGAATAAATTTAACAACATCATCTGTTGGAATATTGGGTGATGCTTCAAAATATTTATTTAAAGATTCAATTAAATAGTTTTTATTAATTGGCTTCTTTACATTAGATTGAGTATAAATAATTTTCCCATCATTTATATCAAAACAATCAATCTCATTGGATTTCATAGTTTCAACCAAATTTTTAGTGTATGATGCCTTCTTTTTCTTACGGTCCTTCAATTCTTTTTGAAGGACTTGTATTTCTTTATCTATCTGCAGCCAACCCTTAATATTTTGTGATAACCTTTCTTTATTTGAAGCCATTTCTACATATGTTATGAAGAGTTATTTATATTATTATAAAAAATATTATTATTACTATTTTTATAATAATTATTATTATTTTTTTATAATTACAACAAAATAATCATATCGTTCACATTATTGTTACTGTTTGCATTATTATAAATAAAAATACGGTTTACTAATTCTTTTTTTAATCCCGTAGTTTTCATACCTTTTTCTTTTAATAATTCTTTTAATTGAGAAACTGTTTTTCGTTTAAACACATCTTCTTTTTCAATTGTCCAAATAATTGTTGTTTTTGGTTTTTTCGTTACCTTATCCTTTTTATCTTTTATTACATATATTGAATCAAAATGTTTTTTACAAAATATACCTTCTTTTGATTCAACTCCACCCTTACCACACAATGAACCTTTATTTTTCCCATTTTTTAATTTATATAAACACTTTGGCTCATCCATACATAAAGATTTCGGCGAATTAATACCATACCTTTTTTGAACACCTGGTAATTGTATATAAGGCAATAGTTTATCTGAAATAGTTCTACAGTATGGACATTTTATACTTCTATTATAATTATTAGTTAATACAAATTCATTATATAGCGGCAAATAATTAAACTCATGGCTACATGGTAATTTAATAGAATTATAAGTCAATGGTGTGTGTGATATCATGCACATTTTTTTATTGTCTTCATTTGATTCTATCATACAATTATCATTATTTAATTCTTTAAAAAAATCAATATCATCCTCAATAACATAATTCATTATAAAAATTTATTATATATATAATTAGAATTATATCTTTATATATATTAATTATGAAAAAGAAAGAATGGGGAAATGCGGTTTGGTTATTATTTCATACATTAGCTATTAAATTAAAAGATGAACATGTAAACGAGTTACCTATATTGATATATCATATATCACAGATTTGTAGTAATTTACCCTGTCCCGATTGTCTACAACATGCCTCAAGTGTAATGAATAATGTAAATAAAAATTATATTTCACAATCAAAGGATAATTTAGTTACATTTTTATGGGATTTTCATAATAACGTAAATAAGCGAATAAAAGGAAAATATTACCCAAAGGATAATTTGGATATATATCAATCAGCAAATACAAGAAATGTAATTATCAACTTTATTAATATATTTAGTGCAACAAGTAATAATGAAAAAATGGTAATGTATGGGTTTCATCGTTCAGAGTATATTAAAACATTTAAGGTATATATAAAAAATAATATACATAAATATAATTTGTAAAACGTTTGAATTTGTAAAACGTTTGAATTCATAATATTGTTTAATATTATGAATGGAAAAATAGAAAATATTACTATAGATAAAAATGTATCTAATAAGGTTGATTATAATAACGATAATGTGATATTTTCAAATATGGATTTAGATATTAAAATAAATAATGATGATAATTGTAACATAGTAAAAAAAGGGTTTATAATTGATGGTTGTATAAACCGAAATGCCATATCAAGTATATTATTTATTATTCCAGCAATATATAGTTATTTAATAAGCTGGTTTATTGTTTCAACTGGAAGTATTATATGTTTATTTACTAGTATCATAAATCATTACAATATGTCACAACATAAAATATATAGACCATTGGATATTATATGTGTTAATTCAATTGCAATATATTTTGTATTTTTTACTATTTTTACTGTCGGTATTTCATTTTATTCAAATATAATGTATTTTTTATGTTTTATAACAGTAGGCACTTATTTATACATTCGTATTAATCCATATTTATATAAAAAATATTATTGTTTGGTTCATATATTCGCTGTTACTGGTATTATATTTTGTATAAAGTCATATGATACTCATTTAAAAAATCAAAGGGATAATAAAAATTACGAGAATAATAAAAGTGGTTGTCATGATAATGGTAATGATAGTGGTAATGATAGTGGTAATGATAGTGGTAATGATAATGGTAATGATAGTGGTAATGATAGTGGTAATGTCAAGGTCAAATTAGATTTACAATTACGCAATATTACTTGATATCAATTCGCCGTTTTTATAAACAGAACATTTGAATGTTTGTTTAGTCGGACGCGAACAAATAACATTATCACTTCTCAATTCGTCAAAAAATAGAAGAGAATCAAATCCTAAACCATGAAAAATAATATACCATAATGTTCCAAAAATAAATCCAACTAATGCACCCATTACAGAACCAGGATAAGTAGTACATTTATTTTGAACCTTGGTTAACATATCAACAACCAATAAGGACATTAAAAACGCTAACACAATATAATTCATTTGTTTATTGTATTTCATTGGAAGTGCCAAATAAGCAATGGTAAACGCAATAATCATACAACTTGGGTATGGACTATTAAATTGAGAAACAAGAGGTATATCAAATATACTACACGAAAATGCCTCATTTTCATCTCTCCCACTTCCTACAAGATTCATAAAAACAATATTAATAATTGAACATATGAGTAAACCAGATATATAAACAATACCCTTTAAATTTTGATTAAATAATGAACTCATAAACATGAAGAATACCAAAAGTGTTGGTGATATAAATGAAAAAAATTGTAGTACATTTGATAATGTTAATGAAATTGCCATATTATATATTAGGTATATAATAACATATAATATATTTTTATTCAAATATCATTTTATAATTAAATTATTATGAATCAAAAACCAAAGGAATAACATCTTCTATTCTCTCAACATCAATAAATTTAATACCCTTTATTGATTCATTTTCTTCATTTTTTTGCATAAATTTTAAAAAATCCTGTTTATTTTCATTTGGATAAATAAATGTTTTTACTCCAGCACGAATTCCTCCTAAAATTTTAAGTTCCAAACCACCAATCGCAGTTACTCTTCCATGTAAGCATATTTCACCCGTAATAGCAACTTCATTTTTTATCCTACGACCACTAAATATACTATATAGAACTATAGTAATTGCAGTTCCAGCAGATGGCCCGTCTTTTGGTGTTGCGCCTTCAGGAACATGTATGTGAATTCCTTGATTTTTATTTTCTTCTAATTTTTTTTGTAGTTCTACCGCTTCTTTTTCATTACCCTTTAAAAATAATGACCACGCTAAACTCTTTGCAACGGACATACTTTCTTTCATTACATCACCCTGCATTCCAGTTAATTTTAAATCTAAAAATGTATTACTTGGGTAATAAGTAACTTCTATTGGCAAGACGCCTCCATTCCCTAATGAGTTTGCCCATAGCCCGTTTATAACACCAATTATAGATTCCTTATGAACCATCGTTGGCTTCTGTTCTTTATGATCCTTCAAATAATTGTTTTTAATATCATCAACTGTTATCTGAATAGGTAATATTATATTTTCAGAAATATTATTTTTTAATATATCCAAATTAATCCCCCCCATTATTTCAAATATCAGTTCCTTGAATTTTCTAACACCAGGTTCACATGTATAATTTAATATAATATATTTTATGGTCTCATCGCTTATATCAATAACATCATTTAATCCCATTTTAGTGTAAATTTCCGGTAAAATGAATTGACGTGTTATGATAAGCTTATCTTCTAATGATAAATTATCAAATTTTACACGATGTATTCTATCAAGAAGAATGCGATCAATCATATCAACATCATTATATGAAAATATAAACAATGCTTTTGATAAATTCAAATTAATTCCATTAAAATATTTATCCTGAAAAGTATCATTTTGAGTTTGGTCAATTAAATGTGTTAATATCCCAATAATTTCTTTTCCATTTTCAGTTTTACTTATCTTGTCCAATTCATCTATAAATATAATAGGATTCATTATCTTAGTATCCATTAAAATATCCACAATTTTTCCCCAAGTTGATCCAACATAAGTATAGTTATGTCCATCAAATGTACTTGAATTTGTAGACCCCCCCATTGCAATAAATGAAAATGGACGTGAAACACCATTATTATCTTTTAAACAATTTGCAATTCCTTTTTTTGCAAGTGATGTTTTTCCCACACCAGGTGGACCTTCAAAACCAATAGAATAACCAGTTAAATCACCATTTAACCATTGTCCAATAATTCGTTCTATTTGTGTTTTTGCCTTTTGATGACCATACACAGAATCTTCTAAGGTATCTCTTACCGTAACCATATATTTACTTATTTTTGTTTTATTATCATCTATAATTCTCAACTGCTTAGTCAATTCATTATGAATTAAAAATTCATGTTTTGATATTGATGTTTCTATAAATGTATACATTTCATTTAACATATATGCATTATTTGTAATTATATTATCCACATCATTAACAATACATTCTCTCAACTTTTGTATTGATTTTCCAGACGATTTAGTTAATGTATAAGTATATTTATTTGTACTACATGTATTTATAATATCAGTATGAACCTTTATTAATTCTTTCAAATCTGAGTATAAATCATTAATTTTCACTTTTGAAATGGATTCTACATAATTTTTAAATTGTGTCTTTAAATAATTCTGAATATGGGTTGTATACTCATTTTTCAAAATCGGATAATATTTATTTACTTCTAAACCAGTATAATTGTGTTTAAATGGAAAAAAAGAACTTGGACTACACTCAGAATTATTATAAAATTCTTTATTTAATCTCTCTATCAATGATTTAAATATACTAATATTTGACGGCATCAATGAGAGAATTTCTTCTTCTTTAAAGATACCGAATGGAATTTTTAATAATCCTTCCAAATACTGCATTGCCTTTGAACCAGTGTCCTCCGACTTCATTTTAACTTCTTTAAGTTTAACCATAGCTTTCTCTTTAACAATATCATCAGTCTTCATCAAACATATTCGTTGTTCTAATGTCAAATGAGTATTTTCTATTTTTAATATTTTTTTAGGGTAATTTAATGTAAACTTCATAGCATCTTTAAAATATTTTTTTACATTATACGGAAGACTATCATAAATTAATGTTTGTTCATACGTATCTATAATTCCATTAATATCGTTTGATAACAAATCGTATAATAAATATGCCAAATAATGACATTCATTTTTATTTGAGTGTATTAATAACATTATTAATGTATTTCGTTTATCAATAATATCCTTATTATTAAAATTATTTATAATATCTATTACAGATTTTTTTAAAATTGTATTTTCATATTCTTCAATAAATGATATGTATCTCTCTTTAAGGTAATTATTACTACATGTTAATAAATCATGCAAGGTTATGCATTCAATAAAACGTATATAAGTTAATTCATTAAATAATTCATGTGATGGTATATTTTCCTTTAATTCATTTACTTTGTAAACCAATTCTTCATCTTCCTCTATATATTTTATAATAGTATCATCTAACCATCCATAGACAATTATTGTATGTTGTTTATCAATATCATGTATTGCTACCTTAATTCCAAATATTTCATTTTTAATATTAATATTTGAACTATCCAATTTAAAACAATCCAAATTATCTGCTTTTTTAAATATAGTTTCTTCGTTTGATTTTACCTTTGATTTCCAATCCAATATTTTATAACGAAGTGGATGTATGTGCATATTTAATATGCTGTAACGTTTTTTATAACGCGACTCTAATTTATACTGACTATTAATACATATATTTATTAAATCATCTAAATTTCCACATCCATATAAACTAATCATTGTTGATATTTTTTTAATAATATTCTGTAAATTATCTATTGCTTCATCTTGTGTTATTGTATTAACACAATTTGACAAATCAGTCAAACTATCATATATTCCTTCGGCATATTCTATACACAAATTTAAATCATTTGATTCAATAAAATCTAAATTTTTATTAATCTGATTTGACTTGATACTATTTTTAATAATTTTTTTTAAATTTATTATTTTCTTTTGAATAATTGTTTCAAAAGAAACATCCATATTATATCTATACTATATAGAATATTATATGAATAAATAAATGTATATGTAATGATTTATATACATTTATAATTATATAAAGATAGTTTACTGATATATATAGACACTCTTATAATAATAAAATGGGAATTCCTAGCTATTTTGCACACATTGTTAGAAATCATAGAAAAATCATTAAACAAATTTCTGATTCAACGCTAGATGGTAAAAAAATGAATAATTTATACTTGGATTGCAATTCATTTATTTATGAAGCACATCAAATTGTAAATGCGAACCAATATAATGTTTTTAAACATATTAAAGGAAAAACGCCCGATTATAAGTCGGCATTTGAAAATGATATTATTAAACAAGTTATTGTGAACTTATCAAAATGTATCAAAGAAATTAATCCTGACAAGCGAATCTTTATTGCGTTTGATGGTGTTGCACCAATTGCAAAATTAAATCAACAACGTAATCGTCGGTATATGACTGCCTTTCAAGAACAAACAAAACCAGCACATGAAACAAATGATTCCAATAACAAATACAATTGGAATCGCTCTTCAATCACACCAGGTACAACATTTATGTATAATCTAGGCAATGAATTAACAAAACGTTTTTCTAATCCGTCAGAATACGGTGTTGAAAAAATTATTGTATCCACAAGTGAAGAAGCAGGAGAAGGTGAACATAAACTATACGACTATATACGTAATAATGAAGAATTTCATAAAAATACAAACACACTTATTTATGGAATTGATGCTGATCTAATTATGCTTTCCATTAACCATTTACATATTTCTGAAAATATATTCCTCTACCGAGAAACACCTGAATTTATTAAGAGCATTGATAAAACGTTAAATCCTAATGAAAAATATGTATTAGATATTCCTTTACTTGCCAAACACATTATCAATGAATTGTCTACATTGAATGATAATAAAGATATAGATATTAACACAATTTCTCTGAAAAATGATATTATTTTTGATTATATTTTTATTTGTTTCTTTTTGGGGAATGATTTTTTACCCCATTTTCCTGCATTAAATATTAGAACAAATGGTATTTCAAATCTCATTAACGCGTATAAACACGTTTTTCAAGGCACCAAAGAAACCTTAACGATTGTCCGAGAAATTAATTGGAAAAATGTGCGAAAATATGTGGATCATTTGGCAAAAAATGAGCATGACTTTATTAATGAAGAATATGTGTACCGCAATAAAATCAGTAAACGTGTTCGTTATGAAAGTAATAATAAAAATAACGATAATCACAGTTCAAATGACAATAATAAACAAGACGAAAATTTATTGCTTCCTATTAAAGAAAGAGCAGTTGAATTATATATTAATCCGTCTAACGTCGGATGGGAATCGCGCTATTACAAAGGATTATTTAAAACAAAAATCAATGATGATCGTCGTAAAGAAATTAGCACCAATTATTTGGAAGGACTTGAATGGACCATGAAATATTATTCAACTGGTTGTGTTGATTGGCGATGGAGTTACAACTATTATTACCCGCCATTATTAACCGATTTAGTTAAGTACATTCCCTACTCTGATAAAACTTTTATTCCACCCCAACCAAAAAAAACAGTATCACCATTAACTCAATTGAGTTATGTATTGCCACCAACTAGCATGGGGTTGCTTCCGAGTGATTTGCGTCAACGACTTTTGAAAGAAAGACCAGAATGGTATCTAGGTAACTATGTTTTTCTATGGTCCTTTTGTAAATTTTTCTGGGAAGCCCACGTTGATTTACCACATATTGATATTGATGTATTAGAAAAAATAGTTAATCAGTAAAATAATATATTTAAACATAATTGTCTAATATATTATTATAAAATGTCAAAGCCAATTATTACCGAACTAAATGTCACAGAATTAGAAAAATTACAAGAAACAATGGGTAATTCCATATTAATTATTAAATTTGGAGCCGAATGGTGTGGTCCGTGTAAGAAAATTGCTCCTACTTACAAAAAATTCATTAGTAAATCTGCTAACAACATCATTTGTGCCGATATTGATGTAGATAACAGCATTGACTTGTATATTTCTTTTAAGAAGTATAAAATGGTGCAAAGTATCCCAGTTTTTCTAGTATTTTATGGAGACGTAAAGAGGGATAAATGGTATATTCCTGACGATTCGGTTGTAGGAGCAGATGAAAAAAGTGTTGCCGAATTTTTTAAACGATGCGAAGACAAGGCAAATAGTTTAATGCCGTATACGTATTATAGTTAATGTATTTATTATAATGTATTGTATTATAATTATACCAACCTAATATTTTTACACCGCTCTACCATCATAACCTCCTGTAATAATCTATCGCGTAGTCTATCTATTTGTTTCTTCAATTCTTTAACCCGTTGTTTTTCTTGGACCTTTAATCCTTTATTATTTTTTTCTAATTCTTTTAATAATTCAATATCTCCTTTTATGGATTGAAGTGTCTGTGCTGTTTCTCTTTCAACTCCTTCTTTTATTTGTTTCATACATTTTGTCTTTTCATCTCGTTTTTTAATAGTTTTACATTTATTTTGTTTTTCCTTTATTAAAGATTTAATATTTTTTTGTGTTTCACGTAAGCGTTTATTTAACTCTTTTATGTGAAGTGTATCCTCTTTTTTATCGGTCGCTGCTTGTTTATTTCTCTCTTTCTTTGCCTTTTTATTCTCTTTATCACTTTGTAAAAAGAGTTGTTTCCGTAATTCTGGGTCATCTATATGCGACATAATTGCTGGCACTTCAATCATAATGGGCTGAGCGAATTGTGTTGGATCTTGTTCGCGATTTAAATAACTAATGTATCCTGTCAATTGATCTGCCAATTTTTTAATTCCATTATTGGTTAATATATTATCAGAACTCATATAATTCATTTTAAAATCATGTATATCAGTAGGTATTTTCTCTCTTTGTTCTTCTTTACATAGGTTAATCAGTTGAAACAATTCCATAGGACTATTCGTGAAGGGAGTAGCAGTCATAATTAATAAACGTGCTGAATTTTTACCAGATACTTTATAACTTTTTTGTAATAATTGTTCCATAATTTTCATATTCGGACGTTCCGATGCTTTTAAATCTCCGCCATAGAGTTTATGTGCTTCATCAATAATAATTAAGGTTTTACGTAAAATGTCAGATTTACCATTACGTTGAATCAACTTATCCATATATTCATTATGTGCGCCAGGTGTTAGTAGATTACTGAATGTCTTATAACTGATTGGTTCTATCCAATTTTTACTAAGCAAGCGTTTTCGTTTACTAGGATCATCCGGTATTTTTAATCCTTGTTTCTTCATTTTCTCTGCCAACACAATATGACATACATCATCAAACATATTTTTATAAACGTCACTTTTTAAAGTATTGCGCGTGACCCATAAAATCGTATATCCTTCAGGTTCAAACGAGGATGTTGCTGTTGCAATAGCACTACATGTTTTACCAGTACCGACAGAGTGAAATAATAGTATTCCTTTATATGGTGATTCGGGTGTAAAAAATGTTCTGACAAAATCCTGAGTCGGATTCAATGTCATTATACGCGAACCACCTTGTTGTGGTTTATCTACGCATTTGTTTTCAATAACAATATCACCCCATGTAAATTTTTTCATATAATTTGTTTTAATGAAATCCCGCATTTTCTGAAAGCTCATTTTTTTAGAAGGAGGACCCGGTATAGATTGTTTTAATTTTTCATCAGGTTTACCGTCGTATTCCACAATAGCATAATCTATCTCTGCAGTAGGCGGCACATAAGGCACCAATTCAAGAGTTTGCATTACATCATTTGCGATTTTTAATGGGCTAGTGCTACTGCGTTTGCTACTGCCAATTTCCATATAAGATGTTGCGCTACCATTATCTAGTTCCATATATGATGGTGATTTCTGTTCACCAACTTCCATATAAGGTGTTGAGTTATTTGCTTTAATATCAATATACGTTCCTCTCTCATTTCGTTTTAATGTTTTTTTCTTATTGCGTTTTGCATTCTTACTTTGTTTTGCGGTCTTCTCATATAAATATGGCACAAACGCTGCCCGGTTCACCCATTCTTTATTCACCTGTTCACAATAGGCTGGATAACTTTTCATATAATCACAGAAATAAGCGCGTGATTGTTTCGCTGGCACTCTATTGCGCGGATGCCCATATTTCACATAAACCTTATATAAAAAATCAACAGTAGCGGGTATATCATTCGTAGAACGCAATCCACATTTACCCTTGCATTTTATTTCACTCTTATCACCAAGACCTCCACCAACTGTTTGTTGTTGTTCGTATAAATAAGACAAATCATCAATACGATGTATCTTTTCGGTTAATTCAAAATCAACCGAGAATACAGGTGCCAATTTATATAACTGTTCTGATAAATTACTTAATGTTTTATCAAATTCACTATATAAAATGATTGCATCCTTTAATTTTTTCGCATTCTTAAACAGCATTTTATCTTCTTGTGGGTTTACCAATAAATCAGTATTAGAAGCTTCATATATACTTTTAATTTCTTCTGGAACAGCAATATAATAATTATAAACAAAAAGCGGCCACCCCACATTTGGTTCAAAATTCAATCCCTTCTGCCCACACGTCCGTGTAGCACGACCAATCGTTTGTTTTAAATCAGCAACGGTCATTGATGGTTCAAAAATATGAACATATTTAACATCAAACAAATCAATCCCTTCTTTGAACCCGCTATCCAAAATAATAAACCGCATCTCTTCACCTTGAATATTATCCGGTCGTTTATTATACATTGTTAGCACTTCCTTCTTAAATTTCTGATTAAATTCTGAATTAAAAAGAGCAGATGAAGAGAGCATTCCAAACGATTTATTCTTTCCATCCTTTCCAGCGTTCAGTAATTTTAATTTTAACGATTTTTGTGTTCCCACCTTTTGAGCAGTTATTAAATTCTTATAGCCATTTGCTACAAACGCAGACGCAACAATTTTAGCACCATACCCTTCTTCTTTTACATCAGAAAAAATAAAATGTTTAAACAATTTACCGTGCGTTTTCATATCATTATCATCAACTTGTTTTATAATATTAAACAATTGTTCTAATTTAGGCGATGCATTATGTATTGTTTCTTCTACCTTTTTTGGATTAAATTTTTTATTATCAATCTTATGTTCAGGCAAAATCTTCCCCCAATTTGCGGTTTGACGCATACATTTATAAATTTTATCACGTTTTTTCTTATCAACCTTAATAGTATTTTTTCTCATTACGCCTTGTTTATTGTATTCCAACTGTTTTCTGGTTGTTTTAATACTACTTTTAGTTTTTATTTTATTATTAACAATACTTTCATCGCAATAGTCACGATTCTTGTAACAATTTGTTACATTTTTAAATAATTCAGTATTCACATTACCACCTTTATCTGGATGATTTTTCAATAACCATTTCTTTGTATCATCTTTCGTGTTTAAATTTAAATTACACATGACATTTTTTTTACATTCTGACATGAATTATATATATATATATATATATATATATATATATATTATACCTATAATAAGTTAATATAAATTAGATAATAATGCTTATATATGTATAATATTATGGAAGGGTTAGATTTGAATATAGACAATTATGAATTGACAGATTTATTAGAATTGTTCAAATTGGATTTTGATTTTAAAGAAGAAGATTTAAAACGTGTAAAAAAAATAGTAATGCAAACCCATCCAGATAAATCAGGTCTTGATAAAAAATATTTTCTTTTTTTTACATCAGCATACAAAATTATATTTTCAATTTATGAGTTTAGATATAAAAGTTCAAAGAATCAATCAACGGAATATATTGTAGAAAAAGATGAAGAAAAAGAACTCTTATTAAAAGATATCAAATCTAAAAAAAACTTCAATAAATTATTTAATGAATTATTTGAAAAACACCGAATAACAAATGAAAATGAAGAAAATGGTTATGGTGATTGGCTTAAATCCAATGAAGGTATAGACACCAGAACAACGACAATGAACCAAATGAATGAAACATTTGAAAACAAAAAAAAAGAAATACAAGCAATTGTACCTCTACGCGAGGTTGAAGATATGGGTCAAATGTCAGGACAATACGATTTAACATGCGATAAACCCGAATATTACTCATCTGACGTGTTCGGTAAATTACAGTATGATGATTTAAAAAGGGCACACGTAGAAAGTGTGGTTCCAATCACACACGAAGATTATTTAAAGCGTCCAAAATTTAAAAACGTCTTAGAATATCAACAACAAGCAGAGTATAAAGACACTACACCAATTTCATTATCTCAATCCAATGAATATTTTAAACAACGCCAATCATTTCAAGACAAAAATGATGTACAGAGAGCATACAAATTAGCAAAACAAGAAGAAATTGCTAGAAAAACAAATCAACAGTTAATGAGTGGCTTTAAACGACTCGCAAATTAATTAAACTTGCAAACACAATAATATAGTATTACATAAATAAAATTTATATTTTTATAATATAAATGAGTTTATTAACATTGAAAAAATATAAAAAAATTATTTTCCCATTAATTATAACAATAATGCTGAGTATGATATACAATAAATATAAATCATCAGTTTATGATGATGAAAATATGAATAACTATCAAATTGTGAAACAATATTTACTCAGTGATTCTTCTTTAGCTCAAAGTTCAAAACCAATCATATGGGTTCATATCGTATATGAAAAGAATGGGCGCTGGTGGCCTAGTTTTTCGTCCAGAACTACTGAAGATCTTAACCAACCTTATCAATATTTAACATTAAAATCTATTATTGATAAATGCGGTGAAGATTTCAATGTCTGTTTAATTGACGATGATACCTTTCAAAATATTTTACCTGGCTGGAATGTAGATTTATCAATTGTTGCAGACCCAATTAAAAGTAAACTTAGACAATTAGCGTTAGCAAGAGTGTTGTATTATTATGGCGGATTTACCTTACCTAGTTCCTTTATTTGCTTTCAAAACTTAATGCCTTTATATGAGAAACTAACAAGTGATGGAAAAATGTTTGTTGGAGAGATGATTTCCCGAAATGACACTTCAGATAAAGTCAACTTTTTCCCCGACACTAAAATAATGGGTTGTCAAAAGAATTGTGAAACTATGAATAATTTTATTAGTCATTTAGAAATTATTGTTTCTAGCGATTTTACCAAAGAAAGCGACTTTATCGGTTCAACTAGTCGCTGGTGCCACGAAAAAATTAACAATGGTGAAATGAATGTGATACCTGCACAATTAATTGGTATAAGTGATATTGATGGGAAGCAGGTCACGATAGACCATCTAATGAGTAATACATTTCTTAACCTTTGTGATAAGGTTCAAGGATTATATATACCTGCCGATGAAATACTTAAGCGCACTGCATATCAATGGTTTGCACGTCAATCGGCAAAACAAGCATTAAATTCTAATACGGTTATTGGTAAATACTTGTTAATAAATAGAGAATAGAAATTTATTAAATATAAATAATAATGTAATAAATAATTATTATTTATAAAAATGATAAACGATTTCATATTTTGACTTATCATAACTAAGTTCATTTGTATAACGCATATCTATGCTATTTGCAATTTGTCGCAATATTGTAATAAATTTAATGTAATCCATCTTTCTTGTAACAAAATGTTTCTTTGATTCATGGTAATTATCCTTTATTGTATTGATAAACGGTATTATCTTTTTATCATATACTACTTTTTTATAACTTATTTTACTAAACACGTAATATGTTTCTAAGTCTTCTGCATTTTCTTTAAAAAAACCCAATAAAAGTTCAGGCATTATAGGGGTTTTGAATATTTGATTTTTCATTTATATTATTACAAGAAATAATATAAATAACCTTATGCCATTGTAACCTTATGCCATTGTAACCTTATGCCATTGGATACTATTCCTTTTTAATAAACAGTTGTATCAAATTATTTGTAAAATGATACAATTCTATTTCATCTTCATGTATATTGTTAAAAATACTAATATATTTACATATATGTGGAATTATTTCATATTTTTCTTTTTCAGTTACGATTGAACTTGTTTTTATATAAATGAAATAGTTATCTAGTATATCCATAACAGAATACCCCCGATTAATTAAATTACACATTAATTTAATTGCTTCTTTTAAATTGTTTTCGTTTTTACAAAAATTTGTATATTTATCAAGTTCTATAAATGATATATTTGTACACAAATTATTTGCAATATCAACCGTAATTGGCTGATTTAATAATTTGAATTTTTCCAAATAGTTAATAATAATCCGAACTGATTTATTACTGATACCTATAATAAAATCAATAACCTCATCACTAATATTTATTTCTTCTTTATTGCATATATTGTTAATAATATTTATTAATTGCTCCTTATTTAAATTTGGAATATTAATAATCAATAATCTAGATTGTAAATTATCAATAACTTTTTGGGTATTTATACACGAACCAATAAGATGTACATTATAGCTATATTTATCCATATAATTTCTAAAAACCTGCTGACTTTGTTCATTTATGAAATCAATATCATCTACCACAAGTAACTTTTTCCTATTTTTAATAGAAGACGGTGTTTGGCAAAATGTTTTTAATTCACTTCTATAATAACATATACCCTGTTCTTTCAGATTATTAATATATAAAATATTTTCATTATTCATTATATTTCCCTTCCCATAATATTCATTAATTATTGTATTAATTAATGACGATTTACCACTACCCGAATCACCAACAAATAGTGTACTTATACAATCGGCATCAAGTAGTGATTGTAATAATAATTTAATGTTTTCATTCATTTCATATTCATTTAATAAAGTTGGTTGATATTTATATAAAAATGGTTTTTCCATAGTATTAGTTATTAATATTCTATAATAACTATTTAAGTTTATATCGCGTGTTTATATTACATTACTATATCAATGAACAAAGAAAATTTGTACGAAGTATTAGAGGTTAAAGAAACCGCAAGCCAAGAAGAAATTAAAAAGGCATATAGGAAATTATCGTTAATGTATCACCCCGACCGAAACAACAATTCACCAGATTCAACAAATAAATTTCAAAAAATTAGTTCAGCATACGATATTATAGGCGATGAAGAAAAACGTAAACAGTATGATATGCAGAAAAAAGGTTTTCCGTTCCCCAATCATTCACCGAGTTTTTTTCATACAACAAATGCCAATATTGATCCATCAGAAATTTTAAACTTCTTCTCAAATAACTTTTTTAATAACAACGCAACTGTCAATGGTGCTAAGATGGGTCAAAATATGTTCACTATGGATAATTTAAAACAGAAATTAGCAAAACCACCACCAATTGTAAAAACCGAAACTATTAATTTAAGCAAGGCCTATACCGGGTATAATATGCCCATTGAAATAACACGATGGATTATTGAAAACGAAATTAAGCGTGAAGAAACCGAAACGATTTATATTCCTATTCCGCTTGGCATTGATAATAATGAAATTATCATATTGAGAGAAAAAGGAAACATTTTATCTGATACCAATAAAGGCGACATTAAAATTTTTATAAAAATACAAAATGATACTGATTTTATCAGAAATGGTCTAGATTTAGTATTGAATAAAACAATTAGTTTGAAAGATGCTTTGTGTGGTTTTGTATTTGATTTGAAATATTTAGACGGACGTGTATTTAAAATTAATAATACAACTGGTAATATTATCACAAATAATTACAATAAGGTGTTAAAAGGAATGGGAATGAGACGCGACAACCATATTGGTAACCTTATCATAAACTTCACTGTTACTTTCCCTGAAAAATTAACAAATGAACAAATGGATTCACTTAGAGAAATATTGTAATTTATCATTAGTAGTGTAGTAATAGTTAAAATACAAATATGTTATAAATATATGTATTTTAATACAAAGTTATTTTCTTATATATTATTTTTTCCTCTTTTTATTCTAGTATTAGTAGTTATTATTATTAAAAAAAAAATAACAGATTTGATATTAGTGTAAATCAAGATAATGTTAATATTTTAGAAATTAAAAATTTACAAGAAATTATTAATACTATACCAGATATTCCGCCTCTAGTTGATTTTAGTGAAATTACACCAAGTCATATTATAATTTCAGATATAGGTAATGAAGAATGGGGCTTAAAAGTAAATAAAAGTTTTAAAAAGGGAGAATTAATACATAGTACACCTATCTCTTTTTTTTCGGATAATTATGATACAAAAATTATTACGCCTATTGGAGAAAAATATATATATAAATCAACTCATTCTTGTATAAAAATTTTAAGAAGGCATATGTTTGCATATTGTCATACATTACTCAATCATAGTTATATACCAAATTGCTATTATAGTCCTTATTTAAAATTTTCAAATGGTCAACTATATGTATCATTATTTGCGGTAAAAAATATTTATAGCGGGGACGAGTTATATATTAATTATATCAGTTTATTGTTTTTTTATATTAAATTATATATCAGTATTTTATTTTCTAAAAATATTAACTGGTAAATATCTAGATATAGGTCTAAAAATCCTTCTTATCTATCGTCACGCACTTGGATATCTTCCGAATAATCTTGCTTTCGCTTTCAGCAAATTCACCCGGACCACCCATTGCTTGATTCATTATCCCCAAGTATTTATCGTTTAACGGATGTTGTAAATTCATGCATTGCGGATGTGCATCCCGCCAAGGAATCATCAGATCGCCATTTTTTTTCGTAATGTATTTAATGGCCTTCCGGAGTTTATCATACAGTTCCGTTTCTTTCTCCCATACATCATCATCACGCACGTACATGGTTTCCCGTTTTAAATCGCTACAATGAATTGGACGTTTATAGACATCCATCTCATTTAATTTCCGCACCATTTGGCGCGATATGCCTTCCACATAACCGAGTTCGCCGAGTTCT
>Ga0075480_10000379_pt1 | contig 25864 bp, 16 predicted proteins | sample DEB08_DNA_7_FD_81590 | JGI IMG/M metagenome (GOLD analysis project Ga0075480, IMG submission 81590) | Aqueous microbial communities from the Delaware River and Bay under freshwater to marine salinity gradient to study organic matter... | ecosystem: Environmental > Aquatic > Marine > Coastal ... | reverse complement strand
GTGACGGTGTTGCTGATGCGTTGACGAGGCTGAAAATGGTTCCAAAGCGCAATTTAGCCTAGCGTTGAAAGCACTCGGCGATCTTTTGTGATGCAGCTGTCGATAGTGCGGCCAGGGTATTAGGAAATGGCTGCTACCGATAATGTTGACCCATATCTCCTAGGACCGATGCGCGTATCGGGTTAAGGTTAAGTGTGCGGTCACTCTACTATCCTAAACAGGAATAAGCGTGGCCGGCAGCCAACCCTTAACCCAGGGGCTTTTTGCGAATGCGGGATTTATATACCCAGCCAGAGGGTGCTCAGCAGACACCCCCTCACACCTTCCGTGGTCGACTACGGCAACTCGGACCAAGCCTGATTGTCTCTGCCAGCATCGTCGGATCAGGAGAAATTATCCTAACTGCAAGCCTTGGGGCTGCTGTGGGCTTTGGTATGCTCTGGTGGGTGCTGCTGTCTTGTTGGAGCAAATCCATTGTCCAAGCCGAGCTGGCTCGCTATGTCGTGGTGACTGGCGATACCTACATCCTTATGCTCAATCGGATCCCTGGCAAACTGCCCGGACCAAAGGGGCCGGTATCTTGGACTTTAGTGGTGGCGTTATTGGCCTTCGTGCCAAGTTTGACAGGGCTTGGCGGATTGATGGGTGGCGCCGCTCAAGCGCTGGTGTTAATTGCGCCGGGTGTATCGCCGGTGCTGATCACAGCCGCCCTGGCATTGGTGATCGCAGTTGTGCTCGCAACGGGTCAGTATGGTAATTTAGAACGCACGCTCATTCCGCTGGTTTTTATCTTCACCTTAACGACGCTGCTGTGTTTTTGGCTGCTTCAAAGCTCGACCCAAGCTGTATCCCTTGATGACACTTTAGCCGGGCTGTCCTTTGATTTTGAGGTGAGCTTTGCGGTCTTGGCATTAGCGGTATACGGCTACACAGGCGTCAATTCTGCAGAAATCTCAGCTTACAGTTATTGGTGTATCGAAAAAGGCTACCCCGGCCGAATAGGACAAGCTACCCACGACGAAGCGTATTATTCTCGTGCACGGGGTTGGTTACAGGTGGTTCGATTAGATGTTGTCCTGACCTTAATTCTACTGACCTTTGCGACCGTACCCTTTTATTATTTGGGCGCAGGGATATTGCATCCTTTGGGAACAGTTCCCTCCGGTAGTGAGACTATCCGCGTTTTGAGCCAAATGTTCACTGAAACCATCGGTGATGGCGCTTTCATGCTATTTGCGACAGGGGCCTTTTGTATCTTGTTTTCAAGCGCGGTAGCGGGCGTTGCCGCAGGTGCACGTTATATCCCAGACTATTTGATGGAACTCGGATTTCTAGATCGCAAGCGTCTCGATATTCGGCTGAAAATGATCAAGGGTTATGGGCTTGTAATGCCCTTCGTCGGGCTTGGGCTGTACGCAGGATTTCAAAATCCAGTGCTAATGGTGACCATCGCCGCCTGTTTTGGCGCGATGATGCTACCCATTCAGAGTGGCATGACCCTGTATTTGTCCCAGAAAATATCCAAGCCCTTACAAGCAGGTCCCATAGCCTGGCGTCTGCTGCAATTGACGTTTTGTTTTCAACTGGTGATGGCGATGTTGGTGATTTACTTTGTGGCTTTATGATTTGCTGCAGATTGGGATTGCCCTTGGAGCAACGCGCTTTTAGGTCGTTGCAAACTTCAGAGAATTGGGTGCCGAGGAAACGCAAATGCAGTATACTGAGTTTGCCACCTTGGTCCTCTCGCAATAGATAGAGGCGAACCCCGCCAGGCCCGGAAGGGAGCAACGGTAACTTCGATTTTATGTGCCGGGATGCGGCTAAGGTGGTTTTTCATTTTCTCTCAGCGTCGGGCGACAGCTTGAAGCGCTTTTGGACCCCTAAGTCTTTGCGCACTTCGATGACTATGGCTATGTTTCTGCCCGTCCTATTCGGCCAGCGAGCTTGCGCTGAACCAACGACATCTAGCGCTTGACCAGTGTTGCTCGGTTTTTTCTTGATAGATTGCTCGAGCGCAGCCTGTGGCCCCCCGCGATGAGTGACATAAGTGTTGTCGAGCAGTCGCGGTATTTACAATGTGATTTCCGTGCGAGTTAGGTCATATAGATGCGTCTGGTCACTTTATATCGTATAGCTGTGACTTCGCTTACGGGTGATTGTTTACCATGCGGCGTGAGATCAATTAAGGGTCAGGTCTGCGGAGTCAGGGCGAGCTGATTCCAGCCAATTGAAAGGCGTCTTTGAGAGAGTCTTACCAAGAGATCGTTAGGCTGGTCTGCTGATGCAACCGCGCACAAGAAAAACACGTACAACGAATCGTGAGAAGTGCCGACGTCGCTGGCCAACGTGAGCGGTCAAGTAGAGAGACGATGGTTATCGTTGGAAGACAGGTTAAAAAGCGCGCGCGATACGGCCATAGTTGCTGATAGGTAACTGTTTAAAAGCGTCTTGAAAAAAGCGGGCTGGTTGGGTTTAAAGACTGGGTGCCTTAACCGCCACAAACACCAGTATGTCAGGGTGAGGCTGGGTGAGGGTATGGCCTTTAATTTTTTTGGGAGAAGTTCGATGGTGGCATCGCTGAATTGGCTGCGAGGAGTGATCGTCATGACAAGTTTAGGTTTAGGCGGGGTAGTCGCCGCGGAAGGGACGGGGTCACTGGGTTTGGCTGATCTTCGTTGGCAGATCGTTAACGACACAGTAATGGGCGGCAGATCCTCTAGTCAGATTGAAGAACAGGCTGGCGCGGTCAGATTCTCGGGCTATCTCAACACCAATGGTGGCGGTTTTGCTTCGATTAGGAGTCAAAGGTTAAACGCTGACTTGTCAGACGCTTCGTCAATTCGCATTCGAGTGCGTGGCGATGGCAGACGTTACAGCGTTAGATTGTATGCCGATGGTCAACGGGTGTCGTACCAGCATAGCTTTGTCACGAGTGACGAGTGGCAACTGGTCGAAATGCCGATAAAAAACTTTAATGCAGTCTGGCGGGGACAACGATACAACCGGCCGCCGTTACCCGCTGGGGATATTGTTGGCCTTGGGTTGATACTTGCCGATGGCGTCGATGGCGCCTTTGCGATCGAGGTTGATCGGTTGGAGTTTTTTGGCAAAGCCGAGTCTGATACGGGACGCTGGTTGTGAGGACGCAAATAGACAGGATAATCGGGTTCGTGGCCTGTGCTTTTATCTTCTGCTCTATAGTCAGTCTGGCAGCAGCGGACGCTTCTCGTTATGAAATCACAAAGCCGAATCGGGACGGCATAGGCAAGTGGTATATGGGCCGATCGATTTCGCATGTGATGGGGCATCGCGGGGCCGCATGGTTAGAGCGGTCATCGCGCCAGCAAGAAGAACGCACCGACCTTTTGATCTCGAATCTCCCTTTGACTGAGCAGTCAGTAGTGGCTGATGTCGGTGCTGGCACCGGGTATTTTACTTTTCCCGTCGCCGCCAGAGTACCTGCTGGGCGAGTTTATGCGGTCGACATTCAAAATGAGATGCTTAACTTTATATCTGAGCGTCAGGTTCGTCAGAGCGTCACCAACGTCGAAGGCATATTGGGAACAGTAAACTCGATAAATTTACCTGAGAACGTGCTCGATCTCGCTTTCATCGTGGATGCCTATCACGAGTTCTCTCATCCCTACGAAATGGGGCAATCCATCTTTAATGCGCTGAAACCCGGCGGAAAATTAGTGTTGGTTGAATATCGAGGAGAAGATCCCACGGTACCGATTAAGCGACTGCACAAAATGACCGTGGCCCAGGCGCGCAAAGAAATGTCAGCCCTGGGCTTTCTATGGTCTAAAAATATAGACGTCTTGCCTCAACAGCATCTAATGATCTTTGTTAAACCGAGTGACACGGACATCGTTGATCAGGACCTTTCCTGACCGAGACTGCTCGAAAAACGGCCACCTTGGCTGAGGAGTACAGCGTTGCCCGCTCATGCGCTTAAAAGTCGCCAGCCGTGGGGCTGAAACGTATCTTCGGTAGCGATTGAAAGAAGCGTCTCGCTCGTCCACTTGCTGGAACCGCGCAGTATAAATCAATCCAAACCCAACCAGGGCCCGGTCTTGAGTCGAGAGGCCAGCGATGCGCTGTGTTTGTATCCCTTGGGCTTGCAAAATTCAGGAAGTGGCGGAGTGCTATTCGCCACTTTTGACTCTGCTTTTTCGGCGCTTGTTTTTCCAACTGGAGGTAGCGAGCCTCTGATGCTTTATAGAGGTCTGGCCCCCGGATACAAGGTTACAAACGTAAAAGCAGACGCTCGGTAAGGGTTATTTTTCTGATAAACGTCTGTATGCTGGACTAGGTTAAATTAACAAAAGCTTTTGGAGTAGCTATGACAGATCACTTGATTGAGACCTTAGAAGATGGGGTTTGCACCTTAACCATGAATCGTCCTGAGGCGCGTAATGCTATGAGCGGACAGATGATGGCGGCGCTTAACGAGGCGATCCCCAGAGTAGCTGCGGACCCTGCGGTTCGATGCGTCGTGTTAACCGGAGCCGGTGGCGCTTTTTGTTCCGGTGGTGATGTGAAGGGTTTTGCGAGCGAAAATGCTGGTGGCGGCCAAGGCGGTGCTAGCAGTTCTCTTGAAGAGAAGGTGCACAACCTGAGACAAGGTATGGAATTGTCCCGTTGGTTACATGAAATGCCGAAGCCCACGCTTGCCATTATTCCTGGTGCAGCGGCGGGGGCCGGGCTGTCCCTTGCATTGGCCTGTGACCTGCGGTTTGCGCTAGATACCGCCAAGATCACAACTGCGTTTTCTAAGATAGGTGCGTCAGGGGATTATGGTGGTAGTTATTTCTTGCCGTTTTTGGTGGGTGCCGCCAAAGCGCGAGAATTGTATTTTACGGCTGATGTGATTACTGGGTCAGAAGCTTTGAGTCTTGGGTTGGTGAACAAAACGGCCGATGCAGCAAACTTTGAGGTTGAGGCGAAGGCCTATGCAGCTTCCCTCGCGGCACTGCCAACCGTCGCCATTGGCTATATGAAAAAGAACTTGAATACTGCGCAAAATGGCACGTTAGCCGACGTCTTCGACCGTGAGGCAATGCATATGATGCGATGCTTTATGACTGAGGATCATAAAAGTGCCGCGCAGGCGTTCGTGGAGAAACGACAGCCCGTATTCAACGGTCGCTAGTTGGCGATCGCCTCTGCCTCGCTCCGTGTAGGGGCTGAGGCAGCGGCTAGCAGGGTAATGGCTTACGCCGCTTTGCCCATCACGAGCTCTGCCAGCAGGGCTCTTTGATATTTCGCATCTCCTAGCATTACTTGGCTGTGCATTTGCCGCTTAAAGAACAGGTGCACGTAACACTCCCAAGTAAAACCGATGCCGCCGTGAAACTGAACGGCTCGACTACTGCTAAACACAGCCATATCACTGGCTTCCGATTTTGCCATACGGGCCAGGCGCAGCGCCTGCTCCGGATCATGATCATAGGCACAAGCAGCGTGGTAAGTTAGAGATTTAGCATTGTCGATTTGCAACATGACGTTTACGAGCGGGTGTTTCACGGCCTGAAAAAAGCCAAGCGGCCGGTCAAATTGAACTCGGGTCTTTGCATACTCAACGGTCGTTTGCAGTAACCATTCACCGGCCCCGACCATATCGGCTGAGAGCAAACAGAGTAATGCCGGCATGGCAGTATCAATAATGCTATCGCCTGTGCCAGCGAGGGCTAATTCCACCGCGGCAACGCGATCAAATGTCAGGCGAGCCTGATCTCGAGTTAGATCGATAATGCGATCAGCTGCGAGGTTAAGACCCTCGGTCTGAGCGGGGACGAGATACAGTCCGACACCACGGTCGTTTTTCGCACTGACAATAAACTGCTCACATTTTCTGGCCTCTTGCACAAAGGCTGCTGTGCCAGACAGGCTACCGTCATCATTAATCACCACGTCTGTTGCGTCGCTTAACCATTGGCCGGCGGCATTGGTTAGCGCCAAACCGGTGGCTTTGCCACCTGCAATATCGCTAAGCGCAGCATTTGCAGCTGCGGAATCGCAAGCGTTCAACACAAAGGTGGCGCCAAGGGTTGGGATTAACGGCGAGGGGAAGGCCGCTCGGCCAACTTCTTCGGCCAATGCGACCGCGGCGACTGCTGGCATACCAATCCCACCAGCGGCTTCGGGGACACAAACCGCCGTCCAGCCAAGGTCGACGATCTGTTGCCACAAGGCGCGGTCCCAAAGGCATTCATTCGGCCGTTCAATGTGATAGTCCTCAGCGACTAGTTTGTGGAGTTTATCGCTGCTGCAATGATCAGCCATAAACTTACGAGCAGAGTCACGAAGCATGACTTCATCTTCGCCAAATCCAAAATTCTTGGGTTGTTCTGCCATGGGGCCTCCTATTTAGACTTGGGTAGGCCGAGAACGCGCTCGCCCAATATATTTCGCTGAACCTCATTGGCACCTGCCGCAATGGTGACGCCAAAACTGTTCATATAAGCCAGTGGCCATTGGCCGCCGGCGGGCGCTGCATCATCGTTGACATACAGTGTGCTAGCGGCGCCTTCGATTCGGTAGGCGATTTCAGCTAGATCCTGGTTGAACTCGGTGCTCACCAATTTGCTCTGCAGCGGGATGCGCATGGGATGGTCAGTGAGTGCAGGCACGCCACTGCGGCGGGTATTTTGCTGCATTGCCTCTCGACGAATCATCATCTTCATGATGTCGTCTCTAAGCACAGGATCATCAGCAGCGGTAGCGCCCAATCGCTCATGGTTCTTCGCTAAATCAATGATAGAGCCGATGGAGCCAACAGAGACGCCCGAGTCCTCTTCGGTGGCCATGCCCCCTGACGCTGGGGTAACCAGGGGACCCGCACCGCGTTCGTGGGCGAGGGTCGTCATAGCAACTTTCCAACCTGCTCCAATGTCATCTAGGCGATAGCGATCTGGGATTACCAGATTGTCAAAAAGCACCTCGTTGAATCCGGTTTGACCGGTCATTTTAATCAGTGGGCGAACGGTGACGCCTTTACCAAGCGCCTCTTTGATGGGTACCACAAAATAAGATAGGCCATTGTATTTGTCCTCTTTGTCGGTCCTGCACAAGAGAATCATCCAGTCCGCAAAATGCGCCAGGGAGGTCCAAACTTTGTGACCGTTTATAACCCAGTTGTCGCCATCACGCTCTGCAAAGGTTTGCTGATTGGCAAGATCTGAGCCTGCGCCGGGCTCGGAAAAGCCTTGACACCAGATGTGCTCACCGGAGAAGAGTTTGGGTAAAAGTTCGGCCTTCACATCGTCTTGGGCATGAAAAAAAATGGTCGGTGCGGCCATACCCATGCCGATGATATTGGGTAAATAAGGCGTTTTGGCGCGCTGCATTTCTTGATTGGCGATCGCCTGGTAATTTTCCATGCCGCCACCGCCAACCTCGGTTGGATAGTCGCAACCGATCATGCCAGCGTCGTATGCAGCCTGCTGCCATTGCTGAAGCCAAGCCATCGCTGCAGGGTCGCTGAGTTCTAGCGCGCCCTGAGGGATAGGCACGGGTGGTTTACCCGGGTGATTGGCCTCCAGCCAAGTCTGACATTGGCTGCGAAAGGCCGCTTGTTCTGGGGTGTCTTTTCGGTCTGCATCTGACATCGCAGGGCTCCTTTTTGTTGAATTTGTTCAGGGGTTTAAAACTTAGAATTTAAGGCTGCTTCTGTCGTAAATAGAATAATCCTGGGGACGAGCCACGCGCACAAAGTGTCTTCGTCATAGGAGCAAACATCGCTAAGGCCTATTGTCTGGTTCTAACGGGCAAAACGCCAGTCTAAAAGATCTACGACATGAGATGCAAAAAAGTTCGTCAATGCAGCAGCACGTGCGCTTGGCCGCGACCCCCAAGCCATCTCACGCTTTGAGATGCTCGATGAACAGGCCAATTTTTGTTGACAAGCATTATTAGGAGGTCCTTGCAATTTTTATTGGGCCCTTGGCGATAACGTGTTTGACGCTGCCGAGGAACTGTAATGTAATTCGAATCGACAAAAGAAAACTGAGTAGAGTAGTCATGGATTTTACGTACACGTTAGAGGCATCTGTTGCTTCGCTCCGGTTTGATGATGGCAAGGCCAATGTCGTCTCACACACCTTCATCGATGCTATGAATGAGGGGCTCGACCGGGCGGCGTCTGAAGCGTCTGCGGTGGTGCTGGAGGGTATGCACGGTAAGTTCTCTGCTGGGTTTGATTTGGAGGAGTTTAAAAAGGGTCCTAAGGCTTCTGCCGAACTTGTTAACCGGGGCGGGAAGTTAATGCACCGAATATTTACGCTGCCTATGCCGGTGGTGGCTGCTTGCACTGGGCACGCTATTGCAGCGGGCGCTTTTTTGCTGCTGGCGTGTGATGTGCGCGTCGGTATCGAAGGCGCTTTTAAAATTGGTGCAAATGAGTCCGTCCTCGGGATGACTTTGCCGACCTTTGCATCGGAGTTAATCGAGTATCGAGTGCCCAGAAATCGGCTAGATCAGGTTGTTTTACAGGCAGAACTTATGTCACCTAGGCTGGCGGTTGAAACGGGATTTTTAGATGAAGTTGTCGAACCCGATGCGCTCCTTCCTAGAGTAACGCGATAGCAGCGACGCTGGCAGCTTATCCTGGAACGGGTTATGCGGGAAATAAACAGCTGCTTCGCAATCGATTCGCCAGTCGTATCATTGCAAGTCTTTAGGTTGGGCGGGCTTTAGCCAGCCTGACTTAATGTCACCACGAAATTAGCAGAATAAGCTTAAAAAAGGCATATATTATGGCTCCCAACATTATCGGTAATATTCAGCCAGAAGACGACTATACCCATCCTCTTGGTCCAGAATCCAACTTTAACGAATCGGTTTATTTCAACTTTTTTGATCCTAGTCAAAACCTTGGTGGGTTTGTTCGAATTGGCAATCGAGCGAACGAGGGCTATGCCGAGGTCACTGTCATGGTTTGGAACCCTGACGGCTCGGCCTACTTTAATTATAAAAAGCCGGACATTAGTCACAATGATGCATGGGATGCAGGCGGGTTATCCATCGAAATTTTAAAGCCTGCTGAACATGTACGGACGCGTTACCAAGGTTCAGCGCTTTTTATGACAAATCCGCTTGATATGCAGGATCCAGGGAAAGCATTCAAAGCCAATCCCAAGCAACGGCTACTGATCGATCTGGAACATTTTGCGGTTGGTCCATTATATGGGCATGTTGGGGAGCCGGGCGATGGCAATGAGTTTGCGCGCTCGCATACAGAGCAGCATATGCGGGTCGCAGGTCATCTCACCCTCGGAGATGCAGCGCCGATCGCTTTTGCTGGTTGGGGGTTGCGGGATCATTCTTGGGGTCCGCGATTTTGGCAAGCAACCCCATCTTATCGCTGGCTCACAGGTAACTTCGGTGATGATTTAGGCATGATTGTAACGACCGGTGGTGATGGCATTGGTAGGGGGCTTTTTCAAATGAATGATGCGTTGATCAAAATTGAGCATGCATCGATTGCAACCGAGTACCGGCCGGGCACCCAATTCCACCAGTCGCTGACGGTTGACTGTCAGCTAGAGGACGGCAGCCGTCGGCAGATCACAGGAGAAGTGATGGGGTATATCCCCCTTCGTAATCGCCGAGGCGGGCAAAATACCCACGTGGGCGAGGGTATGACGCGTTATACTTTAGACGGTGATCGAGTTGGTTATGGGCTCAGCGAGTTTTTGAATCAGCCGGAGCCTTAAATCTGACCTAGGGGCGTTCGCCACCCACACATACGTCCCGGGCAGCGCCACACTGGAGTTGCTGCCTCAAGTTCTCGGTTTTAAGTGCTTGCCTGCGTTTCTTTTAGGTGCCAGCGCACCCCGGCCATGTGGATGTCGTGCCCTGACACCTGAAGGCCTCGACTCCGCGCGGTATCGATGACGGCGGCCCGGTCGGTTACGGATACTGTTAACCCAGATAAACCAGGCCCTCGGGTATCTTGGATTGGAATAAAGCGGAGAGCGGCATTGTTTAAGGGTACAAGCTGGTGGTCATTCTCGGGCGTTGGCAGCGCGCCGATTATCGAGCCCCATTTTGCCGCGAGGCTCGCGGGATCTTCGCATTGCAGCTGAACCTCAATGAGATCAATGGTTCTACGCTGATCAACGAGTGTCTCCCAACCGAGGCCTCCGACGGGCATCCAAGATCCAGTGAAATCGTTAAAGGCATCGGTTTCAATTTCCAAGAAAGCGGCCTCAAGGTCACCAGGATGGAATTGAATCAGATGCCAGTCCTTCCGCAGGGTTTCGTGGGCAATACGAACCCCGAGGTCCTGAGCTCGCTGACGGGCGACCAGTTGGGTTGCTTTGCTGTCAGCCTGGGTGATTACCATATAGCCACCATCGCCGCCGCGTCGTTTTAAGTATCGTCCAGCAGCGGTGTCCGGTTGAATAGGCGAAACCACTTCTAGAAAGTTTCGGCCAATCGGCATGAGAGTGTTTTCAAGACCGAAGGCACCAACGCCTGGATCGACGTAGCAGGGGTGAATACCCAACACTGCCGTCAGATCGTCAATGACTGGCGCCAGTGACTCTGCGACCAAACAAATTTGTCGTAGCTGTAAGGGCATCTGCATAGCTTCTTTGCGTTTGCGGCTGATTTTAGCGAAAGCGATGACATGATGCACCTCGCTCTGGGTTACATCCGAATGCCGCTCCTTTTGGGTTACGCTATAGTCCTTCACTGATAGGCGGTGAGTAGTTGGGTGCGAAAGTTGTTGAATAAATCACTATTGAGGTCAGTCCTACGCATTAACCAAGGTTCGGCCGGTGATGGTGGCAACCAATTTGTGACACGGCAGTTGATACTGCTCCCAGCTTGGTTGATTGTCGGTTTTATGTTGGCGAGTGACATTGCCTACTCGGGCGCGAGTTGCGGAGATTGTCATAGCGATCAAGTCGCGGCCTGGCAGGCCTCTGATCACGCTTGGTCTATGCGCCTACCCAAACGCAGCGCTGTCAAAGCACCGTTTACCGGCGAAATGGCAAGTTTCGATGGCTTAGAAGCGCAGTTTGATCAAGAGCCTCGTGACCCAGGAGTGCTAAAAGAGACTGGGGGTTTTTTGGGAAATCCCGATGGCGTGGGTGAAACGCGCTTTATCGTTAAACTACGGGACACCAAAGTCCAAGAAAACGAATTTCAGTCTTATGTGGTCCGTTATACCTTCGGCCATGATCCACTCCAGCAGTTTCTGATCCCACTCGGGTCCGATCGGCTACAAGTGGCGCCTTTTGCTTTTGATAGCCGGCCGGAGTCAGAGGGCGGGCAGCGCTGGATTCATCTCGAGGCGTTTGAGTCGGATGAGCGATGGTCTCGCATTGATTGGCGACAACCCCTACAAAATTGGAATGGGATGTGCGCCGATTGTCATTCCCGCGGATTCAAGCGGGGTTATGATCCAGAAACCCAGCGATTTGAGAGCAGTTTTGAAGCCCTGAACGTCGATTGTAAGTCCTGTCACGCATTGCCTGAGGATCATGGCAAAAAGATGACGGCCGCTAACCGTGAAGTCGTAGCGGTAGGCGAGTGGATTCGCCCTGAAGGCGCGTCGGTTGCACACTGGCGAGGGGCGCCGCGGGACCCCTCGGCAATGGAACGATGTTTTGCTTGTCACAGCTTGCGGTCGCCGCTGACTGATGGATTCGGGCCAGAAAGCGTGTTCTTGGACCACTTCAGACCAGAGCCTGTGCTGCCCCCGCATTATCAACCGGACGGTCAAATTGAGGGTGAGGTTTATGTTTACGGCTCTTTCCTACAGAGCAAAATGTATGCATCTGGTGTGCAATGTATTGATTGTCATGACCCGCATACCGCAGCCCTTAAAGACTCAGGTAATGCCTTATGCGCTGATTGCCATTCACCTGAAGTCTTTAACAACATAGACCATCATCGGCATGACCCTGCCTCCAAAGCCGGACAATGCGTGATGTGCCATATGCCTGGAAAGACTTATATGGGCGTGGATTTTCGGCGAGATCATCGATTCAGTGTGCCGAATCCACCTTTGGCAAAACAACTGGGTGCCCGCGACGTCTGCCAAGATTGCCACGATGATCGGTGGCAGCAGTTTAACACCCAAGAAGAAGCCAAGGTCGACGAGGGCGAAGGGGGGATGGATCTGCGAAGGTTTCAGCAGCCGCCCGGGTGGATGCAGCTGAGCCCTGATGCTGATGCAGTGCTGGCAATGCTTAAAAACCCTAGTTTGCCGACCATCGTAAAGGCAGCAAGGCTGGCAAGCTTGCCTGTAAGCCTGCAATCGTCGTCCCAAGTGTTTTTGCCCGAAGCGCTGGCACATCCAGACGGCCTGATCCGTTTGCGTGCCCTTGAGTGGGCGCGGGCTGCCGGGGTGGCATTGGATCCAGTGCAGCTTGCAGCCTTGCAGACCGATAGGCTTCGAGCTGTTCGATTGGCTGCATTAGCCATGCATGCTGGGGAAGCCGCTCTTTTGGGGACTGCCAACGATCAACTGATGGATATTAACCCATCTCTTTTAAGCGAATATGACGCGTTTTTAGTACAAAACGCCTGGCGAGGAGAGGGCCGATTGGTCCGTGCCGATCAGGCGCAGCGGTTGGGTGATTGGCGAGCCGTCGAGCAAGAATTGCGGATGGCGATCGATTTAGATCCGCATTTTGAAGGCGGTTACGTCAATCTAGCAGATCTTTATCGGCGACTGGATCGAGATAACGAGGGGCGCGAGGTTCTTGAGCAAGGGATCAGCAAGGTGCCTGCATCAGGAATGCTGCATTATAGTCTTGGATTGCTGATGATCCGAGCGAAAGCCTATGAGCGTGCCAGTTTAATGCTCCGCGAAGCCACGGCCTTGGCGCCAGCCCAGGTTGATGTTTTCTATACCTTACTTTTGGTTGAAGATGCGCTGGGGCGCCGTGGGCAGGCGAAATCGATGGCAGTGGAGCGATACCCAAGCGCTATGCCGCAAGCGATCAAAGACCTGCTTTTGCAGTGGCGCTATGACAGGTAGCTAGCTGGCTGCGCTGGTGCTTTAGGCAGTGGTCAGTAGCAGGAAGCGTAAGGCCTCGTTAAGGCTTCATCACCTCTGGTTTTTTTTGGCGAGGTAATGCTGCTCGACTAAGCGTAGTCCCCCTCCAGAGGAGGCTTCCACGAGTCTCTGTGGGTGCCGGCTATCGAAGACACCAGCTAGTGAGCAGAACTGGGACGAACGTTAGGCGCAATCTGCTGTGCCTAGTTTGCTCATTTGGCGATGAGTAAAACCCGATTTTGTCGATATAAAGAAGCCGGGATCTCCGCTTAGCGGGGTGCAGAGAGGGAAGAAACCGGCTTTACGACCGCTACGACGAACGGGCTGTTGGGCCCAAGGAGATTAAAATAGTTAATGAAGGAAGACCATAAGAGCTTAGCTTCCACTATTTTTAGCGCCAATACAATGTTGTTGGTCGTTAAAAATTGATGCAAGATGGTCGTGGTTGAGTCGTCAGCGGGTGGGCAAAGACGACGAAAGCTTTTGTTTAGATAATAAACACTCAAAGGGGAAAAAAATGCTAAAAGGCTCTTATAAAGGGCTGTCCGTTGCGGCAACAACCCTCGCTCTGGCGAGCGGGCTTGTGGCGCCGTCGTGGGCAGAAGAGGGGATAGAGGAAGTGGTCGTTACTGGTTCCTATATTAAGGGAACGCCGGAAGATGCGGCTTTGCCGGTAGACGTGTTAAATCGTGCAGATTTAGAAGACGTCGGTGATCCTTCAATTCGAGAAATGATGCGTAATTTAGGTGTCAGTTCTGGAAACTTGGGAGAAACCAACCAGTTCGATACCCGAGGCGGTCAAGCTGCTGAAGGTGTTGTCACGGTGAATTTGCGTGGTTTAGGAGCTGCTAGGACGTTGGTGCTTATCAACAGTAAACGACATGTTGCGACTGAGTCGATTGGCGTTGATATTAGCGCTATACCCAGCATTGCTATCGGGCGAGTCGAGATTCTGAAAGATGGCGCCGCGGCGACCTATGGATCGGATGCTATTGGCGGCGTTGTGAACTTTATTACCCGGAGCAACTTTGAAGGGATAGAATTTAGCGGCTCCCATCAAAATATCGCAGATTCCGATGGCGACTCTCAATTCGGGCTTATTTATGGCGGAAGTACCGAAAATGCCCAGTTCGTAATTTCGGCAGAGTATGCTGAGCGCTCAGAGTTAAGAATTCGAGATCGAGATTGGGCCCTTCGCCCGTTCGCAGAGAATCCTGCGCCCGGCGGCTGGTCTTCTATTGGTAACCCAGGATCGTTTTTCAGAGCTTTGCCCCTCGAGGGCGGCGGTAAGACTCTTCTATCTAGCTTCACGCCTGATCCAAATTGCGAAGTGCTTGGTGGCTTTAATAACGGCCTGTGCCGGTTTCAATACACTTGGTATGACAATCTGATCGAAGACGAAGAGTCAACCAAAGTATTTGCAGAAGTGAATGTTGATTTGAATGATCGATTAACTTTTCACGCAGAGGCTTTGTACCACAAAATGGACATGCCAGCCTGGAAGACATCGCCTTCCTATCCGCCCCAGGCACTTCTGGGTAATGACCGGCTAGTACTGCCGGACCACCCTGGATTGGTAGACCTCAAGGCGCAGAACCCCGGGCTGTTCCCAGATGTCTTAGACGAGGATGGCAATGTGCTTATTCCTGCGTCAGCCCAAGGTGCGGTAACCTGGTCGAGAATGCTGGGTGTTTATGGTCGTAATGGAGAACCCGAAAGTGCCGGTCGATTTACCGACACCAAACGGGTCTCATTTGGTATCAACGGTGAATTAGCCAATGGTATTTCGATCGATACCAGTCTTTCATGGTCGCTCCGTGAGCGTTTTATTACGGGTAGTGATATGTACATCGAACGAATGGCGTTCTCGTTGAAAGGTTTGGGTGGTGCAGGCTGTGACCCCGCCACGGGTACTCCGGGCCAAGGTGCTTGTGAGTACTACAACCCTTTTTCTAACGCCTTACCTTATTCGCCAGTGTCAGGAAACGATAATCCACAATACAACCCTGCTGTTGCTAACTCTAACGAGTTAATTGATTGGATGACGGCGACGACTGGCTCAATGTCCGATAATGAAACCTTGGTAGCTGAAGCGATTTTCTCAGGCAACACTAATTGGGAACTCGGTGGTGGTACAGCTAGCTGGGCGGCAGGTGTTCAATATCGTAAAGACAATTACGACTTTAATGTTTTTGACGTTGCAAATCGAAACATCAATCCGTGTCCGTTCAATAATCCGGTGTCAGTTGAATTAGGGTTCGTGACGACGCTTGATTGTGGTGCCGGTGGCGCGGGTCAGTTAGCCTTCCTGGCAGCGACCGATGAAGAAAGCACCGATCGAAATATTTACGGTGTCTTTACAGAAATTGCACTGCCTGTTTCGGATATGCTGGATGTACAAATTGCAGCACGCTATGAGGACTACGGCGATGATGGTGGCAGTTCCTTCGATCCCAAGATCGGTGCGAGCTTGAATGTCAGTGATGAGCTTAAATTCAGAGGTTCAGCATCGACGACTTTTAGGGGGCCGCCTTCAAGTTTCTTAAGTGGAACCGGTACGGCTCTAGCCTTTATCTCCCCAGCTCTAGCGTTTAAGGCTTTGGATACGACGGGTAACCCAACGTTAGAATCTGAAACCGCGGTCGCATTGAACTTTGGTGCAATTTATCAGAATGATGCGTTCTACGGATCAATCGACTACTGGAGCTTTGATTTTGAAAATCCTTTCCAGATAGAAGATGGTAACCAGCTCGTCGCTGCTTACGGGGCGAATGATTGTGCTGAGGGCGGTACCGGGGTTGGTACTGCAGCTTGCGATATTCTTCGAGCGCGACTCACTCCCTTAGGTACGAGTGTTGCTGGTGTACAACGTATTCAGCGATTCATTGTTAATGGGTCTGACATCAAGACCTCTGGCATCGATTTTGTTGCCGAGTATGCTTGGATGGAAGTGGGCTCTGGTGATCTAAGCGTTGGGGTACAAGGCACCTACAACTTGGAGTACGAGTCTGAAGACTTTGTTTCAAGAGAAGGTCTGGTTTTGAAAAGCGGTGGTGATTTTATTGGTAAATCAAACGAAAGTACGCCTTTCACATCGCTACCAGAGTACAAAGCCAACTTCTTTGTGAAGTGGGGTAATGAGGCGAACCGTTTCACGTATACTGCACGCACAATTAGTGGTTATGATGATGATGCTGCAGATACGCCCGCTGCTCTGAAGAAGATCGATTCGCATGTTACTCACGATGTGACGTATATCAACAACATGGTTGATAATCTGACGTTGTCGCTATCAGTGTTTAATTTGACTGATGAAGATCCACCCCAAGTGGCAAATGACCTCAACTATGATGCCTATAACCATAGCCCCTTTGGCAGAATGGTTAAGTTAGGATTGACTTATAGTCTTGGTCAAAACTAATTCCAAGTAAACGAAAAAGCCCGGCAATTGCCGGGCTTTTTTTTGCCTGATTGGCATTGGTAGCTAAAAACGGTAGCGTAAGGTCTTGTCAATTAGGATCAGTGAATCGCGCTAGGGGGTGATGTTTAAGATGTCGGTAGTTCCTTCTGTGAATGTTGTAAACGAGGCCGGTGAACTTACGCTTACGTGTCCCTACGAGGTTGGCGCAGTGGATACCTCGCTTGTGGATTTATTGGTTCGTGGCGCTCGACGGTTTAAAGGTCAGACCGTCATTGCAGAGAAGAACAGCCAAGGTGACTACGTCACACTCACCTATGATGCTGCCCTCAAACAGGCCTCAGCCATTGCCGCGCAACTCATCGAGTTGGGTGGTGATCAGTCGACGCCCCTGATGATTCTGAGTGGCGCTTCAAGAGCACATTTTGTTGTGAGCTGGGGCGCGATTCTGGCGGGTGTGCCGTATGTTCCGGTTAGCATGAACTATTCAACGGTTCCTGGAGCCTTCAGCAAGCTAAGGGCTGTATTTGACAAAACCAGCCCGCATTTTATCTGGTCAGAGGACTTCAGTGTTCAGCAGCAGGCCTTGGATGAGACTGGTATTAGCGGTGTGGCGCTGGTTTGGTTGGGGGCATCGGTCAGTAGGCGCTGTATACCTTTGGCGTCTGAGCTTACGGATGAGGCGGCTGAGCAAGTTCAGGCCCGGTCAGCGTCGTTGGGTAGCGATAGCATCGCCCGATACATGTTCACCTCAGGCTCAACCGGAACCCCAAAGGGCGTCATTCACACTCACGGCATGGTCACTGCACTATTGGCGGCGAGAGCAGCACTTAAAGAAGATGACAGCGAAATGCCCCCCCGGGTGCTTGATTGGATGCCTTGGTCCCACGTAGGTGCAGGCGTTTTGCGAATGGCATTTGTTATGAACAGCGGCGGTGCGGTTTACATCGATGATGGTAAGCCAGTACCCGATCAGTTTCATAAAACCTTAGCGAATCTTAAAGTTGTTAAGCCAACCTCTTATGCAGGTGCGCCTTTGGGTTGGAATATGCTAGTGGAGGCGTTAGAGCAAGACCCTTCGCTCGCAGAGAGTTTTTTTGCGCATGTGAATTCCCTCGCCTATGGAAGTGCTGCTATGCCGGTCTCGACCTATGATCGCTTACAGCGACTGTTATTGCGCTATCAGGGCGCCAAACGATCCATGTCGACCAGCTTAATGTCTACAGAAGTCGCTGTTGGTCTGTCTCGCTATTGGCCTTGTGAAGATCAGACCGTGGTTGGACTACCAATGCCCGGCGCAAATTTTAAATTACTCCCCATGGGTGATCGGTTTGAGATTCGGGTAAAAGGTCCGGGCGTCACGCCTGGCTATGTGAACGACCCTGTTGCTACCGCGAATGCCTTCGACGAAGCAGGTTATTTTAAAATGGGAGATGCCGTTGCTTTTGTAGATCCTGATATGCCGGTCAAAGGGCTTCGCTTTGCTGGCAGAATCTCCGAGCAGTTTAAACTGCAATCCGGCACTTGGGTCTCAGCGGGTAGTTTGCGGTCTCAGTTGCTAGCAGCTTGTGCACCCTGGGTTAGAGATGTGGTGGTCTGTGGTATCAATGAAGCTTTTCTCAGTCTGTTGGTATGGCCCAATTTATCAGCTTGTATTGAGCTCGTGCCCAGTGATCAAAAAGCTGTTTGCGCGAGCCCTGAGGTGGCAGAGGTTATCCGCCGGGGTCTGAGCGAACATAATGCAGAGCATACGGGCTCCGCCCAAAGGATTAGTCGCTTCCTGATGATGGAAGAGCCCCCGAACCTTGGCGAGGGCGAAATTACTGAAAAGGGTTATGTGAATCAAAGCCTTGTCCAGAGACGCCGTAGTGATTTGGTTGTGGCGCTTTACACCGAGGGTGACCCGCGGGTCTGGCAAGTCTAGCGTTACCGGGTTAGCTCCTTAGTTTTTTGCTTGTAATCGAGCGTTCCGCCGGTCGATACGATCCCGTAATCGTTGATGCCGCGCTGGCGTGAGGGGGTAATGCCAGATTAACTTCATGGCTAGACCGTAAAATAAGATGGGGCCGCCACAATAAACGATGCGTAGGCTCAGCACACCAATATCGGTACTCGCAGCGACACCGCCAGAGGGATCAAAGCCCAATAGCCCGACAACATTGAGCGATATTCCAGTGCCAAGGGCTATGGCAAGTTTTTCCGTTAGACCCAAAATCGCAAAGTAAGTGCCAGCCCGTTTGCCTCCGCTTCTCGCTGTGTCGACATCGACGACATCCGCAAGCATCGCCACCGGTAAAAACTGTAGACCGCCAAAGCAAAAACCCTTGACAATGAAGAGCAAGAAAAAGGGTAAGTAATCCCCGCTCTCTAAAAAGAAATTAGCGCCGCTAACAATTGCCACGGTCACCAGCGTTCCTAAAAAGGCTTTATGTTTGCCGATTTTGCGCCCAAGCCAGAGCCAAAAGGGAATAGCGCCAAGACCCGCGATAAAATAAAAAAAATAGGCTGCGCCGATTGTCGGTATGCCAATGATATCTCTGATAAAAAACAGCGAGACCGCATTCCGAAAAGATTCACCGAAGATGACGAGCAGCGCGATAATCAAGACTCTGCGCATCGGGCCGTTACGCCAAACGATTCTTGCGCCCTCTATCAGTGGCACCGTGGATTTTTGGTGGTGCTCAGGCTCTTTGACAAAGGTTACAACCACAAATACACAAATCGGAAGCACGCCAATAATGACGAATGCGAGTCCGGCGAGCACTGGCCCTGTTAAGGCGGCGCGATCTACCGGCTTTGCGTTCATAATATCTCCGGTAAAGGCGCTGGTGGCGTCGCTCCATAGTGCCCCAAAGACTTGAGCGACAGAGCCACCCTGGTCTGCCATGACCTCGATAATCATTGGCACAGCGGCCGCAACCATTAAGCCAACCAATACAAACAGCTCTCGTGCGGCGGTCACGCGACTGCGTTGATGATAATCTGGCGATAGCTCAGCGCCCCAGGCTCGGTGGGGTAGGGCTATGATGGTGCTACCCAAAAAGAATAGGGTTAGCCAGACTAGAAAGTAGATTAGCCCAACCCCTTCTGGTGGGATAAAGAGATGGTAGACCCCTAGCATCATGATCGGGGCGCCGACCACGACCCAAGGTTTTCGTCGACCAAATCGAGTTTGCCAGCGATCAGACAGTTCACCCATGAGCGGATCACTGATGACATCGGTAAAGCGCGCCAGCATCAGTATGGTACCAACCGCAGCCAAAGAAAGACCGAGACCTCCAGAATAATGGGCGGGAATCCAAATAGCCAAGGGGTAACCAATCACTGCAAGGGGCAGGCCAATACAGCCGTGAAAATAGATTGTTTTCCAGCTCAGTTCATTCGGATGTTGAGTGTTTGCCATCACCGTGCCCTTTGTCTCGCAGATTTAAGTTGTCTGCATGTGCGAATGTTTTGGGGCGTTTTGGCAATACCGCTCATACTATCTATGAAGTGGAGAAAGTCACTAAGTCACCACGTCACCAAGTCGCCTAGATCGTAAGGGATACCATGGTTTCTCGACGGCGTCCAATCCCCTAAGGGAGCTGTTTGACGAATAAAGGATAAGCCTTGCCGGGGGCCTTAAATTGTTGTGATGAAATGGCCCGTGTGGCGCTGACTGGATCGGTAGTTATAAGGATCATTAATATTAAAAAGATCAGTCACTAAAAGATCAGGAATTAAAAGATCAGTATCTAAAAGATCAGGAGTTAAAAGGAGCAGTGTATCCGTCGAGGTCAGGCTAAAACGGGCGTCTGGTGCTCAGTGCGGTTGCTGAGATTAACTGATGGACAATAAATGTCGAAGTAGTCCAATTCCCTAAAGGTTTTTTTCTTGAAGCCCGCAAAGAAAGCCTTGCACTCAGGTTGGTTGCAAAAGTGGGTGTTGAGTAGTGAGCCATGGCGCTGTCTTGATGAGCCTCCTAAAATATCTTGCCCGGGTTTAAAATCCCTTTTGGGTCGAGGGCTGTTTTAATCTGTCTCATGAGCGCTATCTCGGCGTCATTGCGAACATAATGCAAATAGGGTTTTTTCTCTAAACCGACACCATGTTCAGCCGAAACGGAGCCGCCCAGCGCTATTAGGGGCTCATAGACAGCAGCTTCTATGCCGAGACGATCGGACTTGGTATCGCCGTTGACGCTGATCGCGAAATGCAGATTCCCGTCACCTACGTGGCCCAAGGTGAAATTTTTCGGTTCGTCGAATCTAGCGTTTAATCCCGCGTTGACCGAGGCTACATAAGCCTCCATATCTGTCAGCCTCAAACTGACATCGAACAAAAAAACTGGCGCGAATTGAAAGGTCTGAGCGACGTCGTCCCTGAGAGCCCAAAGGTTGTCGCATTGCTGTTCCGATTGCGCAACGACAGCATCGACAATGATATCTTCGTCAAGGGCTGTACCGAGCAATTGCTCAAGTAGCTCAGGCTGTGCACCCATCGCCTCGATCAAGACGTAGTAGGGCGCATCAGCAGGCAAGGGCTGTTGATTATTGGCAGGGGGGCTTGTAACGAGCTGATAAAAGTTTTGCCACATCACTTCAAAGGCAGAAAGGTGCCCCGATAGGCCCCGGTCTACATGTTTAAGAAGATTCACGACACCGTCAAAACTGTTGACGGAAACGAGGCATGTCGGGGCTTGTAAAACTTCTTCCCGACAGCGCAAGACTGCGCGAGTGATGATGCCGAGTGTCCCCTCTGTGCCCAAAAACATTTGTTTGAGATCATAGCCGGCATTATTTTTAATCATCCGGTTCATGTTGCTGATAATGGTGCCATCAGCGAGTACTGCTTCGAGCCCGAGCACCATGTCTCGGGCCATACCATATCGAATGACGCGATTGCCGCCCGCGTTGGTAGCGAGATTGCCGCCTATGCTGCAGGACCCTCGGCCTCCTAGGTCAAGGGGAAACATCAGTCCGACGGCGGCAGCAGCCTCTTGTACGGTTTGCAATATAACGCCTGATTGCACCACCATAGTCCGCTCAGCGACAGAGATTTCCTCTATTTGATTCAGTCGCTCGGTGGATAACACAATCTCATTGGGTTGGGTCAAGCCGCCTTCGACTAAGCCGGTCAGTCCGCCTTGAGGCACGACGGGTTGGTCATGCTCAAAGCAAATTCTAAGCGCTTGACTCACTTCTTCAGTAGTTTTGGGACGAATGAGGACCTGGGCAAGCAGATGATCGGTGCGCCAAATTCCAGCGCCCCTGGTGGTCACATCTGCATCTAGGAGTACGGTCCCTTGGGGTAGGGCTGCGATCAGGGCTTGAACAACAGGACGCTCTGCGGTTGGTCTGACATTTGACGTCGTCATGGGCTTAAGCGGCCCGTTCGAAGATAGCAGCTATACCCTGGCCGCCACCAATGCACATCGTTTCAAGCGCATAACGACCCTCACGCCGATGCAGCTCGCTCAGCATGTCGGCTAGTATTCGCCCGCCCGTTGCACCAATTGGATGGCCCAGGGATATGCCAGAACCATTCACATTCAGTTTGTCATCGTCCCGCCAGCCCCAGCCCTTTAAGACGGCCAGTACTTGGCAAGCAAATGCTTCGTTAAGTTCAACGAGATCCATATCTTTGAACCCAAGACCTGTACGTTGGAAGAGTTTTTCAACAGCGGGTACCGGACCTATGCCCATCTGGGCTGGATGACAGCCGGCCGCCGCCCAGCCGACTAAGTAGGCGCTAGGGATAAGCTCGAGAGACGCGAGTTGATCCTCGGCGACAACCAGACAGACTGCGGCGGCATCGTTTTGCTGGGACGCATTACCGGCGGTAACAACGCCGCCGGCAATGGGGTTTAAAGCCCCCAAGGTTTCCAGGGTCGTGTCGGGTCTAACGCCTTCATCGGTGGCAAAGGTTTCGGCGCCTCCTTTGCGTTGTGGAATGTCGATGGCCACCAGATGATCATTAAATTTGCCCGCGGCCCATGCTGCGCTCGCGCGTTGCTGAGAGGCGAGGGCGTAAGCATCGGCATCAGCACGAGAAATTTGGTATTCGGTGGCGAGATTCTCTGCAGTTTCGATCATCCCAGAAATCACACCAAACCGTGATTCCGGTTGGCTTCTCACCCGACCTCGCTCTAATCGGTCATGCAATGTCACGGCGCCGCCTTTTTGTCCTTGCCGCATAGCCGTCGTGTAGAACTCGACGTTGCTCATACTCTCTGCACCTCCGGCAATGACCACATCGGCAACCCCCGTTTGTACCATCATCGCTGCGTTAGCAATAGCCTGGACACCGCTTCCACAGCGTCGGTCTACCTGGGTGCCAGACACCTGAAGGGGTAGATCTGCAGCGAGCGCGGCCCAGCGACCAATGCATGGCGCCTCGCCAGAGGGGTAGCCCTGTGCAAAAACAACTTCGTCGACCCGCTCTGGATCCAGTCCGGTTCTTGCCATTAGCGCTCGAATGGCAAGCGCGCCTAGGTCTTCGGCATTAAAGCCGCTCAAAGCGCCTAGATAACGGCCAACGCCGGTTCGCAGTGGTGAAACAATTGCTGCCCGTCGCATCGTTAGCTCCTTTATTGTTGATGAGTTTCAGGATGGGGTAAGAATGAGACTACGCCTTCCCGTCGAGGGTCGGCAGCACCTCGCAGGCCCTCTGGGGTCACCTGAATAACGTGAAGCCCAGAATTCTCACCCTCTCGCCGTCTAACTTGATAGCCGGCGGACTCGAGAGCGGCCGCGATGGCTTTACCCTCACCAAGCCCGACTTCTACGCGGATGGTATCGCCGCGGGCAATGATGTTGGGATGGTCCACCGCTGCCTGGGGTGTGAGGCCCCAGTCAAGAATGCCTAAAATGGTCTTGGCAACGTAAGCGGGAATCGAGTTACCTCCAGGTGAACCGGTGACTAAAATCAGATCTCCCTGGTCATCAAAAACAAAGGTAGGTGACATCGAGGATCTTGGGCGACGATTCGGGGCAACTGCATTAGCGACTGCGCGGCCATCCTCAGGTACGGCCTTGGCGAAATCGGTCATTTCATTGTTGAGGACAAACCCAGCCGCCCATCGCTGACTACCGAAAGGGCCCTCTACCGTTGCCGTCATGGATACAGCATTGCCCTCATAATCGATAATCGATAGATGGCTGGTACCGGCCATCTCTTCGGTTGTATCCGGGCTCCAATGAGGAATCAGATGCGCTGACTTAAACCCCCAGACATCTCCGTGGGTCGCGGTCTGGTCTGGTGTAAAGCGGTCTTTAGCCCGTTGCTTCAGGTAAGCCGGGCTAAGTAGGATATCCAAAGGAATACTGATCTCATCAGGATCCCCGAAGAAATGATCTCGATCGGCATAAGCTAGACGTTGGGCATCAACGAAGCGAACAAGGTGATCAAGTGGGCGGTCAGGCTGTTGGGGCAGTTGTTGGTACAGATTGGGCACCATGATCTGAGCTGCGCCCGACGAGGGTGGCGAGGTGGTACAAATTTGATAATTAAGATAAGGCCCGCAGATGACTGGCCGAGTCTTGACGGTATAGTTGGCTAAATCCTCTAGGGTTAAACTTCCCGCGTTTGGCGGCGCTGCTGCTGCAGCAACCATCGCCTCAGCGATTTCCCCAGAGTAAAAGGCGTTCGGTCCTTGGGCAGCAATATCGGCTAGCGTGCTTGCATATTCAGGGTTGCGAAGGCGGTCACCTGCTTTCAAAGGCGTACCATTAGGATAGAAATAGTCTCGGCTGCCCGGATTCAAGGCCAAGCGACTGCGCTCCGCCATCATCGGTAGGTAGCCGGCGAGTCGTGGGGACACAATAAAACCATCGGCAGCGAGCTTGATCGCCGGTTCGAATAAGCTCGCCCAGGGTAGCCTGCCTGCTCGCTGATGTGCCTCAAAGTAAAGGGCCACCGTACCAGGTGTGCCAACGGCTTTCCCGCTCATCCAGGCCTCTAGATATCCCATGACCCCATCATCGGTCATAAACATGTCAACGGTCGCGCCAGCTGGCGCTGATTCGCGACCATCGAGAAACTCAGTCGCCCTGGTGGCTCGGTTGTAGTGCAGAATGAACGCGCCGCCACCCAGGCCGGAGCTTTGCGGTTCAACCAGGCCAAGCACCAGATGGGTGGCGATCGCCGCATCCATGGCGCTGCCGCCTCGCTGTAAAATCTCGGTCCCTGCCTGCACCGCCAAAGGATTGGCTGCGGTGACCATCGCGCCATGACGCCATGCTAGTTGGTTATCCCTTGGCGCTTCTGGCACCGGCTTGCAGCTATTGAGTAAGCCACAAAAACAGATTAGCAGGGTGATGGCGGGCGCGGGGGATAGCCGCATAGCGTTTTCCTAAGGTCATCTTGGCTCTGATGATAGCGTGTTATCCACTTAAGCGCATTGCAACCTCAGCCAGGACGTCTGTTTACAGACTTGTCATGGCGGACCTTGCTAATGGTTGTAACGCCTGTTGCAGCAAACCCCTCAGGTGCGACAAACACGCGTGCGTGGTAGGCTGAATTTTTTTTAGGGAGTGAGTTATGGCTGGAAACGATCAAGTTCTTATCAAGTCTTTGCCTTCAGGCAAATTAGCAGCCTCTGATTATGAATTGGTGACCGCCCCAATGCCTGAATTGCAGTCGGGAGAGGTACTGGTGCAAACCGAAGCATTTGCCATAACCGCAGGCACGAGAGCGGGGCTGCAAGGTAGTGCGAGCTACGCCGGAGCACCGACTACCGGTATCGTGATGGGGGCGACGGGTGTTGGTAAGGTTGTTGCTTCCAAGGCTGATTCGGTGACGGTCGGTCAACGCGTCTTGACCGGTACTGGCTGGCAGCGCTATTCGGTGCAGCAACCCAAAGCCTTAGAATTTATCCCGGAAGGGCATGACGCTAAACATTATCTGGGTCCCCTTGGGGTCAATGGCTTAACTGCGTATTTCGGCCTTTTTTCTGTAGGAGAAGCGAAAGCCGGTGATGTTGTGATGGTGTCTGCAGCGGCGGGTTCTGTGGGGCATCTCGTAGGCCAGATGGCGAAGATTCGAGGCGCGCAAGTCATCGGTGTGGCCGGTAGTGACACGAAAAATGAAACCCTAGTGAACCATCTTGGGTTTGATGCGGCAGTGAATTACAAAGCGGGAAACTTCCGAGACGCCCTTAAAGCCGCGACCCCTAATGGCGTTGACGTGTATTTTGATAACACGGGTGGTTTTGTCCTAGGATCGGCGCTATTTCGCTTGAATGTTGGCGGCAGAATCGCGTGTTGTGGTGTAGTCTCACAGTACGATACCAGTGCTCCCGAGCCAGGACCCAAAGGGATCCCGGGTCTGTTAGTGAACAAGCGAATTACCATGCGCGGCTTTTTGGTTTTCGACTTTGCAGAGCGCTACAGCGCGGCCCGCGAAGAGATTAGCGGCTGGTTGAACAGCGGTAAATTAATCAGCCTGAC
>Ga0075480_10000376_pt1 | contig 25903 bp, 38 predicted proteins | sample DEB08_DNA_7_FD_81590 | JGI IMG/M metagenome (GOLD analysis project Ga0075480, IMG submission 81590) | Aqueous microbial communities from the Delaware River and Bay under freshwater to marine salinity gradient to study organic matter... | ecosystem: Environmental > Aquatic > Marine > Coastal ... | reverse complement strand
GAGGGTATAGTTTAAGGGTAAAACGTTATAGAATAATGTATCTAGACCAAACTGGAGTAGCCGAGTGGTAGCAGGCAACAGATTGTTAATCTGTCGGAGTAATCCCATCGTAGGTTCGAATCCTACTTCCAGTGCTTTTTAAATTGGTGTAACATTAAATGTTATGCCAAAAATAGTAATTAAAAAATGCAATAAACACGGAGAAACTGAACATAGATTAGAAAACGAAGGAACTAAATGGGAACGACTTCGTTGTAAAAAGTGCGGGTCAGAAGCGGTTCAACGTAGACGTAAAAAAGTAAAACGTTTATTAGTAGAATATAAAGGAGGAAAATGTGAAAAGTGCGGTTACAATAAATGTATCGAAGCTTTAGACTTCCACCACAAAAACCCCAATGAAAAAGATTTTGGTATTTCTGCAAATGGACATACAAAATCGCTTGACAAATTGAAAAAAGAAGTAGATAAATGTCAATTAGTTTGTGCCAACTGTCACCGTGAAATACACGCAGAAGAAAATTAACATTCTGAGGTAGTTTGGAGAGGATAGCGGGTGAACTAAAGACTCACTGGATATGGCGGGATGCCATATGATCGATTAGGTAAAACGCACTTCGGGTTTAAGTGAAATGCGGGTTCAAGTCCCGCCCTTAGAACTTTTGAACAATATGAAAATTGATAACAAAACATTTATGAAACGGCTTGCTGAGACAGCAAGAGAATCGTTTGAGAAAGCGAAAAAAGAAGAAAGAAAAACAAAGAAGAAAAATTTAAAAACGGTGGTAGCACAATAGGCTAGTGCACTAGATTGTCGATCTGGAGGTTGCGGGTTCGAATCCCGTCCATCGTGCCATGGGACGGTGGGCAAACGGCAAAGTCGTCTGACTTAGGATCAGAAGTTTTGAGGGTTCGAATCCCTCTCGTCCTACCAAATTTAAGCGAGTATTATAGAGTGTAAGCAGGTTCGATTCCTGCATTCTGATGGTCAGTTGGAGATATCCGCACGTGGGGCAGGTCCACAATACTCGCACCAATGGGGATAAGCTTTAATGGTGAAGCATTGGACTTTTAATCCAAAGAAGGGGGATCGTTACCCCCATCCCTGACTTTTATTATGGAATGCCTTAAATGTAATACTAAAACAAAAAACCAAAAGTATTGTAGCGTTCAATGTCAAAAAGACTATGAATATACTTTATATATTAAACGATGGTTTGAAGGTAAAGAGACAGGAACTTATGCTAATGGATTTAAAGTATCCAACTATGTTCGACGCTACCTTTGGGAAATACATGATAACCAATGTTCTCGTTGTGGGTGGAATACTCCAAACCCCGTAACAGGAAAACCAATATTAGAAGTAGAGCATTTAGACGGTAATTCAGAAAATAACAAACCTGAAAATTTAGATTTAATATGTCCCAATTGTCACAGTTTAACACCAACATATAAGGCGCTAAATAAAGGAAATGGGAATCAAAAACGTTTAAAATATAACAGGTTAAAATAAACGGCAGTGGTGTAATTGGCAACACGTGCGATTCCAAATCGTTTGTTGAGGGTTCGAATCCTTCCTACCGTGTTTTTTAAAATCTGTAATAGTTTATATATAAGCGGGAATAGCTCAATTGGAAGAGCAAGGGTGTTACATACCAGAGGTTGTAGGTTCGAGTCCTACTTCCCGTATTACAATAAGGAAGGGTGGCAGAGTCAGGTTTATTGCGCTAGTCTTGAAAACTAGAGTGTCTCGTAAAACAGCGCCGTGGGTTCGAATCCCACCCCTTCTGCTTAACCTTCTGTAGCTCAGTGGTTCAGAGCACTCGGTTGATAACCGAGAGGTCGCTAGTTCAAATCTAGCCAGAAGGACTAATTTTGTGTAATATGTAGTATGAAGAAGAAAATCATACTCATAACATTAAGCGCAGTAGCGGCCTTACATTTCGGTCTAGTGGCGACAGGCACATGCCTGAATCCAAAATGCACATGTGACCCATGCAGATGCGGACTCGTTTGCTTCTGTGACGGTGAAGATTGCAAGTGCCCGAAATGCGGAAATAAAGATTGCAAAAACTGTAATAAATAATAATTATGTTTAAAGGACTAGCCAAACTATTTAAAAAGGGTGGTTCTGTCAAAGATGAACATATAGACATTCCTTCGATTCCTCCACTTGATACTATTGCTGTGGAGGAAGGTGAAGCGCCGAAAAAAGTTGGCGCTAATAAGAAATGGCAAGTTGTATATAACGGTAAATACCGTAACCACGGACAGACTCACGTAATCACTGACGGATTTGGTTTTTCCCCAAAGGGAGAATACTCAATCGCATATTTGTCAGCACACTATGAAAGCTGGCGACCAGACGCTAAAAACTTTAATCTTCGTGGAAGTAAAGCATTAGGTAAATGGAAAGGTGAGAAATATATTGATTGGAGACATCCTGAAAATCTTACTGTAATGCGAAAACGTATTGCAATGGTAAAGAAAAAAGGATATCATGCAATTGATTGGGATAACGTAGATTCTGGAATTTACGGTTACGGATTAAAAAAAGTAAATGGTAAACCATATAACTTAGATTATCTAAGATGGTTAATTAAAGAAACTCATGCCGCTGGTTTAGGCTGTGGCTTGAAGAATTTTGTAGAGGCACTACCTTATGTTCATGAGCATGTAGAATTTGCTGTGAGCGAGGCAAGTAGCAAGAACGAAATGTTGGTCTATAAGAAGTATGATATCCACGGTGTTCATATGGGTTATGGAGCAAAAACATATCACCTGTATCGTGTCAGAAATGGCAGTTCAGGGAACAAATATTAAAGTAATGTCAGCGTAGTGTAATTGGCAGCACGTGAGTCTTCCAAACTTGAGGTGTCGGTTCAAATCCGACCGTTGATATTTTCACTTGACATATCAGAAAAAAAGGGTATTTTTTCTGACAATAAAAGGAACATGAAAAGCTTTACAATCCGACCAAAAAAAATAAAACAAAGGAGACATTTACCTCCTCCTCCGCAAACCCATCGTCCCAAAAAGGGAAAGGGAAGCTATCGTCGCAAAAACAAATGGAATAAATGAAGCGCCGAAAAAAGAAAGCATCTTATATTCCATGGAGTCAACGCGTATTCCATGAACTAGACCAACGGGATGCAGAGCGCGATGAAGAATATCGCGGTAAAGGTGGAGGTGGAGTAACAATAAATTTGGCGCGTATATTCCGTTGGCATAAAAAGAAGAAAAAATGAGAATTAATAATATTGAATTCAGACGACCGAGCGTACCAGATTCCAACTAACATATCATAGCATCAGACAGGTCGCCCGAAATTGTTTCATGGATGCGTCGAGAAGAGAACGGAAAGGAATCTTGTTATACGCTTTGTTTTTTTATAGAGGGTCCAGAAGGTTGGCATATCGAGACTATAGGAGATCGATTTACTGAATATGAAGACACAGATGTTTTAATGCACGTCGCTAAATATGCATTAAGATTTCTAAATATTGAAAAAGAATTTGAAGAATACCCGTGAGATCACATTGGAGTGGTATCTGATTTCTACTCAGATTGCAGCAGGTTCGAGTCCTGTCACGGGCGCTATTTCAAAGTTGCGGTAGGCAAACGGCAAAGCCATCAGGTTTAAGCCCTGACGTTGTGTGGGTTCGACTCCCACCCGCAATACTTTTAAAAGTGTAATTAGTGGTATGAAACTGCTAATTACACTTTTTGCGTTATGTTGCTGCACGATTGTTGATGCACAAAAAACACAATATCCTGTTGAACCAGAGATAGTAACTGTTGCAAAATGGCACCGTCCACCTTGCGAGATTATTGTGGACCTATCTGATCAGACTTGTAAAGTTGTTTTAGAAGATAAGACGGTTACATTTTGGGCAGAAGGTTCAGAAAAGGGAATTGGTTATGTTTTAGAGTCAAACCAAACACCAACAGGTAAATTTCTGTTTGTTAAACAACCACGTCATAGATATGGACTAGTATTGCGGCTAACTGGTCCTCCACCAGCGGACATTAACAACCCCGACATAACAAGTGGATGGTATCAAGGTTGGAAGCGCGGAATTTTGGTGCATAAAGATTATGGTGATGGTTCTAAAGGATGTGTAAATTTAAGTACAAGCAACATGAATAAATTGTATAATTTAGTCATTGCTAATTACGACCAACTAATTATTCAAGAATGAAATATATCATATTTATTGCAACTTTTTTTGCGTTTGGCGCTATAATATTAGCTGACGGAAAAACTCAGTATCCTTCGGCACCAGCAGTCGTGGCGAAAGAACAACCAACAGAAGAAACATGGACGACAAAACCAATCATAATAACAGATCAAGATCTACGTCGTCATGCGGCAATCCTCAGTGAATCGCGTGACGCAAAGACTTCCGAGTGGAGGAATTCAGAGCAGGTGGTAAAGGTGGACAACACCAAAATAAAACGAATACCGGCGTTAGAATTACCCACGAAGAAAGTGGCTTCAGTTCCGAGTGTCGCGAAACTAGATCCAAACTCGAAAACCGTAAACGAGCTTTCAACAAACTCGCCCCAAAAATTGTTAGCTGGTGGCGAAAACTGGCAGAAGTGGAAAGAGAAGCGGAAAGCGAACAAGGAGAAACGAAAAGCGTTTTGACGCAAACTTCTCGGCAAGAACGAGACGGAAACAGAACAATAAGAACTTACAACTATGCTGACAATCGCATAGTTGATCATGATTCTGGCGCTAAATATTCTACAGCGACAGATTTTGAAAAGATCGTTGCTGATAGATTTTCCTTTTTTAAGAAAAAACAACTTGACGAATTAGAAGAGTAAGGTATACTCAATATACTTGCGGTGGTAGAGGGGCGATACGGGAGATTGCAAATCTCCGTCGATGCGGGTTCGAGTCCCGTCCGTAAGTTTCTTCTTGACAAGTTCTGAACATGTGCTAATTTTGCAATTCCATGAATGAAGAAGAAGATTTTGAGCTAACGCCCGAAGAAAAAAAAGATGGTGGGAGAATTCCCAACACTAGAAGAGTCATCATCTATTGTGTTTGCAGTAGTGAGTATAATTCTTCTTATAACAATTTTAATCTTGACTTTTGCATGAAGTCGTGTATAATTAATTAGATCAATGAGCATAACACTACGAATACAACGACAGCGACATAGTAACTAATCTCAGTTATTTTATGTTCTCCGTGGTGTAGTGGTTTTAGCATTTTTGCTTGTGACGCAAACGGGGCGAGTTCGAATCTCGTCGGGGAACCTTTTCTAATTCCCTATGGTGTAATTGGCAGCACAAAAGATTTTGGTTCTTTCGGTTCGGGTTCAAGTCCTGATAGGGATGCTTTAAAAATATGAGTGAATTCTGGCAAGGTTTTTTAACAGGTATCGCAGCAACAGTAGGTTCAGTAGTTGCCGTATCACTAATCATCGCTGTGGGTATCGTGATTTATTGGATCTACCTTTTTAAGCACGGGTAGATAAGGGATAGTAGCTCAATGGTAGAGCATCTGACTCATAATCAGGGGGTTGCAAGTTCAATTCTTGCCTATCCTATCTATCCCGTGATGTTCTTCCATGTGACAATTAAAACACAAGAGGTCACACTTTTCTAATTCTTTTATTATGTTGCTCCATTTTCGATTTGATAAATTCCTCGCATCCAAAGGAAATAATTTTTGTGAAGGGTCACGATGATGAAATGTAAGAGCGGCAGTGGCACGATAATAACCACAATTCTGACAGCAATCACCCTTTAACTCTAAGATTTTAGCTTTACGCTCTTGCGCCCTCTCTTGTTGTTTTTGATAGTTTTGATTTCTTATATTAGCATTATCACTCTGACATTTACGAGAGCACCATTTTTCTTGACGACCTGCTAGTTTCTTATTACAATTATGACATCGCTTCATAACCATTATTGTAAGAAACTAGAACACTTTATCTATGAAAGAATGTAAAAATTGCGGTAATGAGAGTATTGATAGAGATGGTCTATATTGTTCAAGCTCTTGTTGCGTAAAATATAATGCGCGAGAGCGAGCGAGAGAACGAAAACGTCTGCTTGTCGCAATGCACGGTGGAAGGTGTCAAGAATGCGGGTATGACAAATGTATTGCCGCTCTACACTTTCACCATAAAGATCCGTCCAAAAAGAAGTTCGGACTTCGCCATAAAAATTTAGCCAGTAAGAAGTGGGCGGTAGTTTTTGAAGAAAGTAAAAAATGTGATCTTTTATGCGCTAATTGTCATGCTGAACATCATCATTTAGAAGATCCTTCTTGACAATCCTCAGAGAGCGTGTATAATTATTTTTAGATGGGTGACGGAAATTAGATTGCCGCTGAAACCTATTCATCCGAAAGGATAAACAAAATGAGGGCAACTTACCTTGTAAGACCGTGGAACGTGCGACATGAGCGAAGAAGCGTATAGGGACAAATAAAATAGTTCATGAGAACCGTGCGATTCGGTTCATATTCCCCGTAGGCTGAGAAGGCGAAGGCACCTCTCTTGTAAAGAGGAATTCTGGTCGGTTCGATCCCGACACGGGGATCTTAAAATGAGGCATTCGTCTAATTGTTGGTTAGGACATCGGGTTTTCAGTCCGAAAAAGGGAGTTCGATCCTCCCATGCCTTGCTTCATCTTTGTTGCACATGAAAAATTCAACAGTAATTAATTATATTGATTTTAACGGAGATGAGCAACGAATGGTTGTTGCAACCCATCAACTTCGTTGGTTAGCCACTGTTGTATGGGCTTACGACTTTATGCCATATTGTAATGCTGATGAAAAAGCCGCGATTATGTTGAAGGTCAACGAAATGTCAGGCTCAATCGCACGACCAATGGAATCACCTGAATCCTTGTGGGGAGCATATTAAAATGAATATTGTAAAATTAGCACAGGATATTGCACACGAAGCTCATTTGGGTCAAACTCGACGCAATGGCTATACTCCATATATCACCCATCCTGCTACAGTGGCACGTAGATGTCACGGCGAAGAAGCTCAAGTGGTAGCATGGTTACATGATGTCCTTGAGGACTGTGAAGATTGGAGCGCCGAAAAATTGGTTAAACGTGGAATCCCACAGCACCTTGTAGATGAAGTCGTTGTTTTAACACAGGGTTATACTGAAAAATATCCAGATTTCATCTATCGTATCAAAAGCCACGGTGGATTAGCTTTATACGTGAAGGTTGAAGATATTCTTTCTAACCTCAGTGATTCTCCTACAAAATACCAAATTAAAAAGTATGCTGCGGCATTATTGGTGTTAATAAAGTAATGATCACGCTACTCTGGAAGTGGAGGTATTCAAAGTTCTTCATGGTTGCTTGTCAACGAAATGAAAAGCTTCGGTTCCCTCACTATTATCGACTTTACGGAAAATGCAAAAAGACAAAACGATACAAGTTGCTACATCAAGCTCTAACACCACAGAATTGGTGGATGATGTTCAAGCCAGAATTCTCTAAGAAGATATCACGACTTGACGAATCATTTGAAGAATTTGATGATGATCTAAATCCATTATAGCATGAAAATCCATTACATCATTGCTCGAAAGTGGAGTGACGACAATTCAGAAGGTCTTTGTGTTTATATATATTTTACAGAAGTTCATTACGGAACAGAACAAGAGGTAAAAGAGTTTGCCGCGAGTATTTCTAAGCAAGAGGGTAAAGAATACAAGGTATATCCTGTTGCTAAAACGCCATTGGAGTAAATGTAGCAGCAGCAACCTTTTTATCTTCTGCTGCTATAGCTTCATGATACATTCTGTTCGCCCAATTTCCCAACACCAACGTTGAGTAGTTATCCTTACGTGGGCGATTAGGTCCAGTTTGGCGCTGCATATGCTGTGGCAACTGGAACGTCTGGTTCCCTTGTGGAGACGTTTTAATCTCAACGTTCGCCGCTTCTTGTCTAGTCAACTCCAGCATAAATGTTTGGTGGTCTAAGAATTCCACCATCTTGTTTGATACAGAAGTCATTTTATTCATACCCTCGTTCAAGAATTTTGTTGTTTCCCTATCTTCGTTCTGATAGATGGTATACTTCAACTTGCGGACTCCAATATTAGCTTTCGTTTGTTCTTCGAAAGAGGATTCAACAGATGCACCAGCAGATCCGAAGTAGATACGCTTATGATCGATTTGAGCTTGTAGATACTCATTTGCTTCACGAATCCATGTGCTACTGAAATTACGGAGATAGCACGGAATCTTTTTATCTGTTCGGCGCTGTAATTGTTTCTTGAAGCATCGAAGATCATCATTGTATTTTTCGGGCTTCATAAAGTCGCTCTCCATCTCATCGTTTACGATAAACAGTTCAATACCAGCCTCCTTAAACAACTCAGACTCGTTGCACGTTTGCACGAATTGAAGTCCACCAGCATAGTCAAGCGCCAAAAATTCGGTGTTAAAATTCTTTAACAAGTATAATAGATATTGAATATGATTCTTTGTTGGTTGACCAGCTATACCATATGCATGAACCACAGCGTCTTTTTGAGTTTCTTCGTTTAGCTCAAAACCTGTAATTGCAAAATCATCACTAGCACTGTCTTGTGACCATGATGGGTCAATGGCGAAACTATACTTCTTATCCTGATCACCGACGATTCGTGTGGTTGGCTGTTCACCATCTGGAATGATACACTGCATCATCTTCGATAGCTTAAAGTAGCTGTCGCTTTCACTGATAAACTGTCCACCATATTCTTTTGCGAAAACGGCTTCACTCATTGTCTGTTTGTGCTGTGAAAGCTGCTTCTTATCGTATAGGTCAGGTGGTGCCATATCATACGCAAGTTGCACAATGATAGAGTAATCTGATTGATCTGCAAGGTCTGCATCGTCATGATGCACCTCATGGTGCACTCCTAAAATCCTGTCTCGATATAGACAATAAACCTCATACATATATTCAAATGTATATGAGGGCGATGATAGAAGGATGAGTTTGTTTGAAGGCCATTTATAACGGTCTTCTTCTACCATCACACCTTGCTCGATGAGTTTGTTTTCTGCTTCGCGCATATCAGCACGCACAGTAGGATTATCCACAACACCAATGAAGGGCAAGATAACCTCCTGAAAGATATTCTTTGAGATGTTTAGAAACTCATCTAGCAACAGAATTTGAAAACGGAAACCACGTAACCTACTTCCGTCTGCCAGTGGCAGTGCAATAGCTTCGGACGCACCACAGGTTAACGTCCATTGATCCGTTCCTTTTTGAATAATAGTTTTACCATTACCAAATAGTGGGCGCACGATCTTAGCGGCGGGTTTTTTCAATACATCGTAGGCTTTACCCATGATCATCTTAGCCTGTCGGAAACCACTACTCAATACGCCAACCTTGACACCCTGCTTGAATAGCAGTTGCAGCATCACGTAGATAGCTGCGGAGAATGTCTTAGACATACCACGTGACAACACAAACATAGAGAAGTCACCGAGCATCATACTTTTAATTAGTATGTGCTGGAATGGAAACAGCTTTACGCCGAGAAGAAGCTCACTAGCGAAACCAATATTAGCTCTAAGAAATCTGTACACCAATATTTGCGCTTCATCCTCTGGAATGAACCCTTCAATCGCTTCAATTTCATTATTAACTTGTTCGGCGCTGAAATCAAACCTATACTCTTGAACTCCTTTTTCCCACATTTAAAAAATACTGTAAATCAACGCGCCACAGTCGCTCTCCATAATAGAGTATCTTGCGAGTGACTTTCTGTGCCTCGTTGCGGTTATTACAAAAAATGATTTGTGTTGTTGGGTAGTCTACTAATACATCACGCACATTTTTATAGATGTATCCCCAACGTGTTCGGTCCCACTTATTTCTTTTAGCTTCCTTTTCCATTTGATCAGGTGTTCCTTCAACCACGAAGTAGATACGGTATCCCATATCTTCTGCTAATTGTAGGTTGTCCCTGATACGATCAATTTGTGAACCGAAGCTTCCTTTAAAATCTTCTGTTGACTTCCTATCAACAGCTACTTTTGAAAAATATTTGCCTGCCGTCATATAGTCACCAATTGACAGTTTTTGAACTTGTGCATTGGTATACTTGAACGGCTGTTGCTCACGAGTATCAACCAGCACCTCCATTTCTAATTCGTCGGCTGGAGTGTTCCAGAAATCTGCTGGCATATGAGCGTCATACAGTTGTTCTAGTCGAAGCTCTTTACAGAACTGTTGCGTTGAACCAAAACTTTGACGGATATCGTAGATCGAACAAAGGTTGGTAAGCATAAAAAACGTCTCTGTTGGTAGAACCGTCAAATCCTTTGTCTTCAAGTTGATATTCCATTCGTCAACGATTGCGTCATGCACATCACTCTGTGACGCTGTTCTATAGAACTCTTCTCTACTCGCTTGAGATTTAAAAAAAGTAGAGAAGTATTGGTCGTAGTCTTTATAAGGAATAACTTCGCCGCTCCGTCTATCGTGGCGCGGATAAAACTTATGATAATACTTTGCCTTACCACCATGTGTTTTCAGGTGGATATGTAAAGCTCTCTTTGATTTAAATTCTCGATAACATTCCTTACAAGTTAAGATCATAACAATTCTTCTGGTGCAATTCCGAAAACTCGCGCCTTGATGTCTGCCACAGATTCAAGCCTCTCAGTTTCCTTTTTAACAGCAGCATTTTGTAGCCTCGCAATCTTCAAATATCTATCACGAGATTCTTTGCGCTGAAACTCTTCTACAATATAGAGAAATGAGGCATTATTCTCCATTTGTTTTTCTTTTCTTTTGGCCCGATCACCATTTAGTTTCTGGATTAACGACTCTATTCGTTTCTCTGTCTGGTTCAGTTCATCACTGGTTCCCTTAAGGCGCTCAGTTAGTTGAATAGTAAGTCCTCTAGCCTCTTCATCAGCGTTTGCCTGTTGCTCCTGCAAAAGCGTGTTGAGGGATGATATTCGAGCCTGTATATGTTTGATTCGAACATAGTTCGAGCACACGGTCATATACAAGTTCAACTCGTCATTGGTTAAATCTGGTTTATCCCACGTTGCACGGATAAATTCAGACTCGAATAGATCACGGTCGGATTGATCTTGAAAGCTGTTTAGCGTCGATTCTAATTTGAACGCTTGTAGATAGCGAAACAGTGACTCTACGCATTTGAGGTGTCTTGCTGTTAATTCGTCTACAGTATCACCTAATTCTGCGTGCGCCCATTTGTTAATACGTTTAAGCGTAGTAGACAATGACTTTGGATTATACCAGTTGCCGACTGCTGGCGCTTCGGTATTATCCATAACATCGGCACGATGCTGTTGGAGGTGGTTGAGGACGATTCTGTGATGGGAAGATAGACTTTGAATTGTGTCATCATTAAAAATCATACGGGCAATCTCCAAAGGATTCATGCCCACTATTCTATCTGAGTTATTTAAAAAGTGAAGTGCTTCGGCATCCAATTCAGCGGGAATTTCTGCTTCACTACGAGTGGTGCCATATTCGCGGCCCTGATCTACCAGTGCAGCACGAATAGCACGACCCTCTCTGTGTCTTCCATCCAATTCTGGATTGTCGAAGACTGTTTGGGTTATTTCATTAAGGTTGGTAATTCCACTGTCGAACAGTTCCAGTGCTCGTTCTATTTGTTCACTCGATAATGTCATTGTTTTCCATTACAATTTTAGCAATAGCGACGAACTTTTTCTTTAGGTTGGTAAGCTGTTTATATCTTACATTTTTACTACCATCGGCAGTGAACCCCATTTTCTTCGCCACCTCTGCATCATCTAATTGATCAATGTATAGAAGTCTGTAAACTTGTTGTTGTCGTTCAGTTAGTTGCATCATAACCAAACCATGTAGGTTATCAGAACTAGCCTCAAAGTCCATTTCATCATGCAATTCAACAGTTTCCGAAAGCATCTTATCCTCAATAGGGACAGGTAGTTTCAGATTATATACATGAGAACGCTTCTTTTTCCATTTAGCGTATTCATTACATGTGGAGTCTTGAACTTTAGATTTTGTTAGACCACATGCGTCAGCGCCCATATTATGCTCACAGTTGAGACAGGGCCGCGCAAAACTTCTATAATTGTTTCGTATTAGGTTACTAATTTGGTGCGAAATTACCGTGCGGCACCATGGCTTGAACGCACGCTTCTGGTCCCATAGATCCCATTTCTGCCAGATGTGCCTGCGGATATGTTGGCAGACATCATCATAGCCCATCCATTGGATACTATCAAGTTGCCATTTTCCGCGCATCTTGACTAGTAGTTCATCGATTTCGTGTTGTTTATCTTCGTAAGTTTCCATCTAGTTAGTCATCTCCGCCAATAGTGCCTTTTTTGAGTTGACGGTCTTCTAGAAGTACTTGTCTGATGGGAACGTCCTTTCTAAATTCAGGTCGCGAATCCCTTTGATAATTTTCGTCTGGCGCGGTGCCGATATTTTCACCGAATTTTTCCCAACTTTCTTCTGGTATGTCGATATCAACGTCCAGTTTAGCTGGTTTACGAAATCCGCCAGAATCAACTGGAGACGTTGAATCGTCCATGCTAGGTGCTCCGCTCGATGCAACTACTGCCGCATTCAAAGGCTCACCGCACGAACAGCAAAATTTAGGCTCGATTTCGAAGAAGTTCTTCGCCGCGCAATGTGGACAAAATTTATAAGTCATGTCTAGTCTTTAACCGTGTTACACTAATATTATACTAACTTACTCCTAATTTCTCAATGAATCTATCTTTTTAATGACATAACTTACTACGGGATCACGCATGATATCATCATGATCGAACTCGCAACAGTGTATCCCTTGCTCTCTGGAAACTTCATCATTGAATAAATCAAACAACTGCTCAAAACCACTGTTATTAATATCGCTTTGCCTCTTATCCCCGCATATATATAACTTTGTATTATCGTTGATACGTGTCATCACAGTCAGTAGCTCTTTGATGGTGGCATTTTGCATCTCATCGGCAATTACTACTTTATGCTTCCAGTCTTGACCCCGCACGAAATTCACAGGCTCTCCTGATAACACATTTTGGCGCTTCATCATATCTTTCTCCTGTTCATTAAGGAGGTCACAGATTTTTTCTTCTAATGGTCGAAGATAAGGTGATAGTTTTTGATCCATATCCCCTTTTAAAAAACCAATTCCTTTACTTGCTGATTCTATCACCGTGCGCAAGTAGGTGATAGTTCGCCGCTTGTCTTTATTATACAAATCTAGTGCCGAATATACGGACAGGAATGATTTGGATGACCCTGCTGGTCCAGATAGAAAAACTACACGCGTGTTGTAGTTCGTCATGATTTTATGAAACTCTTGTTGTTTCTCCGTCAGTTCTATGTGTCCTAAAAGAACACCAGTCTCGAAACGTTTCTTTGACATATACCCCTAATTACACCTAAGAAAAGATGATTTGGGGCACAAAATCTGATCCCGCTGGTGGAGCAGCAGTATAATCTACAGCAAGATATGTATTGTTCCCGCCTCTATCCATTGATGTTTTCAAAAAGGTTCCTGATGAAGCTTGAGTATAAGTCACATTATTAGCAGTGAATCTAACTAATATTTTTTGAGGATTAAAATAATAACTATCAACTAAATTTTGCACGTGAGAGGTATAATCCCAACTATGAGTGGCATCGGCACTAGTAGTTGTTAAAGTTAACCCTGTCCATACAGATTTCCATTTAGATGTGTTGGAAGTTAAGAATTGATTTGCTGTTGGCGCGGCAGCACCAGTATTAGGAGTAACAGATTGTGACGCAGATGGCGAAGCACTTCCCGCTATCCACATAAACGCCCCAACAGATTTTGTTGTTGCACCAGCCCAATAATTCTGTGCTTGTAAATCACAATTAAGTGTTGCACTATTAATAGTATCTCCTTTGTTAATACCCGTCACGTCTAACAACATATAGGTGCGACGAGCATAAAAGTTTCCTCCCGTAGTGTGTGAATTACCACAAGTAAGTATGACAGGGTTTACTGTTGTCAGAGTTGATGGATAAATAGCTATAGTATTAGGGGAAGCTGGATTACCTGTATAAGCACTCTTGCTAGCATAGCTAGCACTTACATAACCCAATGCGTCCGCTTTAGCGGTATTAATTGTAAACGAAGGGGAGGGCATTAGAAATTAAAGCTAGCTTGATAAACTACTGGAGCAACGATTTCTTTTTCTGTGCGAACACGAGTTTCGTTATCAATATGTATAGCTTTGTCGTCCTCCACCATATTACCTTCAGCGTCATGAGCGATATATGAACCGAAGTGTTCAACGATTTCTTTTCGGGCCGTGACAACTGATATGCTATACGGCTCAAATGAAAAAACAACTTCTTCGTATGCTACCATATTACATTCATAGCTTCGATCCCCTTCAACGGGTATATCAATTGATGTTGTTTTATTTCTGTCTGTAACAGCAACCTTATTCTCATGTAGCTTTACAAAATAGGTAGGAGTCTCTACATATGGCACAGTAGCATCTTGAATCTCGCCTGTAATATCGACCCAATACTGATCCTTAATGTAATGTATGGGACGGTTGGCGGAAATTAAGCGCCGAGTTCCTGTACTCCAATTATAAAAGGTCTTCGTGGTTTCTGTTCTCTTAGCCAGCATCTCTTGTAGAACAGGTCTACCATCTGACATCATTTGTAGCTCCAACGGTAATGTATCATCTACAATTGTCACCCCTTCGGGTAAGAAAACAGCATCATCATTTACAACTTCTACTTGTTCTGCTTCGTCACTCATTATATGTCTTTCGTTAATTCTTCTTTCTTGAATCTGTTCTTATCAGGATTCACCCATGCCACAGCTTCATCAATTGGATTTGGCGCATTGATAAATTTTGCAATCTCTTCAATTACACCTTTTGGATTAACTAAGATTTCTCTATATTCAACATCCAACGATGGAATGTTGCGATCACCGAAGAAAGTTTTAGCGCCAACTAAATGATTCAACAGTTCAGCACGTTTCAAGTCACACTGTTCAGGAGTCATTATCTGTTCTCCATTATAGCTCGCTTGTTGCGACTGTCGAATCTCTTCGGGATCTCTCCACATTTGAATTACACGACAGGGATTAATAAAATAAGAAGGGTGCATTCTACTAACTGGAAGTAAGATTTTTTGGCCCGAATAATCTTCGCTCCATAACTTGAGTCGATAGCGCCAAACATCCTTAGCAACTTCGTAAAAATCTTCGTTCATCTTAAAGTCTTCCCCAAAACGTTTAAGCTCATTTAGTCGGCGCTTCTCCTTTTCCTCTTCAGTATCGGTGGTTGAGAAGAAATTAACACCCAATCGTTCCACAATTCCGCTCATCATTGAGGTTCCACTTCGCGCCACCCCTGCAACAAGGACACGGAACTTTCGTTGCTCGAAAATATCCTCTTCAGACATTTCAACGTCTTCAACCGTAATCTTTTTGTAAGTTACCATAATCAAATCGCCAACATATCACCACCATCGATTAGTCGTATATCGTCACCGCCAATCAATACAATGTCATTAACCCCTGTTGAGATTGACGCTGCATAATCATAAGGTCTAAAATGCCCGCTGTGTGGAATTATTTTATCAGTTGCACCATAAGCATCACATCGCCTATTAAATTCACGGCCAACATGATTTTCCACATATTGCAAGTCGAAAAGCCCACTATTGTAGGCATTTTGCATTTCCGTCTTATAACCAGCGAGGTCGCCAGATGAGCAGATATGAATTCGGTGTAAGAGATCCATGTGTATAATTACACACTTTTTTACTTGACAAGCTTAAAAAGGATGATAGTCTGGCGCTATGACATTAGATGATTTAATCGAACATACCAAAACGCGAAATTTTTGGGATATTTATAATTGTCACCAATGAATAACTGCCTCTTATGTCTTTCAAGTTTTGAAAGACGGAAAAACAGCCGATTATATTCATAGTGGCACTGAATGCGTTAATGTTTATGAACAGTCAATATCACACTTGAGTACGACATTATCCACCCCAAAAGTGTTGAATCAATATACGGTTCCTGAGGAATATACTATTTTTCAAGAGGTATTGTTTGGCGCGGAGCAATTTCGAACAATTTTTACGCAATGTGAATTGTCACACATATTAGAACGACTGAAAAAAGGTGACGATCCATATGAATTAGCTGGTTGTTATTCTTCGGATGACCCATTGTCGTTGGGAAATTCTGATGATGACTATGACCGCGCACTTGACGAATATGTCGAAAATCGTCTTGATAACTCCGAAATTGAAGTAATATAAAAATATGGAGATTTTGCTGTTACTAATTGTTTTGGGCGGTGCGGGGATTGGCGCATGGGAACGCCATCTTCATTTTAAAAAGGAACGCGAGAAGCTTGAGCAGGAACAGGAACAACAGGAACGCATAGAATTATGAATCTATATCACGATTTAGGTTTTTGTAGGGTCGTTGACGTATTGGGGGATGATTGGACTCCAGTTAAGGCAGCACGACAGAGTTACGGAGCAACGGCGTTAAAGGGTGAGAAGCAGGATACTAGACTGTTGAACTATCTTCTGAGCAACCGCCATTCCTCCCCGTTCGAACAAGCAAGCATTACGTTTGAAATTCGAATGCCAATTTTTGTCATGCGCCAATTTGTGCGTCACCGCACATTTCGCCTTAATGAAGAAAGCGGACGATATTCTGAGATGCGTGACGATTTTTATATACCTACCTATGATGAATGGAGAATTCAGAATGAGACAGGTAATAAACAGGGTTCAGGCGGCAAACTCCACGAGAAAGGTGAAGCCTATAAGGAGTTAGCCATTTTCTTTAGCGAGGAGATAGAGGAACTGTGTGAAAAAGCTTATGGACTTTACTCTCATATGTTAGATGAGAATGTAGCGAAAGAGCAAGCGCGAATGATCTTGCCGCTAAACTTAATGACAGCAATAACAGTAAATGTCGATCTTCATAACCTTATGCATTTTTTGGGTTTGCGCACAGATTCTCATGCGCAATCGGAGATTCGTGTCTTAGCAGATGCGATGGAGCAACAGTTCAACAATGAATTTCCAGTAATTGGAAAAATATGGTCACAAAACAAAGAAAAATTTGCGGCAGCAAAAAAGTTAATGAGCCATCCAACATTTGATATCGTTAAACACGCTAATGAACTCTGTTACTAAAATGAGCGATAGACAATTTCTATCAGCTCTCAAAAATTAAAAAAACCTAAAAAAGATGTTGACAAATCCCATTTTGGACGTATAATAAGTTTAGAGAAGATAATCTCTAACTTTTTAAAAATTTAGATGTGGTCAGCAAACATACATTTATTCTATCATTATTAAGGAAAAATAAATGCATCGAGGATCTTTTAAGATACATACAGCAAACAAATCTTGTGGCTCGATTCCACGAAAATGCACCAACATTGCATTTTGCCAAAGACGGCAAAAATAATTGTATCTTGTCCTTTCTCGACAGTAGCATCAACAACTGTAACGGCAACATCAACTGTGGCAAAATCAACAAGAGAGAAAATGAGCACTAATAAGCTAAAAGACGGACTACAGAAGCGTGCAAATGCAACTGTAAACCACAAAGGAGCAAAGTCAAACAAGTCGTCATTGAACAACTGTGTAGACTTATTCGGAAGCATTGGATCAATGCGAGCACGAAGCGATCAGGAAGTGATTAATGCGTTCTCAGCCGCATATGGTGAAGATCCAACCAAAGCATTGAAAATTTTGTTTTGGGCGCGAGATGTTCGTGGTGGAGCGGGTGAACGTAAAGTTCCTCGCACGATCTATAACTACTTAGCGAACGTTCACAAAGATGCGTTGGCGCGAAACATTAACCTGATTCCTGAATATGGACGTTGGGATGACTATTTTGCACTACGTGGAACTTCACTTTGGTCTTTGGCTAAAGAAGTGATCCTTGAACAGTTTCAGGAAGATCTTGAAGCAGAGTTTCCATCATTGCTAGCGAAGTGGATGCCATCGGCAAACACATCATCTGCGGCAACACGTGAATTGGCGCGTGAATTCATCAAGGATTTAGAAGTAGATGAAAAAAGCTATCGTAAAGCATTGTCATCACTCCGTGCACGTTTGAACGTTGTAGAACGCGAAATGTGTAGTGGAAACTGGAGCGAGATTGATTACGAAAAGATTCCTTCTCGTGCAGCAATGATTTATCGTAAGGCGTTTGGTCGTCACGATATCGAAACAGATCAGCGATACCAGAAATATCTTGAAAAAGTAGAGAAAGGTGACGCTAAGATTCAAACATCGACGCTATACCCTTATGACTTGATTCGTAAGACTTATGGTAAGTCATTTGATCAAACGATCTCGTTGCAGTGGGATAACCTGCCAAACTACGTGACTCCATTCAATGGACTGGTTCTAGCGGACCAATCTGGATCAATGGGATCATCAGGTTACTACGGTGGACGTAACGACTCAGTAAGTCCAATTGATGTTGCTCTATCATTGAGCATCTATATTGCGGAACGTAACGAAGGTGTTTGGAAAGACTGCTATATGCCATTTTCTTCAAGCGCGGAACTTGTAACGATCAAAGGTAGCAATATCTATGAAAAAGTTGCGCACCTAAATGAGAAAGGTGGTTATTGGGGTTCAACAAACCTTCAAGCAGCGTTTGATCTTATACTGTCAACTGCGGTAGCTAATAACATTGATGCAGATGAAATGATTGATACTCTTTTCATCGTGAGTGATATGCAATTTGATCAAGCCTGTGATAACACAGGGACTAACTACGAAGCGGCGAAAAAGAAATTTGAAGCTGCTGGTTATAAATTCCCTGAAGTTGTATTCTGGAATGTGAATGCCTATGGTAAAGATCAACCAGTAACAAAGGATGATCGAGGCACATGTCTCGTATCAGGAGCTTCACCATCGATTTTAAAATCGGCGCTTGCTGTAGAAGTCATGACACCAGTTGATATGATGGATGCGGTGATCGAAAGTGAACGCTATGCAGCAGTCGAGTAATTTGTAGCGGAGTGGGTTTTTGTATCTTTGCGTCCACTCTTTAAATAAAAACAAAAGTGAGTTGTGACTCCATTTATCTTTAAACGGAGTTAGTCTTTGCAAATAGACTTTAACTAGATTGTAGAAATAAACTTCGCGAATAGTTCTTGAGTTACAGGGAACTATGAAGTTAGCGCCGATCCTTTAGCGGGGATTGGCGCTTTTTCTTTTTAGCTTTAATTACGCCAGAACCGCATAATATATAACGTTTTGGCGGAATATAATTCGGCGCTATGGACATTTGTGCCATCAACTGTCTTAGTTTTTTTGGTTTGGTCAGAATGTGTGTTGCCTATTTTTGGTGCCGCCTATTTTTGAGATCTGTTTAGATGCTTCGATCCTGTTTTGGTTTGGGATATTTTTAGTAAGCCCCACCCCCCCCTCGATTTCCGATTTAGTTAAGTTATGCGGAATTTCAACAAACCCCCTACCCCTCTGTTCATGCGGGTTAGACAAGATACGCGATGACGCCATTGCGATGCAGCGAAAAATCGACTATGATGCTATCACGATGGTTGAGACAACTTCAACCACACTGAAAATAAACCTACATTAATAATACATGAAATCTGAAATTACTAAGCTGCCGACTATCAACCAATTCGCTGGTTCTCACGCTAAGGGAAAATACAGTGAGGCAGACTATCAACAAATCCAAACATTACTGGATGCCAAATTGGAAAGGTTCGATGAACTTAATGATAAAGAACAGGCGAAGATCGATAAAGCCGAAGAGAAAATAAAGCTTAACGAAGCCAAAAGGTCGGAATATGTTGCCTATCAGGATATGCTGGATATGGCCATGGCTAAACTGTCAGCAAGCATTGACAACGAAGATCTCCAGACTACCGACTGGACTAAGAATTCCGGCATCGTAATCGAAGACACTGTTCATGAGAACACTGTCGAAGAATCCACAAAAGTCATGTAGGTTGAAGATATGATAGTAGTCATAATCTTCATAGTGATCGCAATCGTGGTAGCGGTTGGCTAAAGCCATAAATACCATAAGCACATACTGTTCAGGTGGACGTTACTGTTCATCTGAACAGTAGTACAGCCGTTCAGATGAACAGTGTTCGCTTGAACAGTGCTCTATTTGACACCTACTCATTTGACCAGTGTTCACTAGAACATGGCCTATATGCGCCATTGCATTATGGTAATTCTGTGCTACCTTGTATGTATGGTAAGGTTAGGATAATCTTACTCAACCTTAAAAATACCGACTCTTATGAAAACTATTGAAAATGCAACTAATGGATCTACTATCATCAGTATAGAAGATGTAACACTCACCGAGCACCCTGACAATTCTGGTTTTTCGATAGACCATACTGATATGGACTGTGGACGGAAATTATGGATACTACAGAAAGGATCTGTGGAATATAGTATCTGTTCTGATGGCGGTTGTTTTGGCTATGATAGAAATTATACTCAAGATAAGAACTTGACTAGCGCCGAAAATTATAGTAGGTATGCCCATTGTGACTGTCATGTTCTTGTTAAAATTCATGATAAATGGGAAATCTTTACTTTTCATAGAGGTCGGGTTATCCATACTAGCTAGAACCCCCATACTAGCTAGAGGATAGCACACTGTTCAGATGGGCACAGGTGTTCATCTGAACAGTAGTGTCAACGTTCGCCTGAACAGTGTTCAGGCTCACAGTAATGTCTATTTGAGCACTATACAAAAAAACTGGTCTATACCACAAATTAACAGTGGTAATGCGAACACCAGATTAGTGCCGCAAATTTGAACAACAGTAATTACCAACAGTGTCCAAAATAACACTGGATGTAATTCCTCTATATCTCTACTACTGTGCAAGTGAACAAGTGTCCAAAAACAAGCTACTGAGATGGTGAACAGTGATAATCCTAATAGTAAGTACATGTTAACAGTATAGCACACATAGACAGTGACACAATGGCGTCATCGTGCCAGTGTTCAAATGAACAGTAGTGTCAACGTTCAAATGAACACTACGCAATCGTGCTATACGTGTTATTTGCCTATTTGGTCAGATAGGGTATGATGTGGAGTCATGAAAAAAGGAACATACTTCTTATATACCAATGCCAAAGGCAGAACAAAAACTTTCATCGTATCAGACGATACGCCTGTGAAGGAAAGCGAAGCCACTCTCACTCTCAAAGTGGAATACGCGGGAAATCCCGCTCCGCGCAAACAATACACACGCCAATTCAGACGAGCGCAAATCAAACCCATCGAAATCCGCCCCGTGCCCGTAGCATAACCCCACTGTTTGGGTGAACAGTAGAGCACTACTGTTCATCCGAACACCCTTGTAGACGTTCAGGTGAACACTGTTCACCTGCACACTACTCTATTTGGCACTGTCTATTTGAACATGGCGCATACGCGCTATTGCATTATGGTAAATATGTGCTATACTGTATATATGGTAAAGCTATGAGAGCTATGCCAATTACGAAACCTATAATATAAAAACCATAATCACTATGAACAACCGAATACCTACAATCAATCAACTCACTGAAAGAGCCATCATGGGTGAAATCACTGAAGAAGAGATTGATTCCATAATTGCCAAAGTTAACGAGAAAGTTGATAAAAACGCGGAAGAACTAAAAAAACTAAAACAACTACAAAAGCTGGCAGAAATGGTAAAAGCTGGAATTACCAAAAAACTCAGTGATTCCATAGACAACGAAGATTTCAGCATCACCAGAGACAGCGGAATTGTCGTAGATTCTGAGCCTACCATGGAATCCACAAAGATCATGTAATCCATGATTATCGTAGTTATCGCATTTATCATAATAGCGATAATTATCGCTACCCACTAGAAAAGGGCACTGTTCAGGTGAGCACCACTGTTCATCTGAACACCCCTGTCCTCGTTACTGTTCAGGTGAACACTACGCAATCGCGTTATTTGCCTATTTAGCTCAATGCCGTATAATGTGGCGTCATGAAAGGAAAACGTTTTACTCACAAAAACAAAAAAGGAAGAGTCAAAGAGTTCATTGTTACCGATGAAGAACCTAAATGGGAAAATGGTGTTCTCATATGTTTAGGTGTTCAATATGCAACAAATCCAGCACCGAGAAAACGCTATGAGAGAGTGTTTAATACTGAGCGAATGAAGTGGCTTTAATCACATGGGGGCACTGTTCATCTGAACACCCCAAACCACGTCGCGATTGCGCCATACGCGATTGCGCCATACGCGTTATTTGTGTATTTGTCGAATTGTGGCATAATATTGGTGTCATGAAATTCTTACTCTCTCTAATTGCGGGTCTGTTGATCAGCATTAACTTCCATGTAATCGGCATTTACATGATGATAAAAAATAAACCTGCACCAGTGAAAAAAAAGATTCCAATTCCTGCGGCACCGAAATTCTATCACGGAAAACTATACTAGTCATGAGAAAATTAGAACGAACATTGGATAAAGTTTGGTATTGGTGGCACTCACGCCACTGAAACGGTGATCAGATCATTGAAGGTCAGGATGGCTTTCATCACGATTGGACCGTTAAGGTTTGCAATTTCCTTGAAAAGTTAAAATACAAGTTTGTAAAATGATAGTTTCAACATACATATATAGTGATGACGACACCGAAATTCTCGTGGATGCAGAAGTCTCTATGGGGATGAAAGGTGGACGCGATGAATTCGGTCGCCAAATGGAACCAGACGATGAACCAGAAGTGGAAATCCTCGAAATGTCTTCAACCTGTGGCTCATCATTCGATGAGGAAGGATTGCAAAGCAAAGCTAAAGAAGCAATTCTTGACGAAATAGCCGAAGGCGCATTAGAAGATTATCGCTATTAGACCCCGCTGTTCAGATGAACCCCGTGTTCATCTGAACAGTAGTGCGGCCGTGCGCCACTACTATACGTGATCACGTACCCTGTATTTGCCCTATTTGCGTTTATTCTATGGAGTTATGAAAACCTACATTGTCACTACTCAAATCGTTGAAAACTATGGCGCTCACGACGATACAGCAGCCGCACCTAAACATTACTGGAAACCCAAAGGTGGACTTACATACCGTGTGCGTATGCACGACCACTCACGTGAGTGGGACGCTATGGGCGCAGTGGGGGAGCTAGAATGTTCCTCTTCACATTATCAGATTGAGTATCCTGTGTCTGCTGTGTCTGAAGAAGAATGGTTGGAATCACTAGAGGAATTAGCTGTTGATCACCGCATGTTTGAACTGGCGCATGTGCGTGAGGTGCAGATCCCGTAATCGCGCCATCCATACCACTGTTCATCTGAACAGTGGCACCACCGTGCCACTGTGATACGCGATTGCGCTATAGGTGTTATTTGTGTATTTAGCAAAAAGCGGTATAATATTGGTGTTATGAATAACTCTACTACAACAATTCCAGTTCACAATATCAATGACCTTTTGCCTGCCGAAGTTGAGCAAATCGAAGCGGCTATTGATGCCGCCAACATGGTTGATGGTTTACTCAATGACGTTGAGCACGTTACGAAAATCTTCGATGCGATCAGTAAAGCTGGCGGCGAAGTTTTCGGAATCTCCGCACGCGGCTTGTTCCTAACAGGTGACGAAGATTTTTTAATCAGCAATGCGGTATTCGCTGATTACTGTATGCTTCACGTTTTCAGTGCGGGGAAATGCGATACTCTCATCAAGATTGAAAACAATTTCATAACAGGATTCAGCGGTGAAAACTCAGATTGGCTAAGGCCAATTCTGAAAGATTACTTCGCCGCTTAATCACCTCTCAATGCTGTTCAGATGAACCCCGTGTTCATCTGAACAGTAGTCCCACCGTGGCACTGTTCAGATGAACACTACGGATGTGCGTATTACGTATTTGCGCTATTTGCATTTGAGCCTTACGGATTTGCGCCATACGGATTTGCGTATCACGGATTCACGCCAAACAAATAGTTGTAAAATCGGTTGAATGAGGTAATATGTCTATGTCATGAAAAAAATCAGATTCTACAATAACGGGACTCTCAATGAAGAGTCGTTTCGCATGATGGGTGTTAGTGTCAAAGCTGACGATTCGAAAATTGGTAAATTCGGCACAGGGTTGAAATACGCCATTGCTGGCATTCTCCGCACAGGCGGCAACATTTCAATCAAAACACGTGGCACAGACAATGAAGTTTACACATACATTTTCACGACGGAATCTCAGAATATCCGTGGAAAAGACTTTGACGTGATACTGTGCAATGGTGAAAAGCTTGCATACTGCACGGACTATGGAAAACATTGGAAAGCATGGCAATGGTTCCGTGAGCTTCATTCTAATGCACTTGACGAAGGTGGAGATTCCACGAATAAGCCTATCGATGGTTTCGATACCGTTGTTACGGTTAAACATCCTGAAATTGAAACTTGTTGGAATGAGCGGGATAAATACTTCCTTGATGCTAACATTCCAGTTGTTGAAACCATTAATGACAATCAGATTCTTGATTGCAGTAAAGGCAACGCTTACTGTAAAGGTGTTTTGGTTGGCACAATGGACATTCCTTTAAGCGTAAATTTTGCTGACGCCGATCTGACAGAAGACAGAACCATTAATTGCGCAGATCAGCAAATTGCTTGTTTGTTAGCGCAGAGCGAAAATTCTGCTGTCATTCAAACAGCGTTAACTTCCAATTATCCAAATTATCACGCAATTTGGAGTAATACGCCAGTAAGCGAAAAGTTTCTTGATGCCATTGAATTGGCGCTTGTGAATTGTCGCAAACTTGCAAATAATCTGGCAAATATCCATAATAATCGTCGTGGCGAAATCCAACGCGAATCTTTCGAGCCAACACAGTTTCAACAGATTAAGTTAACGAAAGCTATTGAGTTTTTAAAAGGTGCTGGCGTTGAAGTTGAAGCGCCAATCGAATTCGTCAAAACAAGAGAAGGCGACGATCTTTATGGTTATGCCAAAGACGATAAAATCTTCCTTACTGACAAAGCTTTCGATCACGGTTTGCACGATCTTGTTCAAACTGTGTTGGAAGAACATTACCACCTAACAACAGGACATCGCGACGAAACGCGTGGTTTTCAGCAATTCTTGTTTCGTCAGCTTGTCGGTCAAATGGAGATCGCCACGAACAACCCACTTTAATCATGACACAAGGGACGGGATCACGCGATACGGATTCGCGTGATCCCTGACCTACTCAATCATGTGATACGGATATGCGTAGGTGTTCATCTGAACAGTGCGCCCACCGTGCAACTGTTGCTATACGTGATCACGTTACTTGTATTTGGCGTATTTGCGAATAAACTACACATTATGAACTGGCTAGTCTTTTATCGCTCACTAATGTTGTTCCTCATGTTGATCATGACTTACCATGTAACTGGTATCTATGTAATGATTAAACCACTACCACCAATTGAAGAAAAAAATGATTTTATTCAGTTGCAATTACCCACTCCTAAACTACTATACTAAATGATCGTTTCTACTTATATCTACGATGACAATGATACTGAAATTCTTGTTGATGCTGAAGTAACAGCAGGAATGAAGGGCGGACGAGATGAATTCGGATGTCCAATGGAACCAGACGACGATGACGAAATTGAAATCCTTGAAATGTCTTCAACAGATGGGTCAACCATTGATGAAGAATCTCTTCAGGAAAAAGCGAAAGAAGCAATTGCTGACGAAGTTGCTGACGGAGCACTTGAAGATTATAGATACTAATGAATAACCCACTGTTCATTTGAACAGTGCAACCACCGTGCGACTATGATACGCGATTGCGTTACAGTGTTTATTTGCCTATTTCTGATTT
>Ga0075480_10000375_pt1 | contig 25905 bp, 22 predicted proteins | sample DEB08_DNA_7_FD_81590 | JGI IMG/M metagenome (GOLD analysis project Ga0075480, IMG submission 81590) | Aqueous microbial communities from the Delaware River and Bay under freshwater to marine salinity gradient to study organic matter... | ecosystem: Environmental > Aquatic > Marine > Coastal ... | reverse complement strand
TGATAAAGGGTACAATGCCCGAAGTTCTGCCATTACCCCTTACGGTTTCACCAATTGAACGAACATTACCCCAATAGCTACCAATACCACCACCTTTAGAAGCTAGCCAGACATTTTCATTCCATAAATCAGTAATTCCACTTAAAGAATCTTCGCATTCATTTAAAAAACAAGAAATTGGCAAGCCGCGATCAGTTCCGCCGTTACTTAAAATGGGAGTTGCAGGCATAAACCATAAGTTAGAAATGTAATCATAAAGCCTGTCAGCATGCTCTTGTGAGTCAGCATAATATCCAGAAACTCTAGCAAATAAATCTTGATAAGTCTCATTAGGCAAAAGATATCTATCTTCTAAAACCGCTTTACCAAAATTGGTTAATTTTTCATTTCTAGAATTATCAATTTTAACTTTAAAACCTTGTTTTAATTGGGTTTTTGATGCAAAAGACTTTCCTGACATAGACTCAAAATAGATGTTAATTAGTCTGAAAATTTTACCAAATCTGCCTGTAAATAGTCAACTGAAAATTTGTAATATTAAGAAGGCACTAAAAAACTAAGAAATATTTAGCAAAATTGATTTTTAAAACCTTCCCTCTTCAATTTCTACCCTAATTTCTCTCATCATATTTTGATAAAAATGAATATTATGCTCACTCATAAGCATTGCACCAAGAATTTCATTAGACTTAACTAGGTGATTAAGATATGAACGCGAGAAATTTTGACAAACTCGGCAATTACAATTGGGATCGAGTGGATTTGGATCGGTTGTATATTTAGCATTTTTAATATTAACTATACCTTCACTGGTAAAGGCCTGACCATTACGCCCTGACCTAGTTGGAATAACACAATCAAACATATCTACACCTCTTTTAACAGCCTGCCTAATGTCATCTGGCTTGCCAACCCCCATTAAATATCTTGGCTTATCTTCTGGCAAATGCGGCGCGGTTACATCAAGAGTTTTCAACATCAATTCTTGCCCTTCACCAACAGCCAGACCACCAATTGCATAGCCATCAAAACCAATTTCAATTAGTTTTTTGGCAGATTCTTCGCGTAAATCAGCAAAAACCCCACCCTGAACAATCCCAAATAAACCATAACCGACTCTTTTTACAAAAGCATCTTTTGATCTTTTGGCCCATCTAAGGGAAAGATTCATAGATTCTTCCACATTTTCTTTTGAATTTGGAAAGGAAATGCATTCATCAAAAATCATAGTAATATCAGAACCTAATTTTCTTTGAATTTCCATTGAATATTCTGGGGTAAGTAAAATCTTTTTACCATCAATATGCGATGAAAATTCAACACCTTCTTCCGAAATTTTACGAATTTTAGAAAGGGACATAACCTGAAACCCGCCAGAATCAGTTAAAATCGGCCTGCTCCAATTCATAAATTTATGCAAACCCCCCATTTTTTCAATCACATCCTCACCAGGGCGTAGCATTAGATGATAGGTGTTACCAAGAATAATTTCTGACCCAGCCTTTTCAACATCTTCCAAATGCATAGCCTTAACAGTTGCAGCAGTACCAACGGGCATAAAGGCAGGGGTTTGAATAGTGCCATTTTTAGTTTTAAGCTCACCCCTACGAGCTTTCCCCGATTTCGCTTTGAGTGAAAAAGAAAATTTAGTCATAATTATCTTTCTGATTTTTGATTTTCTTCTAGTAATGGCAATACCAAATCTTCCCTAATAGCAGAGACGCCCCTTCTAGACTCGTCCCTTCTTAGATAAGTGGAGTTTATGACAATAAAAGATAAGAATATAGTCATAGCCACAACACAATATACTAATAAATCATTACATTCTACATGATTAGGAATGGGCGCAATAGTTAAATTAAACATTTCAAGAATCTAATACCGATTATCATTAAAAAACCTTTTTATAAATAAACAATATAGTGCAATATTTTTCATTTTTTAACAAGACTTTGAAAAGCCAAAAAGATCAATTTTACTAAATATTATTTTAATTTTTCAGGCTCTGATCAATATATTTCATCAAATTTTTATGATTTTTAAAACATAAAGACTTTTCTTTTAATTCTTCCGAAATAGCTTGCCCCCCTCCAAACAAAACAGGTCGGCAGCCGCTATTAATTGCGCATTGCAAATCTACCTCAGAGTCACCAACAAACCAAATCATGTCGTTTTTAGGATTTAAATTACTATTATCGAGTGCAAAATCTACCACTTTTTTTGATGGCTTGTCCTCAACAGCATCGTGGGACCCAACAATTTTGATAAATTTATCTGCGACACCAAAATTTTCAGCCTCCTCTCTTAATGTAGAGCCCCTTTTGTTGCTAACGACATATAATTTAATGTTTTTTTCTAGCAATAAATCCAGCAAATCCAAAACATTCGGCAAGAATTCTAATTTTTCTAGATTTTTTTCATGATAGGCGTCAACATAAACTTTCCCCGCCTCTCGCCATTTATCTCCAAACAAATCCGGAAAATAATCCCGCATTGAAAGATGCGTTCTGGATTTTACCTCCTCTTCGCTCCATTCTTTATGACCCATTTTTTTAAGCATTTTATTCATGGAATAATTAATTAATGGCCAAGTATCGACTAACGTATTATCCCAGTCAAAAATTATCGCTTTTGGTAAAGTTTTTTTATTCATTTTAAATTGTAAATCCTGTGCCATAAATATTGCTATAATCAATCCTATCTAAATTATCACATTTTGGCAAGAGATATTTTTTATTTAAATTTATTACCATATTGCCGCCAAAATTACAAACAAAATCCTTTTTTACCCTCTTTTTTATAATTAAAACCTCTTTTTGATCAATTTTTAATTGACAAAATTCTTTTTTACAAAAATTATTCTGATCAAATTCATTCTTTATCAAAAAATATTCCTTCTTACCAAATTTTTTAGCTAAATTTTTAGCCTCAAAGGACTTATCGCTTGATAAAATTAATTTATCATTTTGGTAAAACGCAAAAAAACTAGCATTTTTATTGATTAATAATTTTGGCATTGGTTTAAAAATAATTATCAAAATTCCAATAAAAATAGGTAAAAATCCCAAAAATCTTAAGATATTTTGCCAAATAGATAATAAAATTTGCCCAAAAACAATTAATAAAAAGGATAAAAGAGGAAAATTTCCAATATTAAAATTAGAATTAGGCAAATTTGCAATAAATTCCGATAAATTAAGTAATTTTTCTACAAAAAACCCCAAAACTTCTAAAGGTAAAGATTCCAGCCCCAACCCCATGGCAAAGAATGCAATAAAGCTAAGAGGTAAAATAATAAAACTAACCAAAGGAATAGCCACTAAATTAGCAAAGATGCCATATAATTGCAGATGATTAAAATGATAAATTATAAAAATAGTGGTAAAAATCTGTACAATCAAAGAGGTAATAATCATTACCAAAAAATAAGAAAATATTTTTTCCAAAAAACTTTTTGGCAAAATATCTTCCTCTTTTTTTAAAAAATTACAACAAGAAACAATGGCAAAAACAGCCATAAAAGATAGAGAGAAGCCAATTTCTACAATATTAGCTGGATTAAAAAGCAAAATAATAAAAAAGGCCAAGCCAATTGAACGAAAAAGATTAACCTTATGATCTAATAAAATAGCCAAAAAAACCAAAAACACCATGCAAAAGGCTCGAATAGCTGAAATTGGCGCTCCAGTCATTAATAAATAGGAAAAAGAGGTGAAAATAGCCAAAATAGCCGCGATCTTTTTGATATCATAGTGTGAGGTTAAAAAATAGCTGCGCGATAATAAAAAGCGAACAGCAAAAAAGAACATTCCAGCCGCTAAGCCAATATGCAATCCTGAAATTGCTAAAAGATGCATCAATCCAGAATTACGAATATTTTCTATATTTTCTGATGAAATTTCTTGTCTTAAACCTAATAATAAAGCATTAATGATAGAAGATTGTTCTTTTGGTAAAATATTATTTATCTTAGCAGCAATTTTATGACGGAAAGCCAGTAAGTTTTCTTCAAAATTTGATTTTTGGGTTTTTTGAATAATTTTTATCTTTTCTGTACTATAACCAATAGCACCAATTTGAGAAAAATATAATTTTCTTTCATAATTAAAATTGTTAAAGATTTTGTTTTTTGGATTTGGCTCTAAAAAAGCTGTGGTCGAAATTTTATCACCAATTGTCAGTAATTTTGGCAAAATACGATGATTTATGATGATTTTTTTAGGAAATTCAAAATTTTTATCCTCAAAATCATGATACTTTTTATGATTATGGTAGGGGTTTAAGTCCAAAAACTCTGAATCACCTAAAAAATTATTATTAAAATATCTTTTAGTTAGTTTTTTCTTCTTTTTTTTCTTATATTTTGGCTGTGAAAATTCTAAATTTTCTAAGGTAATTTTTTGAGAAATAATTTCTTCATTTTGATCATAATAATTTTTAATATCTGCTATTTTACCAATAATATTAACATAGATGGGAGATGATATTTTTGGTGAAGATAAGTTTTTTTCATAAATCTTTAACCACAAAAACCCAAGAAACAGAAAAAACAATAAAAGAAAAATGACTCTTAACCAAAAACCTTCTTTATAAATAAAAATAGCAGAAAGGCTAATTATTAGGATTGCGCTTGGATAAAAAACATTGTCAGATTTAATTTTTAATGCTAATAAAATACCGATGGCAAAAAATATTGGTAAAAAAAGGATATTGTTTTTCTCCTCGAAGAATAGTTCCTGTATTCTTTGCGATATATTGCTCATTTTCATAAAATCCTCTTAGCAATAACAGACACAAAAACATCTCCAACTTTAGATTTTACTAATATTTTGCTGCAATTATCAATAGTAGCGCCAGTGGTCACAACATCGTCAATTAACAATATATTCTTACCCTTAATTAAATCCAAATATTTATCATTTACAATAAAAGCGCCAGCAACATTCTTAATTCTAGCATTTTTATTAAGGCCAATTTGGTTTCTCCCCTCCTTGATCCTAATTAATAAGTCTGGAATAAATTTAACATCATATCGTTTGGCAATAAATTTTGCCAGGAGCGAAGATTGGTTATATTTCCTAACTCTTAAACGATTCTTATGCAAGGGTACGGGAATAATAATATCAATCTTAGAAATAAACTCATCTAATTTAGGATAAAATAATGGGCATAATTTTTTGGCTAAATAGCTTTGGTCAAAAAATTTAAACCGCGAAATGACTAAAGAAATAACATTATTATATTTACAAATAGCGACTAATTTTTTATAATAAACCTTCCTAGTAATGCATGAGGCGCAAATTTGACCATTGCCCACTTTATACTCAAAAGGTAAATGACAAATTTGACAATAGGGGTCGGTAATAAACTCAACCTCCTTCCAGTGATCAGTACAAAATAAGGAGTTATTGATAATTTTATCGCAAGCAAGGCAGGATTGAGGAAAGACAATCCTCCTAAGATAAGAAAAAACATAGTGGTTAAATATCATTTGATTTTTATTTTTGCACCAAGCTCAGCAAAGTAGCGAAGCTAATTTAACCCCCATAGGGGAGAGTTTAAATCTTCGATTTCGGTAGGGGCGGGTGCCGCAAAATACAAAATTTAAATTATAAATAATATTAAATTTTAATCAACCCCTCCAAAACAAATATTTTGAGACTACAATAAGAGGGGTTTAGCTCTCCTTGCGCCGAAAAAGCAATAAAATCGCTTTGGTTAAGGCAAAATATCACTAACATTCTACTACCACAACCTCACCAAAGTAAATTTCCCTTGCAAATTTCTCTGATTTCTCAAAAATTTAATTTTAACAATTATTAAAATAAATATCTATGTCATTTAAATGTGGAATTGTTGGTTTGCCAAATGTTGGTAAATCCACTCTTTTTAACGCCATAACAGGAACATCCAAGGCCGAATCCGCCAATTATCCTTTTTGTACTATTGAACCAAATCTTTCAAAAGTTGCTGTACCAGATGAAAGATTACAAAAATTAGCTGATATTGCTGCTTCGGAAAAAATTATTCCTATTCAAATTGAATTTGTTGATATTGCCGGTCTAGTAAAAGATGCTAGTAAAGGCGAAGGTCTTGGTAATCAATTTTTATCTCACATTAGAGAAGTTGATGCTATTATTAATGTAGTTCGCTGCTTTGAGAATGATGATATTACTCATGTCGAGGGTAATATTGATCCGATTCGTGATTTAGAACTAATTCAAACAGAATTGATTTTATCAGATATGGAATCTTTAGAAAAAAGACTGCCGAATTTGGAAAAAAAGGCTAAAAATTCTAAAGAAAAAGAGATTTTGGTACAAATCGATCTTATTAAAAAAATTATCCCAATCCTGTCAGAAGGAAAGCCCGCAATTACATCTGATATTTCCGATGATGAAAAAAAAATCTTTAAATCTCTTGGCTTAATTACTAGTAAACCACAATTATATGTTTGTAATTTATCGGAAGATGATGCGGCAAATGGTAACAATCATTCTAACTTAGTTACTGAATATGGTCAAAAACAAAATATTCCAACTCTTTTAATTTCTGCCAATTTAGAACAAGAAATTTCTACTTTAGAGGATGAATCTGAAAGAAGGGAATTTTTAGAATCTATGGGCTTAAAAGAAACCGGCTTATCACAAATTATTAAATCTGGTTATAAATTATTAGATTTAATTACCTTTTTTACAGTTGGCCCAAAAGAATGTCATGCTTGGCAATTAAGAAATGGTTTTTTAGCTCCAGAGGCAGCTGGGGTTATTCATAGCGATTTTGAGAAGCACTTTATTAGAGCTGAGGCAATTTCTTATGATGATTATATTGCTGGCAATGGCGAACAAGGTGCTAAAGACGCAGGAAAAATGCGCGTTGAAGGTAAGGATTATAAAGTACAAGATGGCGATATCTGCCTTTTTAGAACTTCGGCTTAGAGATTTTGTAATCTTAATATGTTATACCAAAGTTTATTTTAAGATGAGCTTTGATATAATACCAAATACAATTCTTAATTAATATGAAATTAACAGCAGATATAACTTCATCTTTTTAGCCCTAAATTATCAAAAAGCCTTGAATAATACTAAGCTTTTATCAAAACTTGTATCAAAAAACCTAATTAATATTGAGAGATCGAAATATGCGCTCTCACCAAAATTTGCTTTGCAAATTTTGACCCCCCTTAAGGTTAAATAAGATTTAGACAAAAAAAGGGAGGCAATTGCCCCCCTAATTGAATTTTGTTATTAAGTTTTGGTAATAATTATTCTACCGGAACTGTAACAGACCTTCTATTTTTAGACCAAATTTCTTCACCTGTTCCAATTAATGCCGGGCGTTCTTTGCCATAGCTCACTGTTTTAATTCTATCAGATGCAACACCATTAGAAATTAAATAATCTCTAGCAGCATTAGCTCTTTTTTCGCCAAGCGCGATATTATATTCTCTTGTACCTCTTTCGTCGCAGTGACCTTCAATGATTACATTAATGCCAGATTCAGATTTTAACCACTCAGCTTGACCATCAAGAACATTTTTTGCTGCATCACTAAGATCTGAACTGTTAAGGGTAAAAAATACTCTATCTTCAACCTCAACTTCTTCAGTAATTTCGGTTACAACTTCTTCATTTAATTTCATCGCCTCTTCCTCATTTGCTATAAATTCATACTCTCCTTGCTGTTGCTCATTATATTCTGCTAAATCCATATGTTTTTTACTAGAGACGCAAGATGTAATAATGAAAATTAAAATTAAAGATGAGATTTTTTTAAACATGATTTATTCATTAAAATGTTAAATATAGGCTCTTACAAAACTTCCTATATCATCATAATTTAATCTAATTGTGTTATTTTGTCAAGAATTAATAAAATATTATTTTACAAAATAAATTTAACTCATTATCCTGCAATTAGCCATTATGCCATTTTCTATTTGTAATCGATTGAGCTAAAATTGGCATTAAATTAAACAAAATTGATCAATATGCTATTTGACAAATCAAAATTACCTTCTCGTTATGTAACAAATTCTCATGGTTGCGAAGCTAGAAAAACCATGATGTACAACATTAAAACCGCTCTTTACCCAAACGGTTTAAAAGAGGAGGATTTACAAAAACCCTTAGTTGCCGTTGCTACCTCTTGGAATGAATCTGCGCCATGTAACATCAATCTTAAAGATCAGGCGCAACCCGCCAAACTGGGTGTAAAGGATTTTGGCGGAACACCTCGTGAATTTACTACAATTACCGTAACAGATGGTATTGCAAATGGTCACGAAGGCATGAAATCTTCCCTTATTTCTCGGGAAGTAATTGCTGACTCGGCCGAATTAACTGTAAGGGGTCATTGCTATGATGCTATGATTACTTTTGCTGGGTGCGACAAATCTCTTCCTGGCATGATGATGGCAATGTGCCGCCTTAATATTCCTTCTGTTTTTGTTTATGGCGGATCAATCATGCCTGGCAATTTTAAGGAAAAAGATGTAACAATTGTTGATGTTTTTGAGGCTGTTGGCCAATTTGATACCGGCAAAATTACCAAGGAAGACTTAATGTCATTAGCAAAAGTTGCTTGCCCAACCGCTGGCGCTTGTGGTGGACAATTTACTGCCAATACAATGGCTTGCGTTAGTGAGGCAATTGGCCTTGCATTACCCAGCTCTTCTGGCGCCCCCGCTATTCACAAGGATCGATATAATATTGCTTATGAAGCAGGAAAATCTGTGATGAATTTATTAGCAAAAAATATTAGACCGAGAGATATTGTAACTAAAAAAGCCCTTGAAAATGCCGCAACCATTGTTGCTGCCACCGGAGGCTCTACTAATGCAGCTTTACATTTGCCAGCAATCGCCAATGAATGTGGCATTGATTTTGATATTTTTGATATTGGTAAAATTTTTAAAAAAACGCCTTATATTGCAGATATGAAACCAGGTGGTAAATATGTTGCTAAGGATCTTTTTGAAGCTGGTGGTGTAAAAATGATTTTAAAAATTTTGTTGGATGAAGGTTATATTCATGGCGATATTATGACTGTTACCGGCAAAACTTTAGCTGAAAATTTAAAAGATGTAAAATTCAACCCTAACCAAAAAGTAGTTTACCATCCAAAAACCCCACTCTCTCCAACTGGTGGTGTAGTTACCTTAAAAGGAAATTTGGCTGAGGATGGCGCCATTGTTAAAATTTCTGGTATGGCAAAAGATAAATTAATTTTTACTGGATCAGCCAGATGTTTTAATAGCGAAGAAGAGTGTTTTAAAGCAGTTGAAGAGAAAAAATATAAAGAGGGCGATGTTTTGGTAATTCGCTATGAAGGCCCGAAAGGAGGACCAGGAATGCGTGAAATGTTGGCCACAACTGCGGCAATTTATGGACAGGGTATGGGCGATAAGGTGGCATTAATTACTGATGGTAGATTCTCAGGAGGTACTAGAGGTTTTTGTATTGGCCACATTAGTCCAGAAGCAGCCGCTGGCGGGGTAATTGCAATTTTGAAAGATGGTGATAAAATTACTATTGATGCTATTAATGGAACTATAGATGTCGCTCTGAGTGATCAGGAAGTTTCTAAAAGAAGGCAAAATCTCAAAACTCCATATAATGGCCATGGCAGTGGCGCTTTATATCGTTATAGTCAAAATGTTGGTAGCGCCAGATATGGTGCGGTGACTCATCCTGGCGCCAAAAAAGAGACAAAATGCTACGCAGATATTTAACTTTAACAAATGAATTATGTCAGAAGAAAAATTAAATGATAAAGATTGTAAAATTCCAGATACAGAAAAAAAACAGGGTGAAGATTATGCAACTGTAGAGAAAAAAATAAGGGACATTCTCGACAGTATCAATAGCGATGCTGAACCTGAGTGTTCAAAAGATCTAGAGGGATTTTTAAGATCTATCTTGAACCATATGGCAGATAAAGCAATCAGTATTGACAGTCTTGATCTTGAAGCATTTAAAAAATTTCTGGAGAAAAACAAAAGCTCCATAGAAGATGCATTGGCACAATCTTCTCTTGCACTTACCACTATTACACCAGAAGCGGTTGAGGGGTTGCAAGCATTAGCTTTTATGATACCTGGTGCGGCAATTATGTGTTTTATCGTTGTATCTGCTGCCGGCGCTGCTACATTTATAAATTACAACCTAACAACAAAAGATGCGGAAATAATTCCTCTAACTGAAAATGAACTAACAGAAGAAGAGGAGAAGGCTGCGCTTGAGGCGTGTTTATCGAAAGCGATAGCAAGCTCACCTGAAGCACAAAATGAGAAAGAAAATTTAAAGGCGTCACTTGAACAAGGTTCAAGTTCTAAACAAGAGCCAATAAGAGAAGGTACTGAAACCATAATCAGTTTGTAAATTATTTTCATTTGACAATGTCCCCAAACCTTAGAACATCTGATTTTGGTTTTGATTTACCACAAAATTTAATTGCTAATAAACCCTCCTTTCCAAGGGATGAGTCAAAAATGCTTATCTTAAATCAACAAATAATATCAGAATCACAAAGTAAAAATTTGGATCAATTTTTAAATAAGGGAGATGTTTTAATTTTGAACGATAGCAAAGTATTAAAAGCTAAAATTATTGGTTATAATCAAAATGGCGCTAATATTAATATTAATTTACATCAGGAAAAATCAGATTCTATTTGGCAAGCATTTGCCAAACCTGCTAAAAGATTAAAAATTGGTGAAAAATTCTTAATATCGGATGATTTTTATGCTATTATTAAAGATAAAAACCAGGATGGAATTGTTACTTTAGATTTTAATGTTAAGGGTTCGGATTTTTTTAAGAAATTAGATCAATATGGTCAAATGCCTTTACCTCCTTATATTAAGGAAGAAGATAAAAATTCTGAGGAAAATTATCAAACTATTTATGCCAATAAATTAGGATCGGTTGCCGCTCCAACTGCCGGTTTGCATATTACCGAAAATTTATTAGAAAGAATAAAGAAAAAGGGTGTTAAAATAGCCTTTGTAACACTAAATGTTGGCGCAGGAACATTTTTACCAGTTAAATCTGAATTAATTAAGGATCATAAAATGCATCAGGAATTTTTTGAAATTAATCAGCAGGCTTGTGACGTAATTAATGAAGCTAAAAAAAATGGCAATAAAATAATTGCTGTTGGCACTACTAGTATGAGAGTTTTAGAATCGGTTGCTGATGATGAGGGTTTTTTAAAGGAAAAATTTGCTAAAACAGATATTTTTATTTCTCCTGGTTATAAATTTAAGATTGTTGATGTTTTAATGACCAATTTTCATTTACCAAAGTCAACTCTTTTTATGTTGATTTCGGCTTTTGTTGATATTAAAAATGCCAAAAAACTTTATAAATTTGCCATAGATAAAAAATATCGATTTTATTCTTATGGCGATTGCTGTTTATTATATAAAAATTTGTCTTAAAATTAATAATGAAAAAAATAAATATAAATATTGATCATGTTGCAACTTTGCGCAATGCCAGAAATGGACAATTTCCTGACCCTTTAGAAGCAGCAAAAATAATTGAAAAAACAGATGCTAGCGGTATCACAATTCATTTAAGGGAGGATAGAAGGCATATTAAGGATGAAGATGCTTTTAAAATTAAAAACAATATATCCCTACCTCTTAATTTTGAAATGGCTGCAACTGATGAAATGCTAGAAATTGCCCTAAAATTACAACCAAAATCAGTCTGTATCGTTCCAGAAAAAAGAGAAGAAATTACAACGGAAGGTGGGTTAGATATTGTTAAAAACTATGATAGATTATTAAAAATTACACAAAGTTTAATAAAAAATAATATTTTGGTATCGTTTTTTATTGAGCCCGATATGGAGCAAATAAAAGCTTCCAAAGAAATTGGGGCTAATATTATTGAAATTCATACTGGTAAATATTGCGATTTGACACATAAATTTGGTATTGATTCTGAAATTACTAAGAAAGAATTTCAAAAAATTACTAAAATTGCCAAAGAATCAAAAAAATTAGACTTAGAATGTCATGCAGGACACGGAATTGATTATCAAACTATTGAGAAAATTAAAAAAATTCCAGAAATTGAAATTTTACATATCGGTCATTTTGCTATTTCACAAGCTATTTTTGAGGGCTTAGAAAGCGTCATAAAGAAATTGATTTTTGGCAATTAAAATAGTAAATTTGGTACATGATTCAAAAAAACATTAATATTTCTTTAGAGTTTTTTCCGCCAAAAACTGATATATTGGAGGAAAAATTATATCAGGAAATAGAAAAATTAAAAATTTTAAATCCAAAATTTGTTTCCGTAACTTATGGTGCTGGTGGTAGTACTAGGAAGAGAACTCATGATATTGTTCTTAAAATTGCTAAGGAAAATAATTTTGCAGTTGCAGCTCATTTAACTTGCGTCGGCTCTAACAAGAAAGAGATTTCTGAAATTGCTAAAGATTATTGGCAATCAGGAATTAAACATATTGTAGCATTACGAGGTGATTTGCCCGATGGTGAAAATCTTGGTGATTATAAATATGCCAGTGAATTGGTTTTAGCTTTAAAAAAGATTGCTAATTTTGAGATTTCGGTAGCTGCTTATCCTGAAAAACATCCTGAAGCTAAAAATTTAGATCAAGATATTGATAATTTAAAAAAGAAAATTGACTCTGGTGCTAATCAAATTATTACCCAATTTTTCTTTGATAATAGATATTTTTATGAATTTTTAAACAAGGCTCGGCAAAAAAATATTAATATTCCAATAATTCCTGGTATTTTACCAATTCACGATATTAAGCAAGTACAAAATTTTGCTAAGAGATGTGGGTCTAATATTCCGGATATTATTATCAAAAAATATCAGTCTAATCGTGACCCTCTAAATATTTCTAAAAATATCACTCTTTCTCAATGTCAAAATTTATATGATAATGATATTAGAGATTTTCATTTTTACAGCTTAAATAAGGCAGATTTATTGCTAGATATTGCTAGAGAATTAGATATTATACCAAAGATCATCTTAAAATAAACAATATATCAAAATATCTTGTTTATTATCCATTTTTAAACAGGAAATAGTATACAATCTATTCTACAATATCAGAATCAGTGAAAAATTGATAAATTTCAATTTTAGCATTTTCATCAGAATCAGAACCATGAACTGAATTTTCACTAATATCAATTGCAAAATCTTTTCTAATAGTTCCTTCCTCTGCTTCAGATGGGTTGGTTGCGCCCATTATATCGCGATATTTTTTTACAGCATTATCAGCTTTTAAAACCTGCACAATAACTGGAGCAGAAGTCATAAATTCTACTAATTCGCTATAAAAAGGTCTTTCTTTGTGGATTTCATAAAATTTCTCTGCTTGACTTTGGGTCATCTTGATTCTTTTTTGAGCAACAATTTTAAGGCCGGCATCTTCAATATAAGAATTAATTTTACCAGTGATATTTCTTCTAGTTGCATCTGGCTTTATGATTGAAAAAGTTAAATTCGTCATTTTAATTAAATTATAAATTAGTAAATGATTATTTATATAATTTAATATAGGAAAGTCAATATGGAATTATAAATAGAAAATAATAATTTTTAATGATAATTACTATAATACTAAAACTCATCTTGAAAACTATGTAAATTAAACAATACATCTTCATCTTTTTATCTGATATTCCCAAAAAGCCTTATACCCTATTAATATAGGGTAGTCGTTTTTTAATAATTTATGATTAAAAATATTTTGATATATTGTTTATTTTAAGATGGGTTTTGGTATAATTTCTTGATTTAGATGATTTTTTATATAATTTAATATCATATTTAATAAATTTAATACTAATGGATTTAAAAAATTTACCAAAATGGGATTTAACTGATTTTTATCAAAATATAGATGATAAAAACATCGAATTAGATTTTAAAAATTTAAAAATACGATCAGAAAAATTTACTAAAGATTATAAAGGTAAAATTTCTAACTTATCTGGTGACGATCTTTATTATGCTATCAAAGAGAATGAAGAAATTTCAGAATATTTTGGTAAAATATCTAGCTTTTCTTATTTAAATTACGCTTCTGATATGCTAGATCAAAAAAATACCGCCTTTTATCAAAACTCTTCCGATAAAATTAGTGAAATTTCTAAAGATTTAGTATTTTTTGAATTGGAAATTAATAAAATTTCTGAAACAAATATTGAAAAACTTTATAATGAGTCAGAAAAATTAAAAAAATATAAACCTTTCTTAAGAGATGTTAGAATTTTCAAAAAACATCAATTAAAAGAGGATATTGAAAAAATTTTGTTAGAAAAAAAATCTACTGGCTCTAGCGCTTGGAATAGATTGTTTGATGAAACTATTAATAATATGAAATTTCCTTATGATAACAAGGAGTTAAATTCATCAGAAATTTTTAATTTACTTAGTTCTAAAGAACAAGAAACTCGTAAAAAATCAGCTAAAATTATCGGAGAAACTTTAGGAAAAAATATTCGCCTTTTTTCATTTATTACTAATATTTTAGCAAAAGATAAAAATATCAATGACAATCTAAGAAATTTTAAACGCCCTATCTCTTCCCGTAATCTTAATAATTTCATTGAAGATGAAATTGTTGATAACTTAGCCTTAGTTGTGAAAGAAAATTATAAAAATATTTCACACCGATATTACAAAATTAAAGCTAAATTACTTGGTTTAGAAAAAATGCATTATTCCGATCGTAACGCTCCACTTTCGATGGATGAAAATCTTACTTCTTGGGAAGATGCTAAAAAAATAGTTTTCGATGCTTATAATAATTTCTCCCCTGAATTAGCAAAGATTGGTCAAAGATTTTTTGATAATAATTGGATAGATGTTGGTGTTCGTAATGGTAAAGATTCAGGTGCTTTTGCCCACCCAACAATTCCATCAGTTCATCCTTATTTATTATTAAATTACCAAGGTAAAGTGCGTGATATTATGACTTTAGCTCATGAACTTGGTCATGGTATACATCAAATATTATCTTCTAATCAGGGTTATTTTATGTCAGGAACGCCACTTACTTTAGCTGAAACTGCCTCAGTTTTTGGTGAACAATTAACTTTTCAGGAGATTTTAAAAAGAGAAAATGACCCAAATAGAAAAAAAATAATTATCGCTTCTAAGGTTGAAGATATGATAAATACTGTTATTCGTCAAATTGCTTTTTTAGAATTTGAAAGAAAGGTTCATGATGAGCGTAAAAAGGGTGAAATTGCAACTGAAAAACTATGTGAATTTTGGATGGAAGTTCAAAAAGAATCACTAGGAGATATATTTATATTTGACAATGAGTATAAATATTATTGGTCCTATATTCCACATTTTATTCATTCACCATTTTATGTTTATTCTTACGCTTTTGGTGATTGCTTAGTCAACTCACTCTATGCGTGCTATAAAAATGGTTTAGAAAATTTTGAAAAAAAATATCTAAAAATGTTAGAAGCCGGAGGAACTTTGCACCATAAAGATTTACTATCTCCATTTGGATTAGATGCTAGTAAGCCAGAATTTTGGCAAAATGGATTAGATATTATTTCAGGATATATCGATCAATTAGAGGATTAGATATAATATTTATATTTATAATAACCACTAAAATCATTACAATATCTTAATATGGTAAAAAACATAAATAATATAAACAATATCACTTCCAATGATAATAAATAAATTATATCAAAAATTATTTTTAAACAATCAAAGCCTCATTTTCTTAATTTTTATCTGTATCACAAGCTTCTCCTTATATCATTCCCTTAATTTTAGGCTAGATGCTTCATCTGACTCTTTGAATTTAGAAAATGATAAGGATATTGATTATTATCGTCAAATGACTAAGGAATTTGGTTCAGATGAATTTCTTGTTATTACTTACAAACCTATTAATAACGATTTATTTTCTGATAGTAGTCTTAACGATCTCAAAGAAATAAAAAGGAAGTTATATAAAATTAATGATATTGATAATATTGTTACTATTCTAGATGTTCCTTTAATCAATTCTCCAAAAATTTCTTTTGAAGACTTACCTTCTGGAATTAGAAAAGTTTCAGATAAAGAAACTAACCTCATTCTTGCTAAAAAAGAATTAATATCCAGTCCACTTTATTCCGAAAATTTAATTGATGTAAAAGGTGAGATTACAACAATATTAGTAAAATTCAAAAGAGATGAGACTTATTACAAACTATTAGAACGAAGGGATTTATTAAGAAAATTACAAGATAATTCTAGATTACTCGATACTAAAAAGTTACAAGAAGTAGAAAATAATTTTGCTAAATATCATCATAGCAACCTTAAAAAACAAGCGCAAAATATTTCAATGATTAGGCAAATTTTATCTGATTATCAGGGTGAATATGATATTTATATTGGTGGCGTTCCAATGATTATTTCTGATTCGATTGATTTTATTAATAAGGATATAAGAAATTTTGGTTTTTTAATATTATTCTTCACTATTCTAACCCTATTATTAATTTTTAGATCTTTAAAATGGGTTATAGCACCTTTATTAGTTTGTATTTCTGTTATTATCGCTATGTTAGGGTTTTTAGGTATGATTAATTGGCCAGTAACTCTAGTTTCTTCTAACTTTATCTCCTTATTATTTATTATCACCCTCTCCATGAATATCCACCTTATGGTTCGTTATAAGGAAATTTCTACTAAAAATAAAAACCTAAATCAAAAAGATTTAATATTTTTATCTGTTAAAAAAATGTCAACTCCTTGTTTTTATACTTCAATAACTACTATTGTTGCTTTTGGATCTTTAGTAATTAGCGATATTACTCCTGTTATTGATTTTGGATATATGATGGCTATTGGTATTATTATTTCTTATATTTTTACTTTTACCCTACTTCCTAATTTACTTCTTCTTAATGATGATAAAATTACTAACAAAAATAAAGAATATCTTTTTCTACAATCTTCTATTGAATATTTTTATAATTTAGTTGAGAAAAAACCTAAAATTATCTTTAAAATTTTTACCATTTTATCGATTTTAGCTATCGTTGGTATTTCACAATTAACAGTAGAAAACAGCTTTATAAATTATTATAAAAAATCCACTGAAATTAACAAAGGTATGAGAGTAATTGATAGTGAAATGGGTGGCACAACACCTTTAAATATAGTTATTGATTCTCCAAAAATATCACAAAAAACAGAAGAGGTAGAAGATGAATTTGAAAATTTCTTTTCAGAAGAGGATTTTGAAGAGCAATCATGCCCTTTTTCACAAGGATATTGGTATAACTCCTATAATATAAAATTAATTGACGACATTCATATCTACCTTAATAAATTACCAGAAACCGGAAAAGTAATGTCTCTTTCCCACTCCTTATCTATGTTTAAATCATTGAACTCAGATAATGAGTTGGATAATTTTATCCTTACTTTAGTTTGTAATAAAACTTCAAAAGAAATTAAAGATATTTTATTTTACCCCTATCTTTCTGATGATGGTGAAAAATTGCATTTCAATATTAGAATTAAAGAAACTAAGGAGGGTTTAAGAAGGAATGACTTAATTAACAAGATTAAAAAAGATTTGAATGAAAAATTTAATTTAGAAGACGAAAGGATCCATATCAACGGTATGTTAGTTTTGTACAATAATATTCTACAAAGTCTTTTCGAGAGTCAAATTTTAACCTTATCACTTGTTTTTGTAGCAATCTTAATAATGTTTTTAATTTTATTTAGAAATATAAAATTATCTATCTTAGCTATTATTCCAAATATTATTGTAGCTATTTTTATTTTAGGAATTATGGGTTGGATGAATATTCCTCTAGATATTATGACAATAACAATTGCAGCAATAGCAATTGGTATTTCTGTTGATGATACGATTCATTATATTCATCGCTTTAGAGAGGAATTAAGAATTGATGGAGATTATATAGTAGCAATAAAAAGATCTCACAATACTATTGGTAGAGCTATGTATTACACTACTTCTATTATTGGTTTTGGGTTTTTTATTTTAGTATTTTCCAATTTTGTACCAACAATTTATTTTGGATTTTTAACTACATTATCAATGATTTTTGCTTTAATTGCTGATTTCTTATTATTACCAGTTTTATTAGTTAAATTTAAACCTATTTTAATTAATTCTAATTCCCACCCTTAATAATAGAAATCATCATTTAATATAGGTATTTTATACCAAAAAATCATAAAATTTACCTAAAATAAAACCAATTCAATTACACAAAGGTGTTGCACTTGTAATTATTTACAATATTTAAGACTAATTCTATATTTTCAATAGGTGTTTCCTTCAAAACTCCATGTCCTAAATTAAATACAAATTCCTTTTCGTTAAAATTACTTAAAATACTCAAAACTTCTTTTTTAATATCATCTTTCGAACCATAACAAAGCAAAATATTATCTAAATTACCTTGAATAATTTTATTATATTTATTTTGAATATTTTCTTTAACCCAATTCTTTGGTAAATTTTGATCAATCGCTAAACAATCAAAATTAATATTTTTACAAATATTTTCATTTAAAATTCCCGCTCCTTTTGTAAATAAAATTATAGGAATTTCTGGATATTTATTCTTAACATTATCAATAATTTTCTTATTAGCATTTAAAACCCATTTTTCAAATTGACTTTCTGGTAAAATTCCTGACCAAGAATCGAAAAGTTGGATAATTTCAACCCCCGCTTCAATTTGATATGATAAGTATTCTATTATAGAATCTATTAAAATATCGATTAATTTTTGAAAGAATATCTCATTCTGAATAGCTATTGATCTTGTTTTTTCAAAATTTTTAGATGACCCACCCTCTATAATATAGGTTGCTATAGTCCATGGAGAGCCGCTAAAGCCAATTAAATTTGTTTTTTTAGGTTTGGTTGATTTTATAATATCTATTGCCTCAAAAACAGGATTTAAATGATTTTTAATATTGTTAAGTTTTAATTTATATAAATCTTGTTCTGTTGAAATATTTTGCAATTTTGGCCCAAAATTTTTAATAAATTCTGTTTTAATTCCTAAAGCATCTGGAATTACTAAAATATCTGAAAATAAAATTGCACCATCAAAACCAAATCTTTTAATAGGTTGAAGTGTAATTTCACTAGCTAATTTAGGATTGTAACATAAATTTAAAAAATTACCTTCTTTTGATCTAATGTTACGATATTCAGGTAAGTATCTACCAGCTTGCCTCATAAACCAAATTGGAGGAGTTGAGTATTTTTCTTTTTTTTGTAAAGTTCTAAGTAGTTTCAAAATATAAAATAATTAATTTAAAAATATTTATATTTATTATTATAATAAGTAATGAAAAAAGGTTTATTATTATAATTAACAATTTTATTAACAGTAATAGGGTAAATCTATAACCTTATTTTACTAGTTTAAAATAATATATTAACATATTTGTTAATGAAAATATTTTTTTATTAATAGTTAATAGAATTGTTAATAAAATGTTTTATATATTAATAGATTGCTAAAAGTGGTTTTAATGTTTATAATTTTATATTTATTAACATTTTATTAACAATTTACTTGACCATTAATAAAATAAACCTTAAATTGTTCTTATTATCATTGAGAAATGATATCTTTCGATGTTCAGAAGTTTGTTTAGATGTTTGATATTGATGTTATGGCGTTGATATAAGGTGATTTTTATCTATACATATTCCTATCTTATTTGAAAAAAATAAAATTAGTTAAATTTTAGCTAATTTTTGTAAGGTCTGATTTTTATCTTCCTTCGTTTTTTATTAACTTAATTTACAATAATGACTATTATAAAAACTGCATCATCTACCAATAGAGAAAGAGGTAGAAGATTTTTAAAATCCACTAATAAAGATGTTGAAAATGATTTTGATAATCCAACAGAAGATTTGTTAAAAAATAATGATGATAATGCAGAAGTTGAAACTTTGAAATTAAAAGATTTAAAAACTAGTACGGTTGAAGAAATTTTAGAATTATCAAAGCAATATGATATTGAAAATGCTAATGATCTTGGGAAGCAGGAATTGATATATTATATTTTAAAAAGCTTTTCCATGAAAAATTATAATAATATTATAATTGGGGAGGGTGTTTTGGAAATTTTATCTGATGGGTTTGGATTTTTAAGAACTAATGAAACAAATTATCAACAAGGTTCTGATGATATTTATGTATCTCCTAATCAAATTAAAAGATTTGGACTTAGAACTGGAGATGTAATTACTGGTCAGATTAGAGCTCCTAAGAAAGGTGAGAGATATTTTGCTTTATTGAAAGTTAGTGAAATTAACCATGAAGATGTTTCTTTGGTTAAAAACAGAATTTTGTTTGATGATTTAACCCCTTTATATCCAAATGAGAGGATAAAATTGGAAATTGAAGGTGGTAAATCTAGTGATTTAAGTGCTAGATTGATCGACCTTACTTCTCCACTTGGTAAGGGTCAAAGAGCTCTTATAGTTGCTCCCCCTAGAACTGGTAAAACCTATTTAATGCAAAATATTGCAAGATCAATTACTACTAACCATCCAGAAGTAAAGTTAATGGTTCTTTTGATAGATGAAAGGCCTGAGGAGGTGACTGATATGAGAAGATCTGTAAAAGGTGAAGTTGTTAGTTCTACTTTTGATGAATCGGCTATTAGGCATGTGCAATTAGCAGAAATGGTGATTGAAAAAGCTAAGAGATTAGTTGAATCTAAAAAGGATGTAGTAATATTACTTGATTCAATTACAAGATTAGCGAGGGCTTATAATACAATAGTTCCTTCGTCTGGTAAGGTTTTAACTGGTGGTGTTGATGCTAATGCTTTACAAAAACCGAAAAGATTTTTTGGTGCAGCAAGAAATATAGAGCAGGGTGGATCATTAACAATTATTGGTACTGCTTTAGTTGATACTGGTTCAAAAATGGATGAAGTTATTTTTGAAGAATTTAAAGGTACCGGTAATTCTGAAATCGTTCTTGATCGTAAATTATCTGATAAAAGGATTTATCCAGCGATTGATATTACAAAATCTGGCACAAGAAGGGAGGATTTATTGGTTGATAAGTCTACACTTTCTAAAACTTGGATGATTAGGAAAATTATCGGCTCTATGAATTCGGTTGAAGCTATGGAATTCTTATCAGAAAAAATCAAAAACACTCAGGACAATAAAGAATTTTTTACCTCTATGAATTCTTAGTTAAGTATTTTGTTGTTAAATATTTCTTAGTAAGAGTTATTTACTATTATTGTAAAACCCTTTAATTATATAGGGGTTTTAGAATATATTTATGAAATATTTTTTATCACTGTATTAAGATATGATATATTTAAATATTTCATTAATCTTAATTTTAATCATTCCTCTCTGTTATATTTTAATAATATAGAGCTTAATATTGCATATATCCCGATTGATATAAAGAATTCTATTAAAATATGGTATAGATAATATATTTTACCAGTATATATTGATAAAAAACCTGTTTTTAATATTAACAATATTGATAAAAATAAAACAAATAGGATTATATTTTTTCCAAAATCATTGATATTTTTTTCAGGATAATTGAAGAAAATAAATAATTTAATTAGAATTATATATAGAAGGGATGATATACCGATATTGATTCCATTTAAGGCATCAGACCATATTCCTAAGATGAAAATAAACCAAATAGGAAAAACCCTTATTTTACATATTGTAAAAAAGAAAATAATCATTATATCAAGATTTGGAAATAATCTTATATTATCGAAGATATAGATGTTAGCTATATTTAACATTGTAAAAAATATAGCTAATATTTTTAGGTATATATTTTTATAAATTGATTTTTGCATATATATAATTATAATACTAAATTTTGTCTTTTAAATAAAAGTTGTAAATTACTCATAATTTTTTAAACATCTTTTGTTATATTAAGTTAAGTCTTTAAATATACGATATATAATTTATCTTTTAAGTGAGATATATATCATTATATTTAAATACTAAGTTTGGTATTATTTGTGATATATTTTTCGATGATAATTGGTATAATTTACCTTTCATTTTAACAGAAGTTTTTTGTAAATCAAAATATTATGAGTGATAAAAATAATCTAACTCCAAAAGAAATTGTTGCTGAGTTAGATAGATATATAGTTGGTCAGGATTTGGCTAAAAAATCTGTGGCTATTTCTTTAAGAAATAGATATAGAAGAAAGATGGTTGAAAATCCTTTAAGGGAAGAGATTGTTCCAAAAAATATTCTTTCAATCGGTCCAACAGGTGTTGGTAAAAGCGAGATTGCTAGAAGGTTAGCTAAATTAGTTGATGCCCCATTTATAAAGGTTGAAGCTACAAAATTTACTGAAGTTGGATATGTTGGTCGTGATGTTGAATCAATAGTTAGAGATTTGGTTGAGATTGCTATTAATCAAGTTAGTGATAAAAAAAGAAAGGAGGTTGAGGAAATAGCTATAGAAAAATCAAAAGAGATTATTTTGAATTCTTTAGTTGGTGAAGAATCTTCTAATGAAACTAGGGATAAATTTAGAAAATTATTAGATACTGATTATCTTGATGATAAAGAGATAGAAGTTGAAGTGAGAGAAAATATTAACACTTCTCCATTTTCTTCAACTTTTGACATTCCTGGTGGTCAAGCAAGTATGGTTAATATTGGAGATATTATTGGTAAAGCAATTGGTGGTGATAAGAAGAAAAAAACAAAATTAAAAATTTCTGATGCTAAAAAAATATTAGTTGATGAGGAATCGGATAACTTAATTGACAAGGATGAAATTTCTAGAATTGCTGTTGATTTAGTTGAAAATGAAGCAATTGTTTTTATTGATGAATTTGATAAAATTTGCGCTAAGGGATCTAATAATAAAGGTGGGGAAGTTTCTCGTGAAGGTGTGCAAAGAGATTTACTTCCTTTAGTTGAGGGAACTGCAGTTAATACGAAATATGGTGTTATTAAAACCGATCATATTTTATTTATTGCTTCTGGCGCTTTTCATATTGCTAAACCGTCTGATTTATTACCAGAATTACAAGGTAGGTTTCCTATCAGAGTGGAATTACAGCCATTAACAGAAAATGATTTAGTAAGAATTTTAACAGAGCCAGAATCTAGTTTAATTAAGCAATATATTGCTTTAATGAAGGTTGAAAATGTAGATCTTAATTTTACAAATAACGGTATAAAGAAAATTGCTAAAATTGCTTATAAGTTAAATTCCGAGATTGAAAATATTGGAGCAAGAAGGCTCTACGCTTTGTTAGAAAAAATATTAGAAGAAGTTAGTTTTGAGAATTGTAATTGTAAGGAAGAGGTTGAAATTAAAATTGATCAAAAATTTGTTGATAAATCACTGGAGGAATTTATTGGCAATAAAATTGATCTATCTAGATTTATATTATAAATTTTTATTTTTTCTGACAATTAGGGCAAAAAAAAGTTGATCTACCATTTTGTTTTATTCTTTTTATTTTTGTTTGGCAAATTATACATTTTTTATCTTCTCGACCATAAACAGTAAAATTAAATTGAAAATTCCCTATATCACCATTTAATTTTTTATAATCGCGCAATGTCGATCCTCCCTTATTTATAGCTTTTTGTAAAATTTCTTTGATATTTTTTACTAATTTTTCTAATTCTGATAATGTTACTTTATTTGCTGCTCTTTTTGGTGAGATGTTAGATAAAAATAATGATTCATTAATGTAAATATTTCCAACTCCAACAACAATTTTATTATCCATCATAATATTTTTAATATTCATGGATTTATTTTTTAATCTTTCTTGTAAATATTTAGTATTAAATTTTTCACTTAAAGGTTCGATTGCTAAATTTTTTAGCATTTTATGACTTTCTTTTTCTTTTAATTGAAATAAATCTACAAATCCAAACCTTCTAATATCATTATAAATTAAAAAAGAATTGTTAGAGAATTTTATTATAATGTGATCATGTTTAGTTATTTTATCATTAAATTCTTGGAAGAAATTTAGTTTTCCTGTCATTCCAAGATGAATTAATAAAATTTGATTATTTTCTAAATAAATTAAAATATATCTAGCTCTTCTTGAAATATTTATAATTTTGGAATTATTTAAATTTTGAATAAAATTTTCTGGATAATTAAATCGCAATTTTTTATCTGATATTTTTACATCAGATATTTCTTTATTTATAATATTTTCTTTTAATCCTCTACATATTGTTTCTACTTCAGGTAATTCTGGCATTATTTAGTAATTCGATAAAGATCGTTAATAATCATATTTCTAATATCAATAGAAATTAATTTTGTTAATTGTAATTTTGTTTCTTCCTCAGTTATATAATTTGCAAATCTTTTGCCACCAACGTCAAAATCTCCAGATTCACTAACTATTCCAGATCCTAAAATATCATTACTTTTAATATCTGACAATTTATATTTTGCAGTTAGGGTAATTTTATTTCTTCCTGAAGATCCTGTAGAGGTAGTAAATGTTGAAGATTTTTCATCAGTTAATTGAATATCTAAAATATATTCTTTTTGATTTTGGATATCATAGGGATTTAATATTTTTGTTAAATTATTATGTAATTCATGATGAATATTTGAACGATGTTTTTTTATTTTAACTAAAGTTAATTTTTTATGATAATCTATATTATTTTCTGATAAATTATTATAGTAAATTGGTTGAAAATTACAGGATATTGAAGAGAAAATAATAATAAATATCGTAAATTTTTTAATGTTCATAACCATATTTTTGGATTGGAATTTCTTTATTATTTTGGTCAAATAATTTTATTTTACTATTTTTATTTTTGGTAAAATATCCTATTTCTGTAATTTTAATATTTAGATCTTTTGATAATTTTTCTATCTCTTTTTTATCCTCCTTTTTTGCAGTGAATAATAATTCATAATCTTCTCCTCCTGAACATAATTCCAAAATATTAATATTAAGATTTTGTGCTTCTTTAGAAATTGGAATTTTTTCTAAAAAAATATGAGATTCTAAATTAGAATTTTGGCAAATATGACTCAAATCAGAAAATAAACCGTCAGAAATATCAATAGCAGATTGAGATAAATTTTTTTCTAATAAATTAATAGCGAGATCTATTTTTGGTATTGGATAAAAATGCTTATCTAAAAAATAATTTTTAATATTAGGGTCTGTAATCTGTAATTTATTTTCTAAAATTTGTAAACCTAAATAGGAATCTCCAATATTTTCAGAAATAAAAATAAGATCTCCTGCTTTTGCTTTATTTCTTGCAAGAGGATATTCTTTTGTAATTGTGCCAAAAATTGTTATTGAAAAAAACAAATCTGATTTTGAAGATATAGTATCTCCGCCAATTAAGGAGAGATTATATTTTTTTGATAATTCTAAAAGAGCTTGGCAAAATAATTCTATAAAATTTTCATCAATTTGTGAATTTTTAGTAAATCCCAACATAAATGAATGAGGTTTTGCACCAGAAGAAGCGAGGTCGGAAAGGTTGCTAGCTAATAATTTATAGGCAATTTTATAGCCACCATATTCTTTTTTAAAATGACAATTCTCGGCAATAATATCTTTACTAATGATTAATTTTTGATCATTAGGGATTTTAATATTAGCGGTATCATTATTAAGATTTTCTGAAGAATTAGGATTTATTACTAATTTCTTGAAAAATTTATTAATAATATCAAATTCTTTCATTTAAATATTTGATCCATTTGTTATTTTTAGGTAAATTTAATTTTAATAAAATATTTTTAGCCTTGTTAGATTAAGATATTAACCCTAAGTGGTAATAAATAGCATAAATTCTATATAATGATTCTG
>Ga0075480_10000374_pt1 | contig 25914 bp, 47 predicted proteins | sample DEB08_DNA_7_FD_81590 | JGI IMG/M metagenome (GOLD analysis project Ga0075480, IMG submission 81590) | Aqueous microbial communities from the Delaware River and Bay under freshwater to marine salinity gradient to study organic matter... | ecosystem: Environmental > Aquatic > Marine > Coastal ... | reverse complement strand
TCTCAGCGATCTCCTTCAGTTCGTGATCCTTGAGTCGGAGACTCCATCCTTGGATCTTACCATCATCGCCGTAACGTGGCTCTTCCGCGTACCCTACGAGTACTGAATCATACTTTTGTTCGCTCATGCGAGTAAAAGATTTAAGAGGTTAGAAATAAAATACAGGCAGACTACATAGACGGCCCCTGCCTTTAGGCCGTTGATTAGATACTTATACGATGAACTCTGCATAGTCAGGTTGCTTTTCATGTCCTTCGATAGTTAGGTATGCCTTGATGTTTTCAAGGGCTTGGTGAAACTTCATCTCTCCAGAGAAGAGGGTTTCGTCTGAGCACTTTACATCGGCACAATAGAATGGGTATGCTTTCTCTTGCACCACCCAGTAGAAGTCCTTGATGCCGAAGACCTTCGTGTAAACGTAGGCCTGTATGTCATAGCTCCATGACTTGACGTCGTATCGGAACTTGTCGATGCCTCTGGATGATTTAGAATCAATGATACTATCATCCTGCAAGCAGTCGAGGAACCCCTTCAGTGGTACTCCATCAAGATCAACGTTGAACTCAACCTGATATTGCCCACCTGCGAACCTCTTGTCGTACAACCCTGAATCCTTCAGACGCTCGATCATTTCGTGCGCCTTCTTGACGTCGGCTTGCGGGGCGAGCTTCTTACCTGCGTTCTGTGCAGTCTTCGAGGCTTCTGCGCACCACTCTTTATATCGCTTCGTACTTCGAGGGCTACGGCCACCAATAGCACCAACAATATCGGAGTCGTCAAGAGTATAGTAATGGTCGTCAAACTTGTGAGGTTCAAAGAGTAGCAGGTCATAAAGCGATCCGAAAGATAGAGCTTCGCTCTCCTTCTTCAGCTTCCCTCGCATGTACATCTCCCACAGACGCATGTCTCCGAGAGCGTACTTGAGGGAGGAGTAAGAGAGGTGGGGTTTACCCACTCTCTCCTCCAACAGACTCCGCATGCTCATAACCCGCGGTATTTACCCATCACACGAGCGAGTCTGCGACGCATCCTCCGACTACTCTCATGGTTCTGAACGTAGCTTGTCCCGTAACCAGAAACCTTTGCGAAGTTTAAGTCTCGCTTCGAGGTCTTCTGGTCTGTATCCCAACGGGAGTGAAAGTCAATGCCAAGTGAGTTCAACTCATCTGTCTTATCACTCTTTGCAAAGAGGTTGGTGTCTGCGTTGGGGAAGATGTCCTCGAACTTCCTGCCCCACTTTTTCTTTGGCGCTTTCATCGCACAAACTTTTTCAGACCTTCGATCTGCTTCTCAGTCAACTGGCTTCCGTGCTTCTTGATGACGGCATCGAAAGCTTTGCGCTTATCAGTCTGGGTCTTGATGTATCCGACTGCTTTGTCCATGATATTTTCGACAGGGGCATCGAGCTTCTTGGAGAGCTTTTGAACCTGTGGATTATCAACGAGGGCTTGTTGCTTGGCAATGGCGTCCTCGACTTCATTAGCTGACGCAACTGACGTGTCGATTCCGATTCCGAGAATTCCCAACGCCCTTCCGATTGCAGATGTTTCGCAGTTTTCGACATAGCTAGTCTTGTTAATGTTAGAAGCGGACCGCTCCTCGTGAGCGTGACCTTGAGCGACCACAGAACCCTCAGGGGTGACGATTGAACATCGGCACATGGCTTGCTCTGAGTCAAGCACTGGAAAGTCAGTGATGATTCCCCAGTTCTTATACTGAGTTTCTTGACGAAAAAACTTGATCCGCTCGTTGACTTCAACGTACTGCTTCCCCTTAATGTTGGTGGTCTTAAACTTGTGTTGTTTCATGTTTTGTATTTAGAATTTCTTTCTTTCTGTCCTCCATCATCTTGATCTGTCGATCGATGAATCGTACTCTCATCTCCTTGCTCTTGATCCAGCCCTCGACATTCATCTTGATGCCGATGTCCTTCATCAAGGGCCACACGTGATTGAAGCATTTGACCATGTCGTTCTGCCTCGTGTCGTTGCCTGAGATGATAGACACAACGTCACGCATGTGGTGGTTCAAGGTTGCCCTCACGATGCCGAAGTAACTGGTGAGGATGAATCGCTTCTCAATCTCGGTGTACTTGTGCACTCGATACCAGAAGAATCCACACGTCAGCTTGATGACAAGGGCTTCAGGTAGTGAAGACTTGCCTGTGTCGTGTCGCTCCTGCACATCGAATCGCTCGATGCCTAGGAACTCTGAGACCAAGATCTCTGCCTCTGCAACGATCTCGTCAACCTCAGCCCTCGTCTCATCAGACACCTCTTTCAACCAAGTTGGTTTGTACTCAGCCATTGTTAAACAGAATCTTCGATGTTTGAGTTACCACCTCGTTGTCGACGTCAGGGATCTCCTTGTTGAGTTGACTGACAGACTCAAGGAACTTGCCTCGGTAATCAGCAACACCCTGATTGTATCCCCAAGCATGAGCCAACACAACCATCTCCATGGCCTTGTTGTTGAGAGACTTGGTTCGCTTATCCATGAGTTGCTTGTGCATGGACAGACTGATGGTACTCTCGTTCGTCTTGAAGGTCTTGACTGCGTCCTTAATGCGGTCCTTGAGGGTTCGCTTAGGCGTGCTCCCTTCGACGTACTTGTTGAGCTTCTTCTCTCCTTCTGATGTTTGAAGCAGAGCATTGGTTCCTCGACGTACTTGACGTACGATGTGTCGAACACTGCCCTCGGATCGACCAAGTTCAGCGCATAGATTCATGAAGTCTGGGTCAGATGCTGACAACTTCTTCTTGGTGCGCGTCATGCGCATAACTTTTTCAACCTCCTGTAGTTTCCAGTTGATTGCGCCCTTTGTTTTTGGCATGGTAAAAATAAATTAAGAGTTAAACACGTTCCCCTTTGGGACTAGTCCGTAGTTATCGCACAAGGCGTACACCGATGACATACGCTCAAGCAAGTCCTCCTTGCTCTCCTGTGCTTTGTAGTGATACATGAATGCGTTGATGCAGGTGAGTGCGTCGAGGCATTTCATTTTAGATTCTTGTTCGTCTTTCATGTTGATTGTTCTTTGATTAGTAGTCGTTGCTTTGCTTCGTAGTCCTTCAGCATACACTCAAGTAGTGTCTCGTTCATCCAACACGGATCTGCTTCGTACTTCTCTGTCATGACCTCGATCCGTGCTTCGAGGTGCTTGATGTTGCACTCTAATGAACTGCTCATGCTCCTTCGAATCCGATGGTTCCGAGTTTCTCGGTGAACTCCTTGAAGCACTCGCAAAGGAAGTCACGTTGGCCCTTCAGGTCATCTTTGAGGTCGTCGTTGTCGCACACGAGACTCATGTTCGCCTCCTTCAGTGCCTTGACCTCGGTGTCGAGGTCGCTGATGGTTCGCTGAAGAAGTTCAACCTCACCCTCTGCACGGCCTCGCGCCTCTTCGAGGTCGCGGTATGCTTGGCATCCGCATGGCCCACTTGACGCCTCCTTCTCACCTCGAAGTTTATTGACCTCCTCATTGAGTTCTTTGATTTGGTCAAGAAACCCTGCCTCTCTATCGATGTGGAACTGAACGGTGGCGGCGGCTTCATTGAGTTGACGTTCGAGGACTTCAATCTCACTTTTTTGTTCTTCGACCTCCTTGGTTGCAATCATGAGGCGGTCATTGAGTGCGGCTTCATGCCCCGCCCTCTCGACGTGTTGATTCTTCGCCATCTCTTGGCGGAACTCCATCGACTCGATGGTTTTGTTGGCAGAGGAGATAGCGTTCTCTGCATAGCGGATCGCCGCTTCGAGTTCGTTCTTTGATTCTTGTACTGATTTCATTGTGTATTGGGTTTAGGGTTTGTATGTGTATGCAAGATGGGGGATGTGTTTCGTTGTCGCAAGACATTTAACACTTTTAACATTTAGTTGAACCCATCGGTGTTCATGATTCTCTGGAGTTCTGCCATCGTGACTCGCTTGAAGGAGGACTCGTTGATGGTCAGGATAGGAGAATGTTGGTCAGCCCAACGCTCTCTTGCCTGTTTGCGAGCGGATCGAATGTTGGTTGCCCACTCGGAGTTCCAACCACCTTCGTTCCAACCGAAGATGTAGCAGTGTTTTTCTTTCTTGTTCATTCCTTTATGATTCTAAAGTTGTCTGATGTATTGCTGAATAGATACTTGATGGCGGGGAGGTGACGTTCACACTCCTCCTTTGTCCCTGTGAACCAAGTGACGTACTCCGCAAGGGATTGGTCGGATGTGCTGATTACTCTGTGTGTCATTTGTCTTTGTTGAATGTTACTCGTTCGATGATGATGCTCGATGGACGACCATCGTTCTTCTCCCACCACTCTCTTGCTTCCTCTCGTGTCTTGAAGTTGGGTGTTCCTTCGTAGATGCGTTCATCTATCTCGTTCCATATGGTGTATGTCTTGTTCATATCTCCATGAGGATTGTGATGTTTGCTCCTGCCACTCTTGAGTGACTGAAGTAAGTCTTGTGGTCTAGTGCTTCGACCACCCACTCCATAGCTTCGTGGTCTAGTGTTCCGTCCTTGCGTGGTGTGGAGAATACTTTCCACGCCTCCACCAATTCAGGCAGAGAGCAGTCGAGGAAGGGGTTGGGGATGTTCATGCTCATGATTGTGCGTTTGTGGGGTTGAACATTGCGTTGAGTTCATCCATCGACAGGTTCAGTGCTTGGTCGGATCGAGTTGCCGCCTTCTGCTTCAGGATGTTGGTCTTGGCTCGCGCCATCGCGTCTTGGATGGATTCGCCTTCACGGAGGATGATTGATACTGACATTGTATTGTGGGGGTTTAGGGGTTATTACTTGTTGTTGTTGTAGTGCTTGTCTACGAGTCGCTTGATGCTATCGGAGTCGAAGTCTGCTCCGTAACTCAGGATGCTTATCGCCATTGACTTTACAAGGTCTGGCTTGTGGTAGGCAAGCGAGTTAATCTTGTGCAAGTAGTTGGTTGGGTCTGCACACTTGTCATTCACCACCATTGTGGCTCTTCCAACAGGTTGCTTGGTGATGTTGTCTACGATTTCTTGGTTGGTCATGATTCCTTGAGTTTACTGATTGAGATGTTGATGAGAGAGATGTTGTAGTAGTGCTTCCACTTATTCAACGCAGACAGATTCTGCTTATTGCGCTCGTGGTGATATTTTTCTTGTGCCTGTGCTAGTGCTTGGCGTACTTGTTCGTGGGTCATTGTTGTGTCCTGTATTCGATGTAGTCCAAAGAGAAGGAGATGAGTTGTCCGATGCCCGTGAGGATGATGCCCCATGCGAGGGACATTTGGGCACACATCAGGAAGGTTGTCATAGCGTTCATTGTGTGTTGGGTTTGGGGGTTATTATTCGTGCTCTTTTAAGTAAGCGGAGAATGCGTTCAGGATTTGTATCGGTGTCAGGTCATCGTGGTGGAACTCTGGTTGTCTGTCCATCCATTCAACTGCGCATCGGATGAATGCGGCACCTTCGCCACCTTCGTACATTCTTGCGTCTCGCATCTGCGCTTTGTAGTTCTTTGCGTGTGTCATTGTGTTGGGGTTTACTTGTTGTCGGTTCTGAACAGGTTGAACATTGCTTGGCGAACTGCGTTGAGTTCCTCTTGGGTTGGCTCGTCGTCCGCATCGTCCTCGTCCTCCCACGTGGTGTAGTAGTACATTCCGTCCTCGTAGAGACGTTCCAAGTATTCGGAGACCACTTCGGATTCACCGATGGATTCGATGGCCATCAGTTGCACCAACAGAGTCTCGTCGTTGGATGCGTATGCTTCGCCATCGCAGATGCAGTATCCTGCATTCATACCTTGGCCTGTCAGGGTGTCGTATCGGTTGTACTTCATACCTATATAACGTTTGTGGTTTGGGGTTATTGTGTCAGCAGATGACAAAATCTTCAGGAGTTGTGTCGCAGTTCAGGACGAACAGGTCAGTGCCGTTGCCGACCACAGATGCGAAGGGGATGAGTTCCTCGATATCCTCAATCATATCCTCGATGTCGTAGGCGTCTCCGAACTCGCACAGGAGTTGGTCAGCGATGTTGCGCTCGTTGCCGAGGATGATGGCGAAGTTCACGTTGACCAGATCGTCGGTCAGACCTGCGATGTCAACACAGGTGTGGATGTTCATAATGTTGTCGATGTTCATTGTGTGGGGGTTTATGTGGTTGGGTGGATGTAGTGTTCGTCGTAGGTGAACTCACCTTTGCGCTCAACGCACTTGATGTAGTTCTTCATATGGCGTGAATCAGAGAAGCACTTGGTGACCTTCCATCCACGTGGCTTGTCTTGTGTGTTGAACACGATAGTTGCTTTCATACCTTGATGATTTCGGCAAGCGCATCTTCGATGCAGTCTTGCAGGTTAAACGTTTCTTGTGTGTACTGCCCCTTCGCTTCCAGCACATCTGGGTTCAGGAGTTCGGGAGCGTTGTCGAGCAAGTATTCGGTGACGAGGATAGCCACGTCTTTGATGTCATTCGTTGTCATTGTGTATGGGGTTTGATTGTTTGTGTGGGGAGGACAGCGTGTCCATCCTCCCCGATGGTTTCAGAATGAGATGTTGCCTTGATGGTCAACCTGCATTCGGTGCAGGCCTGCATCGTAGCCCATCGTTTCGTTCAGGTGCATCTCCAATTCCTCGTCCATATGTTGTTTGATGATGTAGGAGACCAAGTCTGCTTTGGTGTTGTCATTGAACTGGGGGAAGGTTGTGACTGCTTCGTACACTTGTACACTTGTCATTTGTCCGTGCCCAATCAGTTTGTCGATTGCTTGCTTGCGTCGTTTCAAGGTAGTCATTGTGTGTGGGGTTTGAATTGTTTGATGAATGATTCGGTACAAACATCGTGAAGGGAACAAATACGTGTCAAGTTTTCAAATGCCAACAGATGTTAATCCCGCAGTATGACTGGGATACAGAGCGAAAAAAAGTTTGAGCGTGGTGGTGGGATGGGGTTGGTTGGATGGGGTTGGCGGCAGGTTCCTGTGGTGGCCTGAATGTCGGTCAGCGCGTATACCTCTCCGCTCCTGGGTTGCGATGTGGAAGATTGGGGAGGGTTTGTTACTGCCTTGTGTATGTGTGTAGAAAGCACGTCTCTGTTGAATGCTTTGTACAAGTAACCTAGGTCAACGCCCTGTGCGTCAACACGTTACACAAAACGCTAAAAGTTGTGCGCAAATCGCAACATAATGCAAGGGTGGGGGGACACAGATTCCGTTTCGGGTCGCGCGCGTGCTCGTCTATGTAGCACGATAATCCCCTACTCAAACATTTCTCACCACTTTTTCCAGATCCGCTGTTCGAGTTTGACTTTAATGCGGATATTCTAAACTTATGATACACAATTAGTTAGGCTGTGTTGATTAAACTTTCAATTCAACCTTGACTTTTGAGATTTTTGTTTATACCTTCGCAATCATCAAGCAGATCAGAGGGGTCTAAACTTCTCAGATGGTCTTTGTGTGAACACAGAGAATCTGTTAGATGTTTATGTCAGAGGATTGCTATGTCTAAAACCAAACACAATAAGAGGGTGTCTGACAAGATCAGGCTGTTAGTGCGAGAGGGGAAACCCTTGAAGCAGGCCATAGCCATAGCACTGTCCATGCACGGTAAGACTAAGAAGAAGTAAGCTATCTTTGCGTGTATGAGAGCACTCAAGGGGAACGTTACTAGGACTGGTTATCGCAGGGATAGCAAGGACAGGTTCAATGACTTCAATGTCATCCCATCAAACAAGATCTCCATGAAGGGTGTTGATCACGATGTGATCGGTGTGAGTGATAGGGGGGATGTGAAGCACATGAAACCTGGTGGGGAGTACAGGTTCAGTGGGAAGACTGTCACTGAGTTCCCTGTGTATCAGGGTAGCGGTCAATTCAACATCCCGAAAGAGGCATACAACGCACAGATGGATACAACAGCGTTCATTAGGGCACTTGCTGGGGTGGAGTCTGACCTGAACTACAGGGCTCAGAACCCAACCTCTTCGGCTGTTGGTGGGCATCAGTTCCTGTGGAATCTGCTCAAGAAGGACCCAAACCTATCTGGGGTAACTAAGGAGCAGTACATGTTCGATGAGGATCTTCAGAACGAGACGATGAGAAGAGCTCTCACTGAGTCTGTCGCTGGTGGGAATCCGTACATGAAGGATATTGCTGACATTAGGGAGGAGTACTCACCACAGATTCCTGGGTTTGACGATATGTTCTCAGACCTTGACTTACTCCTTATGCGTCACCTTAAGGGGAGACAAGGCTCTAGAGAGTATCTTGGTCACACGATCAGAGATAAGAGGGATGAAAACCTCAAGGGTAAGAACATGACCTTCCCTGACTATCAAGCCAAGTTCTATAGATACTACTACAACGACTAACAGCCATGGGGATATTTACTAAGAAGGATACAAACACAATCTCTGGTGAGGATAAGTTCAAGGGGTGGGGGAACACCAAGGAGAAGGTATTTGAGTCAGAGGCACAGAAGGGGGCTGTAACGTCTGCTGCAGGTGGTGACCTAAAGGGGGAGGACTTCAGGCAGCTCAAGAGAGATGTACACAAGCAGAAGAGACTCAACCGTAGAGCCCTTAGAAAGGCCGAGAGAAAGGGGATTGACCCGTCTCAGGTTGAGATGAGGGGTGGTGAGTACAAGGAACTTACCCGTAGAGAAGAGGACATCGAGCAGTACTTTAAGGATGTAAGGAAGGAGAGATCGGAGAACACTGCTGAGATAGTGGGTGTCTTGGCAGGGGCAGCCCTTACTGGGGGTGCTATCCTTGGCGCTGGGGGTGGAGGAGCTGCTACAGCTGGAGCTACTACGGCTGTTGCCCCGACAACAGTTGGGACTGGCATCACAGCAACTGGAGGATCAGGTCTTGGTGGCGTTGCCGCCACTCAAGCAGCCCTGACCCCTGCTGCCTTGACAGGAACCACAGCGGCCACCACTGGAGCCACTGGAGCCACGACAGCTGCAGCCACAACTGGCACGACTGCTGCAACCACAGGGGTTAAGGCTGGCCTTAAGGAGTTTGGCAAGAAGGCGGCTATGGGGGCCATAGAGAACAATATGTCTGGTGGGGCTCAAGGGGGTTTTCAGCCAGACCCCAGAACAGCACAGCTGGAGCAACAGCTTGCAATGATGCAGAATCAAATGAACTTCATGCAGCAACCCACCTTCCAGGTCCCAGCGTATCAGACCCCACAACCATACACCATGCCACCACCGATGGTGCAACCCTCTTACACGGCGGCTGATGTGTACGATCCATTCCTCCAGTAATAATTAAAACAGCTTTACTATCTTTGCCTCATGGCGACAATGAGCGTACAGATTGACGAGAAGGTAACTCTCAACGGGAGGGACTTTGGTCAGACTAGATCAACCACCATCGATGGGATCAACACCATTGATACTAGGGTGTTTGTCGCCACGTCCACTGAGATGGATCTTATCAAGTTCGACTTAGCTGCAGGGAACGGTCAGTTTATAGACGGTGCCCTGAAGTACCTCCGCATCTCTCACCTTTCAGGGAGCGATGACTTACACGTGAGGGTGGTTGGAACTGATGAGGAGTACGCCGTGTTGGTTCCGACAGGAGGTAGCGTGGTTTTCTTTGATCAGGGCATGGACGCGACTCAGACATCAACAACACCTGCCGTCACAGCCGACGGTACGGTATCTATTAACTTTGCAAACATCAACAAGATTTCGGTGGTCTCTGACTCTGCCGACATCACAGCAGAATACTTTGTAGCAACATCATGAGAACACTAAGAGACAACAGAATGTACCGTGCAAGCGGTATGAACGAGCACCAGAAGTCTAATAAGACGCCATCACAACTAATTGAGTACTTTAAGGCAAGTGGTAAGGCTAAGATCCAGGAGTATCAAGCAAGCGGAAAGTACGCTGATGATAGCCGTCTTCAGAATATGTATGACGATGCCTCTGCCATTGGGATGGGGTTGCTTAACCTGTTTACAGGTGAAGGTGATCTTAGAGATAGATACGTCTTGGGTTATGGAAATGAGTCGGCTGATGACTACGCTAGACAGCGTAGCGGGCAATCTGGTATGATCGACGCCATTGGATCTGCTATTAGCGGGTTTTATGATGAGCTTACTGCACCAGGCTATGAGTACGCCCCGTCAAGCGTACAAAAGCACCCAATTGATGCTGGCATGAGAGCCTTTGAGCGTGCTCGCATGACTAACGAGGAAAGAGACGCTCTTAGAAGATAATCTACCTGACGGTCTGCTATTGATGAAACAAGAAAGCCCCCTTGCGGGGGCTTTTCTTTTTGTCAGACATCAGAGCATCGATACACAGGTTGACTGTTCGAGGCATCTAGTTCATACCCAGGGGCTGTAATATGAACCCCCATCTCCTCTACAACAACTTGGTCGTTCGCGATGCATTGCTGAACCCAGTCCTCGTCGAACAGAAGGATGAATGGTTCGTTCTCACCCTGAGGTCCAGCCGTGGAAACAACATACACCCCAGCCATTCCAGGGTGAAAGCTCATGACGCTGTCAGGTTGTTCCATGAAGATGTGAACGTCACGCTTCATTTCGTAGTCGTAGATCTCACCACTGGCTAGCACACTGTCAAAGTCAGCCGTGCTTAAGCCTACCACGCGGTCCACGTTAATAACCTGAATCGGCATGTCTGATCGCACAGATTGGATGAACGGGACAGACACTCGATTTCGAAGACGCTCCATTGAGCAATCGAACGTGAAGGCCAGTACGAAGATAGCTGCGAAGAAAGCGAACACAGAGATTGCAGTCCAACGCAAGACCCGAAGGGTGAGGTTAATGAAGTTGTTCATGGTTGTTTGTTTTAAGTGTTTGTTTGTACTTTCGTGATTGATTCTGATACGATGATAGGATGAACATTCGACTTTTCCAAATATCGGCTGTTAACGAGTGTGAATGAACAAGCACTACTTCAATCCGAAGAAGAAGCGTAAAGACTCTAGAGTAGAGAACGAGAAACGAAGACTAAACAATGAAAGTGTTAAAAAACAAGTCAGGAGATCCCAGCGTGAAAGACCTTCTCAAGCGTCTTAGCAGGAAACCTTCTGCCGACATGAACGCCAAGGAATATGAAGCCATGCTCGACAAGCAAGTCGCTGATGGCAGCCTCACCAAGGAAGAGAAGAAGAAGCTTGTGGATAACTTTAAGGTAAGTAGCGACATCGACAAGGCCTACCCTGACGTGTTTAACTTGCTTAACAAGAAATGAAGTTATCCGACAACCTAACCCTTTCAGAGGTAACGAAAAGCCTTACAGCAAAGAGACTAGGTATTAACAACGAACCAGATGATTGGGTTACAGAAAATCTTAGACAGGTTGCGATCAATATATTTCAACCTCTTAGGGAGTGTCTCGGAGTTCCTATATACGTGTCGTCAGGGTATCGCTCGCCTGAACTCAATAAGGCGATCGGTGGCTCAAGGCGTAGTCAGCATATGGAGGGACGTGCGCTCGACCTGGATGCCGACGTATACGGCAAGTGCACCAACGCAGACATCTTTAACTACATCAGAGAGAATCTTGAATTTGATCAACTCATTTGGGAGTTTGGTGATCAGGACAATCCTGATTGGGTTCATGTGTCTTTCGTTTATGATGGCCTTAATCGTGGTCGCTGCCTCAAGGCTTGTCGTGACGATCAGGGAAAGGTTTACTACGAAGTGATGTTCGGAAAACAACTTTGATATGCTAGGTCTAGGACTATCTTTAACCAATCAAGGGGGTGTCACTTCAGCTGTCATCCCACCACTTCTTGATGAATATTCAGGAGCTTCAGCAGCCTACAGCTTAAGGAAGCTTAGAACTGATTATTCAGGTAACGCCATCCGCATTCGCAGGTCAAATGATGATGCTGAGACAGATATAGGTTTTAGCTCAGGTTCGCTTGACACTGCTGCAATAGCTAGTCATTGCGGTGCGAACGATGGATTTGTCACCACGTGGTATGACCAAGCCTCAAGCAACAACGCTTCACAGTCTACCTCAGCAAACCAGCCAAAAATTTACGACGGAACAACGGGTGTTATAATAGTGAACGGAAAACCTGCGGTACAGATGTCTACCAGCAGCATAAGTCTTTCTGTACCCAGTTCAAAGACAACATTCAAGTTCTTGCACGACGGATCAAGCAGTTCAACCTCATGGGTGGTGTCCCCGACCGATGCAAGAGAAACAAGTGGGACGACAGAGCATGAGCTCTTTGAGACTGGCGCGTTTTCGGGTAGTGTGGGGGTTGAGATTTCATACCAGTCAAGTCAGTTCTCTTCTACAGAGTTGGCTCGTTTCTTGGTTAAGAATGGCACCTCAACCTCTGTTGACTACACGACTCCAGTAGAGACTTTTGCGGTTGGTCAAAACTTGGTTACGTTTTACATCGATGCTGACAATGCAACAGCTGCAGATCGCCTCAAGGTGGGTGTAAATGGAGGAGCACTGTTAACTGGTAACACCTCAACCAACGCCCCAAGCACTGCTGACAGTCAGCTAGACTTCACTCTGTATGGCGGATTCACAGCGCTTTGGCAGGAGGTTATTGTTTGGAATTCAGATCAGTCAGCCAACCGAACCGCGATTGAATCCAATATTAACAACCTCTATTCTATCTACTGATGAATTACATTGTGGTAAGCCCTACTGAAGGAAAGACCTCAGAGGAAAGATGTGAAGAAATATCTGCGGCCTTGTGGACAATCCAACGTCCAAGATCAATTAGATCTCAGGATGATGTCACTAACAACTTCTGTGGGTATGTAACACATTCTGACGGCAGGGCGGCTCTCTGCATATCCTCGACTGACAAGATTAGACCTCACGCATCTCTTGATACAACGGAGCTGTTTGATTCTATGCCAGAGTACACGACTCAAAAGAAGACTGCGGTTACGACAAGGCTTAATGACAATCATGGTGTTGAGATAAATGTTGGGGACATTCTCCCCACTTCATTCTCTTATGTCAGTGAAGCCTACATGATTGGGGATGGGTGGTTCCCTGAGATCAACTAACCCTCTAGCTCCCTATAGAAGTCCTGCACCAACAACCTAGCCTTCTGGGTGATGGCATACCTCACCCTGTAGTTGTGCTTGGTTTCGTCCCTAAACAGGTGATCCTCTCTGGTATCTGACGGTGTAAGCCTGTCGAAGTGCTTATAGACATACCCCTCCTTCATAAGAGGATACAAGGTCTTTTGCGCCATTGGTGCAGCACTCTTCCCCATGTCCTTAGCAGCGTGCTTGATCGTAAAGAACTCAAGGTCGTACGCCCACAGCAAGAACATAAGCTCCCTCTCGAAAATATCTCTTTTCAAACAGAACTCTCTCGTCACCCTCTGAAGGTGTTTGAGGTAGTTCCTTTTGACGTACCTTTGATCAAGAGGGGAGAACTCCCTGAAGAGACGCTTCTTGGAACCCTTCCTAATCGCCATAAAACCAAAGATATGGACAAAGAAGGCTTCTTGTTAGAGATACAGAGACTTGCTTTCGAAATGGAGCGAGTCATAGAAAAATATGGGGTGCGTGACGAGGTCTTGTCTCTTATGGTAACTGGGCTTGTCGAGGAGGATGAAGACGACCCAGAGGAGAAAAGACTAAGGGCGATCTACAGCTACAACATGGACAGTGAGGATGAAATGCTTAGTGTCCTTAACTTTGTGGAAGAAACATTCATCCCGTCGGATAAGGGTGGCGGAGGTCCAGACCTCGACGACCTCCTTGATGGGCTGGGTATATCACTGAACTAAAATGGAAGGACTTATCAGGAAGATTGTCATAGGCCAAAACCCTAAGGATGGTATGGCTTACTACGTTGGCATGAAGGTGGGGGATGGGAGCGTCTCTGCCATCGTGCTGGACGATGAACATCTTCACAGGCACAGGATGAAAAGATATCTTGTATATATTAAGAGAGATGACGGTCAGGTTCTATGGAAGGCCATAGACGAGATGCCGTGCTTGGTAGAATTCGATCTAAACTTCTGATGACTAGAAACAACCTTACGACAGACGGATCTGAGTTTGTGACACCAGACGGTAAGCCGTACACTGGCTCATACCATGTGCACATCTCTGAGGGAGCCATGGTTGGTCCAACTCACACTAATCAACCTCACAAGAGGCTCAGCTCTGTTAACGAGGTTGTTGCGTCCAAGGTTGCCATCATCCAAAGAGGGATGAGGAACGAAGCCCCAGCACAACCACAACCACAGCCAGCAAGACGTGCATCGACACCTTCAAGACAGGTTGCTCGACCTGCATCAGCTAGATCAAACTCTGGGGGTGCGTACTGATATGAGCAAGAAAGTACCCAAGGGAGTTGGTGATAGCATCGCTAAGTTCCTAGAGATTACTGGGGTGCAGAGGGTTGTTAAGTCCACAGTGAAGGACTGCGGCTGCAAGAAGAGGCAAGAGAAACTGAACAAGCTCTTCCCTTACAAGTGACATGAAATTCAATAAACTATATAATGAAAACGTTCAACTTCTTTGTCGTCGAGCTCAAGAAGCTCATCAACGACACGATCAAGACTGACAGCGGTCTAGAGCTGTATATAGACACTAGGTTCGAGATGGGGGAGTTTGAGTACAGGATCAACGAGGGTCCTGTGGTTGCATCCCCGTTCAAGTACGACACTGGTGTAAAGCCAGGGGATACGCTGTACTTTCACCACCTTGTCGTTATGCAGGGCGGGCAGCCACTTACTGGGGAGGATGATCATTACATTGTCAAGTACGACCCAGAGGCCATCAACTCACAAGCCATTGCCTTTAAGTGTCAGGATACTGGGGAGATCAAAACCCTTGGGGGGTGGACACTTCTTGAGGCTGTTGAAGAGGAGGAAGAGTTCCCATCTGATCTGATAGAGATGGTTGAGCTTGAGCAGAAACTCCCCACAAAGGGGAGGCTTGTCTACGGCAATGAGGAGACAGACTACATGGGATTAGCTCCAGGGGATGTCGTTGGGTTTGCCAAGAACAGAGACTACAGACTCAAGATTGACGGTAAGGAGTATTACAGAACCAGAGCTGAAGATTTGCTTTATGTCGAGGAAGAAGTTCACAACGATTGATGCTGCGGAGAAGCTCATGCACAGCATGGAGATCGCCATCAACAACATGATTGAGGAGATCAAGAAGCCTGTCGACCCAGAGGCAGGCGGTGCATCTAGAAAGGCTGAGCTTCAATCCATCAAGCAGACAGCTATTGACGCCAAGGAGTTGCTAGTGGAAAGGCAAAGACTTGAGCAGATGGTGAGGGATCTTAAGCAGAGCGGTGAGATAGAACAAGAAAAAGATTACTCAGGGGGGTTCGCGGAAAGATTCTCTAAGTAACTTTACACCGCAAGTATCCCCTCAAGCTTATACCTTGTCGAAAGGGTAACTGGTTACATGTGGGTTCAAGCCCCACCTTGCGGACAAATTAAATAACATGGCAAAGGTTCAGGAATCAAACTACAAGTCCAGGCGCGTGCGCCGAAAGGGAGTGCATGCAAAGACCAAGTACTCTAAGCACAAGAGCTCTAAGAACTACGTGAAGTCTAACAGGGGTCAGGGTCGTTAACTATGGCCTACAAAAGCAAGGAAGATCAAAGCAGGGCCTCTAAGGATCACTATCGGCGCAACAAGGCTCTGTACAAGGAGAGGAGCTTAAAGCGAAACAAGAATAGAAGAAAGTGGGCGAGAGAGTTTGTTCGGAGAGTCAAGGTGCTTTTGAGCTGTGTTGACTGCGGGGAGTCAGACCCTATAGTCCTTGAGTTTGATCACGTAAGAGGTAAGAAGATCAAGAACGTCGCCGACATGGTTAACAACTCTTACAGCATAGAAGCTATAAAGAACGAGATCAGGAAGTGCGACGTCAGATGCGCTAACTGTCATAGAAGAAAGACTTACGAAAGGAGAAAGAAGAAATAACTACTGCCCCTATAGTTTAACGGATAAAACTCCGCTCTTCTAAAGCGGTAATCTTGGTTCGATTCCAGGTGGGGGTACAATGACTGAATATCAATGTCTTATGGCTAACTATGTGTGTAAGTGCTGCGAGCACGAAGAAACAAGGGACAAGGCTTCTATCAAGATTATTGACGGGGAGGCTGTTCATAACGTTAAGTGTCCATGTGGTAAGTACATGGAGTTAAAGAACCCAAAGTCTGGAGCCCCTAGCTTCAGGAGCAATCGGTATGGCCAAGTCTACTGATGAATATATTATCCAGATTTGTCCCAACGGTACAGAGGGAGAAATTGTTAGGATTGGCGATCTTGACATTGCACTTCCCGCTCAGCCCCCCGAAGAAGAAATTGTTGGATATGGACGTCCAAACCACTTGCAGTTGTGGGAGAGGATTCCTATGCCAAAGGAGTTGCTTCGGATTAAGAGCATGGATGAGTGGTCCGAGTCGCCAAGAGAGTTCAGGGAGAAGTTTCGTCCGTATATCGAGGAGGAGTTTCGTCGTCGTCGTGAGGGCTTTTGGTTTTACAACGATGGTAGGCCTACGTATATTACGGGCAGGCATTACATGATGCTCCAGTGGACCAAGATGGATGTGGGTTATCCAGACTATCTTGAGTTCCAAAGAGATATTTTCGTACATTTGTCTGCGTGTGAGGCGGACCCCCGATGTATCGGGCAGCTGTATACTAAATGTAGGCGGAGCGGATACACTAACATCTGCTCTGCTGTGCTTCTGGACGAAGCCACACAAGTCAAGGACAAGCTCTTGGGGATACAGTCGAAGACTGGTAAGGACGCCCAGGAGAATATATTCATGAAGAAGGTGGTGTACATGTTCAGACACTATCCCTTCTTCTTCAAACCTATTCAGGATGGAACGACCAATCCGCGCATGGAGCTGGCTTTTCGCGAGCCGAGTAAGAGAATCACGAAGAAGAATAAGACTGCGCAGACGGGCGAGGCTCTTAATACGCTGATCAACTGGAAGAACACCACCAACAACGCATACGACGGTGAGAAGCTTCACCTGTTGTACTTGGATGAGGCTGGTAAGTGGGAGAAGCCTACGGACATTCGTGACGCTTGGAGAATTCAGCGCACGTGTTTGATTGTGGGTAGAAAGATTGTGGGGAAGGCCTTGGTCGGCTCCACTGTAAACCCTATGGATAAGGGTGGGAGGGAGTACAAGGACCTTTGGGAGGACTCCAACCCAGAAGAAAGAAACGCAAACGGTAGGACCAGATCTGGCTTGTACCGCTTATTTATTCCAGCCTATGAATCACTTGAAGGATTTTTTGACCGACACGGTCGACCCATCGTTGACGATCCTGATAGCCCTGTGGACGGGCTTGATGGGGATAGTATTACTATCGGGGCTAAGACGTACCTTAAGAACGAGAGGGAGAGCCTTAAAGGAGACCCCTCAGAACTCAACGAGGTAACGAGGCAGTTCCCCTTCAGCACTGACGAAGCCTTCAGGGACAGCATCGACGGTAGTCTGTTCAACATAGGTCAGATCTACGAGCAGATACAGTACAATGACGAACTCTTCCCTAACCCTGTCGTCAGGGGTAACTTCGTTTGGAAGAACGGGGAGCAGGACACTGAGGTACTGTTTGACCCAGACCCAAAGGGTAGGTTTAGGGTTGCTTGGATGCCACCAGCTGAACTAAGAAATAATAAGATTGAGCAGCGAGGCAAGCTCGTTGCACCGAATGCAGAGCTAGGGGTGGGTGGGGTTGACTCCTACGACCTTGATGCCACCGTCGACGGACGTGGGTCTAAGGGGGCGCTGCACCTCTACAACAAGTTTCACATGGAACACCCATCGAACATGTTCGTAGTGGAGTATGCATCTCGTCCACCTCTAGCCAAGATCTTCTATGAGGACGTCCTTAAGGCTGCGTTCTTTTACGGGTACCCTATCTTAATTGAAAACAATAAGTACGGTATTGCAAGATACTTTGAATCAAGAGGTTACGATGGTTATCTAATGGATAGGCCAGAGCACTTAACCAGTGGCGGTAGCGCAAAGACCAAGACCAAGGGTATCCCCTCTAACTCTCAGGATGTGATCCAGTCGCACGCCCATGCCATTGAAGCCTACATACACGATCATGTGGGGATAAATAGAGATACTGGGGAGCACGGGAAGATGTACTTCAATAGGACTCTTGAGGATTGGATTGGGTACAAGATTGACAACAGAACCAAGTTCGACCTTACGATTAGTTCAGGGTTGGCGCTGCTTGGTGCTCAGAAAGCAAAACCAAAGAAGCCACCATCTGACTTTTCTGAAAGGGTGTTCTTGCGTAGGTTCAAGTAAACATAGGATTTCCACTATATTTGCAACTGCATGCAACTCACCACTTCGCGGAATGTATAATAACACTAGGAAGTATTCAAAGAACTTTCCCGACCCTCTAGCCTCACGGGAGACCAAGATGTCTCAGGACTACGGGTTGAAGTACGCGAAGGCTATTGAGAATCAGTGGGGGAAGATTCAGGACGAACAGTCCCTATATAAGAAGAGAGCGAGAACGTTTGAGAAGAACAGAGACTACGCCAACGGTGTTCAGGACACCACGATCTACAAGCAGATCCTTACGTCCCTAGATCCTAACAATGGCGATGGATCTCTGATAAACTTAGACTACACTCCAGTACCTATCCTCCCCAAGTTCGCTCGCATCGTAGTGAACAAGATTCTGTCAAGAGCCCCTTACCCTAACCTTGAAGCGATTGACCCCATCTCTACCTCTGCCAAGAACAAGCAGAAGCAGAGAATCATGAACCAGGTTCAGATGAAGGAGCAGCTTCAAGCTCTCAAGGAGATGACTGGCGGGTTGGTTTTAGATCAAGATCCAGAGAATTTGCCTGACACAGCGGAGGAGGCGGAGATTCTTCTTGAGACAAACATCAAGACAGACGCCGAGATTGCTGGGCAGATTGCCACAAATCTCACGCTAGAGTGGAACGACTTCTCGGACAACGTGTACAGAAGATGTGTGCAGGATTTGGTTGCATGCGGGATGGCTGTTGTCAAGAGGGACAATGACCCCACCTATGGGATCAAGACGTCATATGTAGATCCTGTGAAGTTTATTCACAGCTCCACCGATGACCCCAATTTCTCTGACATCGTATACGCAGGTCACATCAGAACCATCTCCATTCAGGAGCTTAAGCGTATCGCTGGTGATGAGTTGACGGATGAGCAGTACAAGAAGATTGCTGAGAAGTCTAAGAGCCACAACAGCGACTACAACAAGATGAACCAAGTGTACTATGATGATACGCTTGGGAGAAACGTGTACGGGTATGAGGAGTATATGGTTGACGTGTTGGACTTTGAGTTCATCTCTGTCGACTGCATGTACTTTGAGGAGAAAGAAAATCAGTACGGGAATACTGGTTTCTACTACGAGGGTTTTGAGTACAAGGAGAAGTCTAATAAGGGGGTCTACGAACGCACACCTCACAAGATGGAGATCTCGTCAATCTATGGTGGGATGCTCGTTCTGGATTGTGACTACCTGATTAACTACGGCCTTAAGACCAACGTGCCCAGAAACATGCACGACGTAACCAAGGCTCGTATGTCGTACTCTGTTGTTGCCACCAACCTTAGGGATATGATGCCCAAGAGCATGGTGGAGGGGTGTATCGGGTTTGCAGACATGCTCCAGATTACTCACCTTAAGATTCAACAGTCCATCGCAAAGGCTAAGCCTGACGGGTTGATCATTGACATTGAGGGGTTGGAGAACGTACAGCTAGGTAAGGGTGGAGAGCTACAGCCGTTGGAGCTGCATGACATCTACGAGCAGACTGGTGTGTTCTACTACAGAAGTAAGAACGCTGAGGGTGGATTCCAGGGTGCGCCTATCCAGCAGATCCCCAACAGCATTCGCAACATCAACGAGCTCATCACGCTGTACAACCACTATCTCAACATGATCCGTGATACTACGGGCATCAACGAGATGATGGATGCATCAACTCCGAAGGGTGACACCCTCGTCGGTGTTCAGCAGCAAGCTATTGCGGCTGGTAACAATGCAACGTATGACATTACGAATGCGTCTACGATCCTGTTCAAGCAGGTTTGCCAGGACGTAGTTAGATGTCTTCAGATCATCCCACCTGACTCCATCCTGATGCAGATCTATCAGAACGCTATCGGGAAGGAGAACATGGCTGCCCTGTCTGGATTCGCAGATCTACCTATGTACAACTTCGGTGTACTGATCAAGAAGGAAATGGAGGATCAGGACAAGGTGTACTTGGAGCAGAACATTCAGCAGTCACTTGCGCAACAGCAGATAGACCTTGAAGACGCCATGGCCATTAGAAGCCTTAAGGATGTTAATCAGGCCGAAAGACTTTTGATTGTTCGCCGCAAGAAGCGCATGAAGGAGCAGCAAGAGCAGGCGCAACAGAACTCTCAGATGCAAGCTCAGGCCGCTCAACAGGCTCAGCAGGCTGCTGCACAGGCTGAACAGCAAAGGATGCAGATGGAGTTCCAGATGGAGCAGCAGAAGATGCAGCTCAAGACTCAGATGGAGATGCAGCTTGAGGAGGTCAGACATCAGTACAGAAGAGAAATCGAACTCATCAGAGCTCAGGCAACACTAGGATTCAAGACTGACGATCAAGAGTTCAAGGAGAAGATCGAAGTCTTTAAGGAAACTAAAAAGGACGATAGAGTAAAGAAGCAGGCTGAAGAGCAGGCCAAGCTTATCGACAAGAGAAAGGGGATGGAACCTCAAATACCTATGATCTAAAATGGCGAAAAAGGTAAATTTAGACGTAAGCGAAAAGCTTGATATCACATGCCGTCGTGGAGACACGTTCTCACTTACGGTGACCCTGAAGGATTCTGATGGTGTAGCCCTGCCTCTCGCCACGGACAACTACAGCTTCGTTATGCAAGTTAGGGATGGCAACGCTTCTGCCGTTGAGAAGGGAGCTTCGGGCTTGATTATAGGTACCAAGGGCTTGGGTTCTAAGGCAGTTGATGCAAAGGGTCAAGAGAGAAGCTTCGAGTCCTTTGTCACAGACGATAGCGGTAACGTAACCATCACAGCCACTGCAACGACAATGCGTCAGGTTCCTGCAGGTAACTACATCTATGACCTTCAGCAGATCAAACCAAACACCACGACTGGTGTTGATGTGCACACCACAATCCTGAAGGGTGCGTTTAGAGTCAATCAAGACATTTCAGAGGCAGTACAAACTGGCATCTAACAATGAGTATTACAGTAACAAATCAAGATGGTTACTCGGTAGAAATTACAGCGCCTGCTGACTCATCTATTACTGTAACGAGTAAGGGTCCAAAGGGGGATACTGGAGAGACTGGCGCTACTGGTGCTACTGGCGCTACTGGTGCCGATGGAGCAGATGGCGCAGGTGTAATCGTTGGAGGAAATGAAAATGAATTCCTTCAGAAGAACAGCGCAACTGATTACGACACGAAGTGGAGTGCTTACACGCTCCCAGCTGCTGACGGAACTGACAGGCAAGTTCTTATGACTGACGGCGCTGGAACCGTTTCCTTTGCCTACCCTCAGACCATCGCAGAAAACGTAAAGAACGTAAGCGGTGGCCCATTATCCAAAGGGACTCCAGTACACGTCACTGGTAGCGTAGGCAATCTTGCTGAGGTTATTGCGGCTGACGCAGCCACAAACTACCCAGCTCACTTTGTGCTTGACGAGGATCTTGCGGATGAAGGTGAAGGGAAGGGTATTGCTCTGGGCTTTATCAACAACGTTGATGTGCCTGACGCTTCTATCTATACAGAAGGTCAGACCGTATATCTCGGTGCTTCTGGTGGGTGGACAACTACAAAACCAACAGGAACAAACGCCATTCAGAACCTTGGGATTATCATCAAGGTCAACACATCTGGCAACAAGATCTCTGGCATTATCATGGGTGCTGGAAGGGCTAACGATGTACCAAACATTCCTAATGGCCAAACCTGGATTGGTAATGCTTCTGGCGTAGCCACGCCTACCACTCTGGCGGATGTAGCTACGAGCGGTAGCTACAACGACCTTTCAGATCAGCCTACCGATGTTAACTTAGGAAGCACTGATCTTACGCTTAGCGGGGCCAGAGTTGTTGAGATGAATGGGAATACGCTCGACTTTAAGAATGGAGGTACAAGTGAGATAAAGTTCTTTCCCGCAGGCAACGTTCAGATAAACAACAGGCTGACGATTGATGGGGACATTGAAGACTCTTCAATCAGGATGTTTGATAATGGCAACTCAAATGCCGTTACTATAGCTACGTCTGGATCTATGAGTGGAAACGTTTCGGTCACACTTCCGACAACGAACCTCACTTTCCCCACAAGTGCTGGAAGCTCAGGCGATGTCTTAAAGACTGACGGGAGCGGAAATCTTTCGTTCGGCAATGCTGTATCTAGAGGAGGGACGTATTCATACTCTGGGTACGCCACAGATGTTACGAATACAGCTACCTTTTACTATCAGTTCCCGTCAGCAACAGCTACGTCGTCATCAACAGATATGATTAGCTCGAATGTTGGTCAGGGCGTTTCTCAAGCCACTTACGGGGCTAATGGAGCGATGTTGCTTGACGGTTTGTCGTCCACAGATTCTGCTACGTACTCTATAACGGTTAAGGTGACTACAAACACCACCATTGCAATTCAAGTAGTTTCTCCATCTGCAGGCCAATTTGCTGCAGCGACTCAGTTTGCCTTTAGTAGCGCAAGTGAGCAGACGTTCACTTTAACTCAATCATCCCCCACGGCGTGTTTAAGCCAAGCTGGTAATCAATGGTATCTGGGTGTTTTTGTTCAACTTTTTGCTGCGGGTAGTGTTGACTTTAGGGTTGAAGACTTAAGTATTACGGTTTCATGATTCAGTCAAATCAAATAACACTGTACCTGGACGGCGTGGCCACGCCAATGAAAGAGCCTGTTTTTGGTATTGGGTATACGGGTGGCCCTGCAGATTCTTTTGAAGACGTCCTCAGCACTGGCCAGCTTTCCGCAATCACAGCTACAGCCGTAGATTCTGGTTCCGCGAGAGCTAGCATCAACTCTGCATCCAACGTAAAGTTTGTTGTAAACACCTCTTCTGGGGATGTGGATATCAACGGAACTGTAGAGCAAGTCAATGACGCCTTTGGCGGCAGTCACTACTCCATAGTGTTTTTGGTGTCTTAATTATATTTGCTCCATGTCCCAGAGCACAAGAGTAAAGAACCTACTTAAGAAGCACAACTTAAAGGGTGTCAACAAACCTAAGGCTACCCCCAAGCATCCTAAGAAATCTCACATCGTTCTGGCTAAGGTCGGTGACGTTGTGAAGCTCATTCGCTTTGGTGAGCAAGGGGCTAAGACAAATCAGAACGCAACGCAGCGCAAGTCATTCAAGGCTCGTCATGCCAAGAATATTGCCAAGGGCAAGTTGAGCGCGGCGTACTGGGCCAACAAGGTAAAGTGGTAAGATGAAGGCTGTCAAGTACAACAAGGGGGGCAAGCTCAAGATCACTCAGAAGACTATGGACGTCCCACCTCCATCTGGCTACCACTGGATGCAGGAGAACGGTAGGTACTTCCTGATGAAGGGTGAGTACAAGCCACACCCAGGTGCTGTAGAAAACGCTAAGTTCAAACTTGTGAATCATGGGTAAGAACAAGAGCAGAGTCAACGAGGCAGGGAACTACACCAAACCAAGTCTGCGGAAGCGTCTCTTTAACAGAATCAAGGCAGGCGGTAAGGGCGGTAGACCAGGTCAGTGGTCAGCTCGTAAGGCTCAGATGCTTGCCAAGGCTTACAAGGCTGCAGGGGGAGGATACAGGGACAGGAAATAATGGGGTTGAAGAAGTCACAGAAGTCCCTGAAGATGTGGACTAATCAAAAGTGGAGAACCAAGAGCGGCAAGCCCTCTACTCAAGGTAAGGATGCTACTGGTGAGCGCTATCTGCCAGAGTCTGCGATCGAGGCTATGTCCGACGAAGAGTATGCAGCAACCACTGCTAAGAAGAGAAAAGACACTGAAGCTGGCAAGCAACACAGCAGTCAACCTAGGCGTGCCAGACTCATCGCAAGGAGACACAGATAATTCTTGCTATATTTGCAACAAACTTTTCAAGATAACTAAGCAATGGCAACTACTACTGCAACAATCACGCTATCCAGTTCTGACCTCACTGGTGACGCTCTGTCTCTCTCGTCTACCGCGACGCTTACAAAGGGGAACAGCGTCACTGGTCTTGATCAAACCTCTGGTGTAGCCAGAAAAACTTTTACCTCCGATGACGAAGTCCTCCTCTTCGGGGATGCTGATTACAGTGCCACTGACCCTGGATTCAAGGTTTACCTCAGAAACCCAAGCACGGTGAGCTCTGAGTACTTCACCATCAAGATTGCAGATGCGGCTACAATCACAGGATCTCCAGCTGCAAGTGTAGGGGGCAAGAACATGGGGAGGCTCTACGCTGGAGACTGGACACTCTTCCCCTACGACGCAAGCACAGCTTCTGACATCACCGTCACTCCAAGCGTGGCAACTGCCATGACCTTGGAGTACATGATCATCTACCACGTATAATGGGTACAGTTAGAGTAAACGTAACTCTAGCCACAGACGACGTATTGGCAACACCTGTTGCGATCACAGCTGCCAAGACGTTTACTGCTGATGCTGGAAGTGTGACGCGAGTCAAGTTGGCTCCGACCTCTTCTGCTGCAGGTAACCCAGTAATCTACAAGGCGTCAGATAAGCTAGATAGAGCCTACTTGTACATTAGAAATCTCGCAACAGATCTTGAAAAGTTTGTGTACTTGTGGGCAGATGGAACAACCGACGACATCGACATCGCTAAGATTGGTGGCGGCGAGTTTGCTTTTATCCCTGTCCCTAACGGTCAGACCTTTAAGGCTTACGGAACTGACGTTGATCAGTTGGTAGAGTATGCTGTGTTTGGCCTTGACAATTCATCTACAACACTAGGATAATGGCACACCCATCAAATTCATTTCCGAAGGGCTTCTATCTCCTCGATGAGGATCAGGTAGCTACTGGCGACTTTTATGCTATTCAATGTTTGACTGCTGGAACTATCACGGTAAAGGGTAGCGGTATTTATGAATACGACTCAGGTTTTTCTGAGACAGCAGCTACTGCGAATGTGTCTATTACACTCCCAGCAGGGGCCACTATATACGGGGCATTCACAAGCATAGATGTGGGTGGTACCGCTAAGTGCATCGCATACTACAAATAATTTAATATGGAAGATCAAATTCAATCTGAAGCTCCAGCAGTGGAGCAAGAAATTCAAGAGGTAGAACAAGCGCAACCAGAAGTCCAGGAATCATCATCTGGACTTCAGTTCTTTGACAACGTAGACGATCTGGCAGCAAGCTTTAATGAAACCCCTCAGCAAGAGGAGGCTGTTGAAGTGCAGCCAGAACCACAGCAGTACGAGGAGACACCTTACGTAGACCCTGAGGCTGCACCAACAACGCAACCAACGCTTTCTGACGAAGAGGCAGGGCGTATGATGGGAGAGTATCTGAACGAGAGGTTTGGAGGTCAACCGCAGACGCTTGAAGATTCTGGGTCAGTAGGGCAACAACCACAACAACAACTTGACGAGCGTGTAGAGGCTATCGCCAGATTCGTTGAGGAAACGGGCAGATCACCAGAGGACTGGTTTGCATACCAGCGACTGAACCCATCCGAGATGGATGACTACAGCGCAGTACGTGTGCACATGGCCACTGAGTACAGCTCACTCTCCCCTGATGAGGTGAACACTCTCATGCAAGGCAAGTATAAACTGAATCCTGATATGTACAGTCAGGAAGAAGTCAAGATGGCACAGCTTCAGCTGAAGATTGATGCACAGAACGCAAAGGAGGCTATCGGAAGAATGAGAGATTCTTACAAGCTCCCAGTTCAGCAGCAGTCACAGG
>Ga0075480_10000373_pt1 | contig 25924 bp, 30 predicted proteins | sample DEB08_DNA_7_FD_81590 | JGI IMG/M metagenome (GOLD analysis project Ga0075480, IMG submission 81590) | Aqueous microbial communities from the Delaware River and Bay under freshwater to marine salinity gradient to study organic matter... | ecosystem: Environmental > Aquatic > Marine > Coastal ... | reverse complement strand
GCAATTAATTCTTGTTCTTCTTCCCATGTAGCATCTTTTTTAATATTGAAATAATCTAAAATTTCATTAGGAGTTCTTTGAGCAATCATTTCAGCAACAAATTTACATAATTCATCTAATAAAGTTTTAACATTCATAAAATTAGCAGCAGTCATCGTTTGAAATAATAAAGGTAATTGATCTTGTGCTTCCATAGTCTTTTTATATTCGCTTACCCACTGTTGTTTATCTTCATCTGACGCTCCATCTTTTTTGAATTGAGCCATTTTTTCCATATATTCTACTACTTTATCTAATGCTTCTTTGGGTACATTGGTTAAAGGTATAGTATCACCCGAATCGGTATCTTTCATTTCTGTAATAGTTTCAGACTGTTGCCATACATTTATATCTGCTAATACTCTTTCACTTCCATCCTCAGCTTGCACAGTCACAGGTCCAGTATAATCATCTCCCATATTTTTTATAATATAGATATATAAAAATAAGAATTAATTTTAACTATTGATTAATTTTAACTATTGTGGGAATTTTATATATTTACAATATGAAATTTTTATAATTTACATATTCATCTGAATGCTTTTTAATTTCTGTATAGTTTTTTCTAATTCATTTTTATTATATGAACCCCCGTTAGATCCTTCATCACCTTCTTCTAATTCTTCCAATTCTTTAGCAAATACTTCATTGATTAAGATTACAAAAATAATAGTTAAGACAACTGCTGTAAATAAATCTTTAGTTGCCATAAAAAATGAACAAAATATTACAACACGTCTAACAATTGTATTTGAAATAATTTTTCTTAAATCATCATCTAATTCGTCTATAATAAATCTTGCTCCTATGTTTAACATTATCATAGTTAAACCGATAATATATTTATTATCATTAATACATGAAAAACTATCTTTTACTGAATCAATAAACTTTTCCATTCTTAACTTTGTTTAGATTTAAATTAAAATAAAATATCTATTTATAATATTATTATAATGACCGGAGCATTATTATCTGAAGTCTGGCCAGATATGATACAGAAACCTAGAAAAACAAAACGTATAAAAAAGAATAAAAATACAGATCCTTTAATGGATCCACCTTTAGAACCCGATGAAATGGAAACCGAATTATTAGATGATAGAGTTAATGAAGAATTAAATCCTAATAAAAGGCTCCAAGGAATGAGAGTAAGTCCTTATACCGATAATGAAACTCAATATCAAAATAATAAACGAGTTGTTGATTTAGAATTCAATAATAATATTGTAAGAGCCGATATGATGAGAAATATTAAACGAGAAAGTGTTTTATCAGATGATCCAGAATATCAAGAATTTTTAGAATTCAAAAGAATGAAAATGATGAAATCTCAAAAGAATTCATCAAAAAAGAGCCAATATTTAGAATCATCAACCGAAGAACAGTTTAACGAATTATTATTATATGTTTTTACAGGTTTTTTTCTCTTAATGATTTATGATAATATTTATAAACTAGGCAGAGATTCATTTTATTAAATTTTAAATTTATCTGTCATATTCATTAATGATTTATCATCATAAATAAAACTACCACTCGGTTTATATGTATCAGTAGATTTATATTGATTATCAACTGGTTTACTCGGATTATTATTTTTAGTTAATGATTTTGCTCCTTTTACATTCCATTGTATAAATAACCAATTAGGTTCTATATACAATAACTCGAAGCCATTTGTTTTAAGACTATTCATTATATATTGTCTTAACTCAATTACATCATAAAGAGGAACACCAATAATAAATTCAGGTATTTGATAAAAACAATAGGTTCTTTGTAAACCAGAATTATATAAGATTCTACTGTGACATTTTTTTAAAACTGAATCATATAATTCCATTCTTCTTAAAGTTTTTGCGTTAATAGTTGAATATAATTCTTTCATATCTATTTGAGACATATCTATGATTTATTATCATAGAAAATAATTTAAATTTAAAAATATAATTTATTTAGAATAAACTAGAAAAAAGACCCTTACTCTTCTTCTTTGTTGTACGTTTTTTAGGTCTCTTAGTTCGCTTACTTGCTTTTTTAGTTCTCGGTCTCACCTGGACACTATAGCGCGTAGTTCTAATACTAATTGGACTAGATTTAGATTTCTTATAAGTTTTCTTAGCACCCCTCATCTGCTGTTTTAAAGACATATTGGGATGTGCTTTTCTATATTCCGCTAAATGAGCTCTCCATTCTTCTCCTGCTTTTAAAAACGCTGCATTCGGTGTACGTTTACCCATATTTATTTATAATATCATTTAGAAAATTATTTTGGAACAATCTGACTTTGTATCGTATTACATAAAAATAATGCTTTTAAGATATCATTTTTCACAAAATCATTTAACCGTTCATTTAATATTTCATCATTTATATTTTCATGATTCATATTATATTTAATACAATAATCACTTTTATTAAAATTATCATTACTAATTAATTCATCATTCATCTTATTCCATCGATTCACTAAAATATTCCAAACATTTTTTAATTTAAATTCTTCAATGCTTAGTAAATAATGATAATAAATATGTATGGGTATTTCATATGATTTTAATATCTCTAAAAATTTATAATCATACTCTCTTCTACAAGGTTCCATTTTTCTAATTAAAGTATTAGGATCTATATGTAAACAATTCATATAAAATTTATGATAAAAATAAAACTATAGTTAAACTTAAAATAATTCATGTGTATGATCAAATGTGTTAGATTCCTCAACTAAACCTGTATTTAATTCTATTTCACATTTATAAATATCAGGTTTCTCAAAGAAATCTTCATTAAAACGTAATGATAAATTATATAGTATATAATAACAATGTTTATAGATATTTTTACATAATTTACCAATACGATTGGATAATTTATTACTTTCAAACCGATTATATTTTAAAGCATGAATCATTTTTTCTTCTGGAACAGATAATCCTATACTCTGAAATAAATTCAATGATTTTTTTAAATATAGTTGTGCATTCTCAAAATATTGTTTTGGATGAGATATATCATCACGTTCTAAATCATGAACTGTGTGCATAAACATTTTAATATAATTATATCCTTCATCATAACTATTTGGATTATATTTTCTAAAACGTCTTAATTTATGTAAATATTTATCTAATTCATCGCTAAAATGAATTTCTCTACGTGTTCTATGATTATCTTCTATAATCCGTTCTACTCTTGATTCGCTCTTTTTTATATCATTTAATGAATTTAAAATACTTTTATAATTAACAATTACAAATAATAGTATACTAATCATAAAAATAATATTTGTATCTAAATGTTGTGCTATTAAAAATACTATCACAATTATGATTAATAAAAATTTTATATTTGGTTGTATAATTGTTGAGATTATACCTTTGATATCTATCGCATCTAACATAACTAATAATAATATAGATAAAAGATAAATATTTTTAATTTTATATCTAAGAAGTTGTTATATTCATTAAATACATAACCATTGATATAAATATTAATAAGATACCTATATACAAAATATTTTGATCTTCTCTCATAAATAATATGATTGCTATTAAATGAACTTTAATGGTTTGATAAATACTTTTATCATTATCATAGACATCTTCCATGACTTCAGCATTATAAACTGCTTTTGTATATCCTTCAAATGAAAAAGTTAAAAAATTGACTAACCGATTCATAATATCTCCCAAGGATTCATCTAAAATCGTCCGAGGTTTAAATGAATGCTCTTTCATATGTATTTTTTTTATTTTATGTAATTCATGATTACTTAAATCTCTGAAATGTTTATTATTTACACTTAAACCTGCTGAACTCATTTGAGGCCTTGTTTCTCTTGTGATATCTCTCATATGTTCATTCACTAAAATATCCATATTATCTTCTTCTTCTTCATGATGAGGCATATTCATCTGTAAAGCTTGTCTTAATTCTAGTATCTGAGATTTTAAATCATCATTCTGAGCAGTTAGTTGTTCAGTTAAAGCATTTGTTAATTCTATATTTAATTCGGTTCTTAGTGAATTTATTTGTTCTTCTGTCGCCATATATCTATTATAATAAAGTATATTTTTAATAATAGATTTAATTGTAAAAAATAAGTTAAAATGGTTTGTTTAATTAGGGGCATCTGTTTTGTGGACATTCTGTATTCCACCAATCGGGGTTTGAACCAGCCCCACCCGAACAGGCATATTCCTTTAAATCGGGATGACTACATAAATTATTATGTGTTCGTTCATCGGAAGCAGCTGCAGAGGGAGTGCGCGTTTTCCTTCCACATTTTCCATCAATACATAGTAGATCAGAAGTACATTGACAATCATTATTACACGATTGACCACCTCCTAATAATTTAGAAAAATCTGTTATATCGCAATCATCCGTATATCCTTCCATCCTCAAACCAGCAAACGAACATAACGCCATACCAACTAATACACCTAATAACATTTCTTTATTCTGCTTTAAAACAGAAGGACAATATTTACCACCACAATAACAGAACGCGACAACAGCAAGGGCAACAATCAACAAAGTATTCATTTTTTATATTATGAATAAATAAAAAAAATAAATTAAATATTAAATTATTTACAACCAGCACATATTTTACAATAATATTTATTGAAACCTAATAAATCATAAATTAAATGAATTAAAAATCCCGTCACAAATAATAACATTAAAGGATCTTCAATTTTAATAAACTTTTTGATAATAAAACCTAGAACAACAATAGAAATACCAACAATAGTTGCTTCTAAAAGAATCCGACACCAATAATCCATATTTATATTATATTATTAAAAATATATAATATTTTAACTATTAATTATTTCTTATTATATCTCTAAGATGTTGAATATATTGATCATGGTTTAAAAGCCGTAGTCCTCTCATCGCGGCAACTCTTCTCTGATCGGGAATTTCAACATCCTCCAATAAAAGTGTGTGTGTTGTCTCCCCATTTCCATCAATAAAATAATATCTTTCACGCGTGTCTCTTTCAGGTCTAGATCCACAACACCCCCCCCCTTTTTTATTTAATTTTTTTGTTCTAAGCTTCTTCCTCATTTTTCTATTGGTTTTACGTTTTCTTTTATTCATTTTACTGTATAACCTTCTAGTTCTGTTAATCCTTTTAGCCATTTATAATATATAAAATATATATTTTATATTAAATGATAAAAGATTTAACCTTTTTACATTTCTTAACGGCATCGGTAATTGTAGAAGTCCTAGTTTTACTATATTTTAGATTTACTGGTAAACCTTATGGTAGTATTGCTATTAATAAATGGTATGATAATCTAGGATGGTCTGCAGTAATATTAGATATTTTATCATTTTTAGGTGGTTTTTATATAGCAAAATTCATTTATGAATACTTAGTAGAACAAAAATATATTAATACAGACTATGAATTATATAAATATTTAGGTTTAGTCTTAATGATTCAAATAACACATGATTTCTCATTTTATCTATTTGCGATTAAACCTTTCCCTAAAAATAAAAATCGGGTTATGGATGAATTTAAGAGTTATGCCGGAAGTGCAAAATCAAATGCAGTAATAGGTGATTCTATTATGTATTTGATTGGAACTCCTTTATTGTATCTATATATACAAAAAAATAATATACATACGAACACTTTTATCTCAATACTATGTTTTTATTTAATAGGATATTTAATTTATCAAAAACCTAAGATAAATATGAAATAATATGAACATTACCTAACATCATACGCCTACAACAATATTTATGTAAATTTAATTCGTCTAAAATCTTTCCTTCAATACTTTTTTCAGGATTTTTATCTTTCACATCAATAAATTTTAATTCTAATAATTCTTTTTCTGAACTAATATTTTCTTCCGATTTATTTTTATCAGTTTGAATCGCACTAACATAAGGAATCCATTTATCAGCAAGGACTTCTCCGCAAGTATAACAACGAGGTGGAATTAACATATTTATATATTATTAATTTATGTTAATATTTTTAAATCAAATTTTAATTAAGATAAAAAATTAAAAATTAAAGTAATTAATGATGATAAAATTACAAGTAATGAAATATTTAATAAAATAAACATAATCTTATCAAAACTATCAAATTTAATGACCCGATGTTTCGAATCTTGTGCAACGAGGATTATCCATTATAAAACACATCATACGAGTACAAGCCCCTAGTTGACCGCCCCTTACTTGACAGTTATTACATCCATCATACCAAGATACACAAGAAGGGGGAATAATATTCTGATTACTTGTTGGGGGGTCAATATTAAAAACGATACCTTCTTGTTTCCAAGCACGATTATCCTTATTACAATTATTATGTTTTTCACAATTTGTTTTACCCTGAGCATTGAGGGTCAATGATGTACTTCTTGTATTAGGAACAGTAATTTGAGCGACTACATATTCATCTCCATCTACAATATTTATTTCAGGATCGATTGTAAATACTGCTCCATTAGTAGTATGAATACCGGAATTTTCAGTCCACGTTGAAAAATCAATACCAACAGTTGAAACTTCATTTCTCATATTTCCATCTGTAATACCAATGGTTAACCAACTATCATATTGAGTATCAGGATCAATATTTAAGATAGCAGGTAAAACACCACCAATATTACTATTAAAATTAATGATACTTTGATAAGCAGGTGGAATAATCATTGGTTTCGGTGAATTTATATCATCTCCATAAATAGCATAAATATTTTTTACATTTGGATTTTTAACGATTAATGATAAACGATAGGTTGAATAACCACTTAAACCGTTTTCTCCACAATCAGTTATTTCGGTAATCTTAGGACATACAAATTCATTATCGCAATCATTGTAAGGAATGCTACAAGAATGAATATCATTTTGGCATAAATCATCGCTTGCTAATATACCATTATTCATACAATCACTTAATACAGTTCTAGTATTACTAAAATCACAGTTATGACAATCACTATTACATTCATGATAAACTGCCATTTGAACTTCTGAACAAGTATTTAAGAATGGATTAATTACTTCAGGCATAGGCGTGGGCGCGGGCACAGGCGCGGGCACATTTGTAGGCACGGGCATATATACAGGTGGCATAGGATCTACTGCTATCATCGGTTCATTACACCGGCAAGTATTACATCCATTACTATCTTGAATCATACCATTTTCACAATACATCATACACATAACTTCAGGGCAAGGGGTTTCTGGTAAAGGAATACTAACTGGTTCTTCTACTTCGCAGTTTAAGGGACAAGCAATATTAATACCTTCTCTCTGTTTTGATAAACAATCATCACAAGAAGTATAATGATCTTTACAAGGTGTTTCCCAACTGCGAATACAACTATTTGATGATTCACACCAACTATAACCTGCTGAAATTAAACAATTATTATCATCGCGAGCTCCACCTAAAAGAGGTTCAGTAACCATCTGAGAATATACATTATGAAACATTAGAGCATTTAGAATCATCTTAAACATATTTATAGTTTTAATTAATATTATTATTTTAAATAAATATCAAATTTATAATATGTTTAAAGCGTTATCGGGTTATCAATTATTAAAATCAGTAGAAGATATGTTTCCAACACAAAAAAAAGAAAAAAATTTAATATTAGAACCTCTTACTGTAATATTTAAATTAGCGATTTTAAAATATAAACCACCAAATACAAAATTATCTATTCGCGATAATGGTATAGTTTATCAAGAACCGAGTTATGATCAAGGATTCATAAGAATGATGGAAGGTGATACTAGAGAAGATTTACATAATTTATATCATCCTATTTTAAAAAGTATTGAGTGGTATTCATATAATGATTATAAATTTCTTTATGATGAATGTATAACTGGTTTAAATATATTAAATAGTGTTTATGATAGGAATAGTACAATTAGACATACAATATCACATTATATTTCAGTTATAGAAATGAATGATAGTGAAAAGATTAGAGAAGATGTTAATATTAACCCGATAATTGATAAATTAAAAGAAATATGGACAACTGATGAAATACAATCAGCAATATCTTTATTAAAGTTAATACAAGAAGATATTAATAGAGATATTTATTTAGAATCTTTAGAATTAATAATTCATAATAAAGAAATTTTTATTCATAATTTATTAAAAAAAATATCTACAGAATATTAATATATAATGTCTGACGATAGAATAAGCGAATTTAAAAGAGATGATTTATTAAAATCGGGAATAATGGATGATTTATTAAGGGAAAGAAATAAGAAAAAGAAGAAAAATAAAAAATCCAAACGTAAAAAAAGAAAGTCTAAGAAGAGAAAATCTAAGAAGAGAAAATATAAAAAAAGATATATAAAAATTCAAACTGGAGGCGCGGACGATGCATTTTTGACCGGACTTGATGCTCCTGATGATGGTGTTTTCGTTGATGCGTTTGGGGAAAGAGCTGCTGCTGCTGCCGCAATGGTAGGAGCAGCAGCAGCATTAGGTGGTCCAACTGCGGCAGTGGGGGCGGCCACTACACTAGCGGGGGCCCAGGTAGTGGGTGATACTCTTAATGCCACCAACCGCGTTATCAATAATAATTTATGTGAGTGTAGAGGTTGGCACTTTATAGACTCAGATGAACCTGATTTTGAATGCAAGGGATGCTTAAAACCATCTGGATTATTCGGATTAGTTAGTGGTAATCGACCGACACCAAGATGCCCCAGTAGTAATTCGTGTTGTAGAGGTAGATTTCAGGGAGTATTAGGTCGCGATGAATTAAATACAGTCAATATTATTCAACCTGGGCAGCAACCCTTACCTATAAATTTATGCAATCAATGTAAACAATCAAGAGATGAAATAAGAGCTAAATTTCCTGGGCTAACAACCGATACAGATGACGGAATACATTAATAAATTTGATTTATCATTCATTAAAATTTTAAACCCTCTAATTTATCTAAATGGAAAACATTTGTGAGTTCATGATTTATCTTTTCTTATATATTTTGGGTTTCATCTATTTTTCTTATTTATATGAAAATGATATAAATAAATATAATTTATTAATAATTCTTCTTTAGTTAAAGAAACAAAGTGTATATTTAATTAAGTTTATAATGGGTATCCCTGTTTATTTTAAAACTTTAATTTCTGATTATGGTGACACTATCCTTCATAAAGATAAATATGATGATATTAATCATCTTTTTTTTGATTTAAATTGTTTAATTCATCCTTGTGCTAGAGGATTAACGAATGAAATAGAAATAATAAATAAAATATTAAGTGAAATAGATAAAATAATACTATATACTAAAGTCAAGGATTTAATTTATATTGCAATAGATGGCATTGCTCCTAAAATGAAAATGCGACAACAAAGGATGAGACGTCATAAATCAGCTTTAGAAAGAAAATATAATACAGAAACTCCATGGAATACAAATGCAATTTCACCCGGGACTCATTTTATGAAATCTTTAAACGATTCGTTAAAAATTCATATCCAAAAATATAAAAATATTATTTTAGATGATAGTGATAACCGAGGCGAAGGGGAACATAAAATATTACATTATATAAAAAATAATGATTTAGACGGTAAAATATGTATCTATGGATTAGATGCTGATTTAATACAATTAGCATTAGTTTCCCATAAAGAAAATATAATTTTATTAAGAGAAACGACAGAATATAATATAGAAAATACTAATTCAGAATATATTTATTTAAAAATAGATGATTTAAAACAAAAATTAATCGATTCATTTAATATTCAACGAATAGTTGATGAAAGGAGGCTAATAGATGATTATATATTTTTATGTTTTTTATTAGGAAATGATTTTATGAATCATATACCTTCATTAAATTTAAGATATGGTGGTCATAATATACTATTAGATACATATAGTAAATTACAAGAGAGATATGACGGTTATTTTAGATTAATAGATATGAATTTAAAAGATATAATTCATATAACTTTTTTTAAAGAATATATTTCAGAATTATCTTCTTTAGAAAATGATATGATAAATAAAACTAAAATGATACGATATAAACAACATAAAAAAATACATAGTGAATATTATAATGATTTCAAAGATCTTCAAAAATTTATCAATGAAGATAATCAAAACAAAAGTGAAATCGGTGATAAATGTTTATCGATGGAAGATATTTATCGCTTTCAATACAATACTAGTACTGATAAGGATACTGTTAAAAAGATGATAGATAATTTACCTCTATTAGTTTCACAAAATGAATCTTATACTAAAGATTATGATTCCAATGAATGTAGTGATTATATGAAATGTTTAATATGGACAACTCATTATTATTTTAACGAATGTATAAATTGGCGATTTAATAGTGAATATAATCACGGACCGTTTATAGAAAATTTATCTAAATATTTAATGAATAGTAATACAAAGATAACACGTGATGATAAAGAATATACTAATTATGAACAGTTATCATATATATTCCCTAAAGATTCGCATAGTTTACATGAATATGATATAATAGGTAAAGAATATAAATTAATGATAGATCTTTCTTATAGTAGATATTTATGGGAATGTAATATAGATTTTTTATAATTTAATACTATATTCTTTTTGCAAGGATTCATTAAAACAAGTTAGATTCATAGATTTATCATTACATTTCATATGACATACACCTAAATTAGGTGAAAAATATTCTAATTGACTATTATCATAATTTGTTTTTTCTAAGAAGACTAAATTTTCATCATATTTTTTACCACCTGTTCCTACGACTAAGGTAGGGATATCATGTTTACCGACATTTATTAAACTTTTACAATGATCATGGCCACAAATATAAATATCTATTTTTACTTGACCCAATAAATCATCCATAAATTTTTCGTGCCTCGGTTCAGCATTACCATGACCACCGACCGATCTCCAAGTATGATGACCACAAAGTATTTTCCATCGTTTCTTAGAATTTTGAATGCTTAGAACAGTATCTCTTAACCCACGTTGAATATCATTTTCAGATAAATGTTTAAAATTAGTATCTATAAAAAACATATCACAATGAGGAAAACTTTGATTATAAAATTTACTTGGTAAATTCCATTTTTTATCTTTATTATATTGACTAAGTGTATAATCTATTTGTGATTGAGGATTATTATGATAATCATGATTACCTAAACATAAATAAAAAGGTAAATCAATATTTTGATAGACATCTCTAAATTTAGTATTAAATTGAGAATCATGAATGTCATTACAACCATCTGGATAAATATTATCACCAACAATTATAACACTTTTGATAGGATTTTTACTGATCAGTTTTTCTATAGATTTAGCGACTAATCTTTGATCATTATCACCCGAACCAGTATCCCCAACAAATATACATTCAAACATAACTATAATAAATAAGTTAAAAGAAAAATATTATATTAATTAATAAATATAAATGTTGGTTTATTATGAATTACCTAAATTTGCTGAATTAGTTTCTAATGGAGATATTAATCTGAGTAGCACTATCCCCTTAAAGAGCATGGATCATAATATGATTCATAATGTATCATTTATAGATCATTGTAATCATTTATGTGAAAAACATAATACAAATTTATTAAGATTATTAAGTGTTATATTACAAAAGCTAAATGGTGATATGATATTAAGAACAAATAAATATCCACAATTAAATGAAAAATTAAAAAGTGCTATAGGTGAATGGCAAGAAAGTATAGAACCGATGGATTTATTTAGATGTCCGAATAACTGTTATGATAGTAATAATATAGTTCAGTTACAAAACCAAATGAAAGGTTATGATGAAGAATTTTCTAAATTAAAATCATTATCACAAGATGATATTAATTTATATGAAACTTTGGAAGGATTAAAAAATAATTATCATAGTTGTGAAGAAAATATAAGAGATAATTTATTAGAACTTGAAGAAAGATGTAATGAATATGATAATCCTCATCGTAAACTATTTGATGACTTAAGTACAAGACCCAAATCTTTTTATATAGAAAAGATGTTAGAAGGAGATAATAATCTTAATAATAATGTAAATATGAGATTAGTGAAGGGTATTCCTGAAAATATTCATGTTATATTTTTGAATAGTGCTTTATTATCAACTTTAATATCAAAATGTATGGAGGGTCATAAGAGTGAATGTATGCGATTAAAACAAATAATTGCTGATAAAAACACTGAAATCGATGATTTAATGAATAGGGTGGGTCCAGGTATTCCATTATCAGAAAATTTATTAAATATATTTGAAGGTATAAAGTCGTTTTTTGAAGATAAAGATGAGAATTTACCTAGTGATGATGAAGATGAAATAGATGAATCTAATATCACTGACGCCTTAAATAGGGTTGTAAATAAAGATGAATTATCCATTAAAGATGACGATAATTCATCGGAAATGAGTGATAAAGAAATGTATCATCTAAAAATTTTAAAAGATGAATCGGATAATGAAGATTCGGGTGAAGATAACGAAAAAGAAGAAAAAAATGATGGAGATAATATATCTTTTTTTTGATTAAAAATTTGATTTCACCTTTCTTCAACTATATCAACAATCAAAATCATAATATAATGAATACATCAAAAACTATGGCGCAAAAAGAACTTCGTAAAAATCAAAAGGCACAGAGGCGTTTATCTGATAAAGATGATCAAGAAAGCATGAGAAAGATGGAGCGACTTATTATGGAAGAGAAAGAGATTATACAAAAGATGGAAAAGAGTAATCAGAGAAAAGTAAGGCGAATTCAGAATCTTAAAGAGAAAAATCTTATTGATAGTATGACATTTGAAGAAACCTGTGATTATTTTAAGAGTAAGGATAAAGATAAGATTAAAGTAGAAGAACATCGTATTCCGAATACAAGGGAAGCAAGGATTCATCGAAAAAGAGTTATTGAGGGTATTAATGAATATAAGATGAATCAATACTTTACAGAACAAATTGAGATGCGTCGTAAACTAAAAGCGTTACTTGAGAGCATTGAAAGTGAAGATTAGTCAGTTAAACCATATAAATAAGTATATTTATCATTCTTATTAACAACTGCATCTATTTCAGAGACGTGTTTCCCCTGAACAAAAATAGGAGGATAATAATAGTAATTAAAAAACTGTATATCAATTAAATGAACATCATAATTTTTTATCTTGTCTGTTATCGTGGTCTGAAATAATACCATGCTTTCTTCAAATGTTTTAATAAAATATGCGTGAGCCATTAAAACACTAAATTTATCATAATCTATATTATTTAAACCCCGTTTAGGGGAAACATCTACTTTTTCACCTGCCTTAGATATTTGTGGTGGTATTATCCACCCGCCAAAATAACAAGATTTATCTGGTGGTGAAGGTAGTTTAGATGCTAATGTAGCATCAGCTTCGAGTATAATATTATTATCTGTTTTATTCATATAAATAGCTAATAATGCTTTACGATGGGCCGCAATTGTTCCTAATTTAGCTAGTACTTTTTTACCCCCTGTATTCCATCTAGTATTTAGATCTTTTAATAATCTTTTATTACATTGTGTTAATTTAAGATATTCTGCCGGTACCCATTGAGTATGACATATTTTTGATGGATATTTATCATTTATTTCTTTACTTTTCTCTAAAAAATCTTCTTCCGTTTTACAAATAATATAAATATTATATTTAGGCATTATTAATATAATATAATAAAATAATATGGATTATTATTATCTGAGTGGCATAACCGTTGCCGGAATAAGTAGTGGATTATTAGCAGGTTTAGTGGGAGGCGGTGCCGAAATAATAATTGTTCCTTTATTAACGATGTTTGGCATACTCGGTTCATTAAAACATAGAATAGGAACAACATTATTTATGTTATTACCACCCGTCGGATTATTTGCTGCTTTAAGATATTATAATAAAGGGTATGTCGATTTAAAAGTTTCTTTATATATGGCATTACTATTTACAGTATTTGCTTCAGTGTCAGCTAAATATAGTTCAGAATTAGACACTCAAACCCTTAAAAAAATCTTTGGAATCTTTACAATATTATCTGGATTTTATATTTATAATCATTAAAAATCTTTTATTTGTTATTATAGAATGAATTATAAACTAAAAAATATTCTTATTGGTTTTTTAATAGGCGTCTTAATATTTATTATTTTTGATAAGATTACTTTAATTGAAGGTATGAAACTTTCAGCGATTAATAAACTATCAGTGATTAATAAACTAGATAGATATGATGAAAATATTAAAAAATGTAATTCTTTTAAAGAAAATAAAGCATATGGTAATAAATGTTCATTAAATTACATTGATAATTGTGAAAATCTATATGAAGAAAATGAAACTTCAATAATGATTCAAGATAAAATATTTAAACCAAAAACTTTAAGATTTCAATGTCAAAATAATTATTTAGAATCTCTTGGTTGTACAAGTTATGATTCATCTAATAATCACCATATTTGTAAAACTGAAGATGGTATAATAGAAAATAATTTAATAAATATAATATCAAGTCCTATATATTATATAAAAAAAGTCATAAAAGAAAACTTAAACGGTGAATCTGTTTCTAATAAATCAAATAGTTTATATGATTATGTTAAAGATTTAAATTCCTCAAAATCTTCAATGAATACTGTTTCAAATGATTTAATGCCTTCAAATGATTTAATGCCCGATTTTTCTCACTCACATAAAATAAATTCTAGTGATAATAATTCTGATAATACTCCTTCAGAACCCGCCCCTGAACCTGGGCCTGAACCTGAACCTGCTCCTGAACCTGAACCTGGACCTGAACCTGGACCTGAACCTCCTCATGAATCTGTATTTCCAAATGATGAAACTTCTAAATTACATATTCAGATATTAAATTCATCTACAGGTCCTATAAGAGTATGGCTTGATGATTTACCATTTTGTCCAAAAATAGTTGCTGAAACAGATGGTTCAGTATCTCAAGAAATAAAAAACAATTGTGGTGTTTATACGGAAATATATAATCCAGATACTAATAAAAAAGGGAACGATTGGTCTAAATTATTTGATTTATTTAATGGTGATAGTCAAATGGAAAATCTTATGCCTGGATTTTATTTAATTAATGATGGTGTTCAAGACCCAATACAAAGTAGTAGTATCAAACGTTATTTTGATCTAGTTCAAGGGGGGATATTAAAAATAACTCCTCCTCACGCTGATGATGGTAATGGAAATCTTGTCCCACAAATGTGTTTTTATCAAAAAGAAGGTGCACAGGGTATAACAAGTGATAATCCAGAACTTAAAATAAATGATGTCACATATACTGTAAATGGTGTAAATTATCAATTGAACTGTGCTGGAGCGGGTATTTATTTTACAGAAGTACCCAATCCCTCTGATATGTATGATAATATTAATGTAGGACCTGATGCGATAAGTAGAATTGAGTATAATATTAATGGCGGTGAAATATATTTTAATTTAAGTGGTGTAGACGGAATAAATGCTCGTTATAGTATGGACATAGTCAATGAGTTATGTGAAGGAGGTCATAAATCATCAAAATGTAATATTGATTTAGATAGTTGTTTTAGTGAAACAATATTAAAAGGATTTGATGCTTCAAATATGGAACATATAGATAGTAATTATCTAGCTTTTGCGAATGGTAATCCTTATATAAAATCATGTCCTTCACCTAAATTTTATTATAATCAAGAGGGGGTATTAAAGAGAGGGGATATAACTAGAGATAATTTATTAAGTGGTAATTCTATAAATGAATGCCCCGATGTTATACACGGGGGTTCTTGGAATGGAAATGTTACTAATTCTATTATATTTTCAGATTCTCTAATAAATCAAGACGATCGGATGACAAGCAATCAAGCAGATGGTATTGCTAGTGTCACATCTCTCCAAAAAGCTGATATTCTAAATCATGCAATGATTTTAAAAGAAACTGAAGATGTTAATTTTGGTTCAGGAAAATTTTATGATAAGATTAATGAAACATTATCTTTTACAAATAATAATTTAGCAAATTGTCCGTGGGTGACCGAAAAAGAAAAAGCACTATGTCATTTATGGTGGGGTTCATCAGAAAATGAATGTGCGAATAATTGGAAAAAATATTTATATGAAACAATCGATTATGATAGTAATAGTTGGGATAAACATGCTTGTAATCAATATTCTTGGGCATATGGTGAAATGGGGTTCGATTATACTAAAAGGAGGCATGCTGATGGGTGGCAGGTTACAGAAGATACAGAAGGGGTAGATGATAATACTATTGATGGGATGAAAACTAAAAATGGTGGTTATTTAATATTTTATGATGGGAATCCTCAAAAACAATTCCCAACAAGATGGGATGAGAATGCAGGAAAATGGATATGGCCAAATTCTAATGAGAGTGAAACAAATAACTTAGAAAGTTTTAATAAACCTTTATTAAATTGTCCATTACATAATGGTAATGATAATCATTTAGCAAATAATTCAGTTTATATTAATATTGATATTAAAGAAATAATGACTAGTAATTATAGTTTATCAAGAGATCAAGATGCTATTTGTAATAGTCTTTCTGACGACACATGTAATGCAGATAATAAATGTTTTACAGGTAATACTATATGTACACCCAATAATGAATTTCAATGTTTTCAAGAACGTTTAAATTATGCAGGGACCCAACCGGATGACTTTAAATACCCATTTTATTGTAGTAATTTATCTTAGAAATCTTTTTAAATTATTCAATGTTCTTTCACCTTTGAAAATAGTCATTTTATCATTCTTATCATATTTAACCAATGATGGAAATAATTTTATCTTATAAGGTATTAATTCTGGATTTAATTCTCTAACTACAATATGTGTTTTTATACCCTTTTTATTACAATAGTCGACTATCTTTTTCCATAGTTTTTTTTCAAATTCTTTACAATATTTACAATGTTCCATTTTATAATAAATAAAACCGACTGGCTTAGTAGAGGTTTTTTTCATCTCTGTTCTTTTTTTTTTGTTTCTTTTAGATCTTCTTTGAACCATTATAATAAACATATTTATATTAATTTAAAGAGTATTCGGGTATTATTAATAAATGGATGATCTTTTAAAAAAATTAGAAGCCGAGAAAGAATCGAGATTTAAAAAACCTTGGGCAAAATTAGAGAAAGGTAATAAATTAAATCGTTTAAATTTATATATTGAAAATGAAATTACAGAAAAAGAATTAGATGAAGATACATCTAAAAAATTAAAAAAATTATTACATACAATTTTTGAGAAAGGTATTCTTTCTAAAAGTAGTGAAATAGAATATTGTAATGAAACATGTAAAATAATCTCTATCAAAAATTTAATTTATGAAGAAAACAAAAATGAATATAATTTTAATTTGCCAAAGAAAGTCTTAAAACCCACTACAAAATCAAAATCTAAAATTGATAGACATTTCTCTAGAAGTAAAGAAAATAAGTAATTTAAAAATCATCATCATCAAAAGATATTTGATTTTGCTCTTTATCAATATTAGGATTTGCCTTGTTTGCATATTCCCCTACTCTCTTTTCAAAGAAATTTGTTTTACCCTGAACAGATATCATCTCCATCCAATCAAAGGGATTTTCACTATGATAAATTTTTTCTAAGCCAAACATAAGCAATAATCTATCGGCGACATAATGAATATATTGATTCATTAATTCTGCATTCATACCGATTAATTCACACGATAAGGATTCAGTAATAAATTCTTTCTCAATTTGGACAGCATTAATAATAATTTCCTTAATAATTTCTGGTTTAGGTTTATCAACTAAATTTTGATACATCAATACAGCAAATTCAGTATGTAATCCTTCATCTCTAGAAATCAATTCATTGCTATGACATAAACCGGGCATTAATCCTCTCTTTTTTAACCAGAATATACTACAGAAAGCACCCGAAAAGAATATTCCTTCTACAGCAGCAAATCCTACTACGCGATGAGAAAAGGGTGAGTTTTTATCATTAATCCACTTTAATGACCAATCGGCTTTCTTTTTAATACTCGGAATATGATCTACAGCATTTAGGAGTTTTGTTTTTTCTTCTACATCTTTAATATATGTATCAATAAGTAATGAATAAGTTTCACTATGAATATTTTCCATTGCTATCTGAAAACCATAAAAGAACTTTGCTTCAAGAATTTTAACTTCCTGACAAAATCTTTCTACTAAATTTTCATTCACAATACCATCAGAAGCGGCAAAGAAAGCAAGAATATTCTTAATAAAGTATTTTTCATTTTCATTTAATTTTGACCAATCATTTAAATCCTTACTTAGATCTAATTCTTCTGCTGTCCAGAAATTAGCTTCTGCTCTCTTATACATTTTCCAGAAGGGCTCGTGTTGAATTGGAAAGATAACATATCGATTTTTTTCCCCATTTAGCATCGGTTCCATTTTATCACTCATCAATAATGAATTATTAAGTTTAATTTTTTAAATCAGTTTAAATAAATCAAATTTTAATATAAAGATATTTAATTTATATTTTAAGAACATTTATAGTTCATTAAAGACCATTTATTTATAATAAAGAACAATTTATAGTTCATAAAAGACCATTTATTGATAAAAATTTGATTTCCATGTTTAAAATGTAAACACAAACAAATCACAAACAACAACTGATAAAGAATCTTATATACAAACAAGTTTCACTAGGTTTAAAGTTTTATTTAAGTTCAGTAGAAGTTCACCAGGAGTTCAGCAGAACTAGAGATGTCTCTTTCACGGTGCGCAAGCGTTGCTCCGACCAAGGATCCCATTATGGACAAGATGAAGATGTATGCGGACAAGTGGTCAAAGGATTATCCATCCAATATGACACAGACGGAGATGTTTCGCAAGTGGGTTCCGAAGGAACCTGTAGATTTCACTGTCGCATACAAGAGCATTGGTTTTGATCAGATATTCACTTCAGATAAGGTATGCCTCAAGATGATGGGACCCTACAACTCCAACATGCTCTACAGGGACTCACTTGGTCAATGCAAGATTCCGATTTACAGTGACGATGAATATACAGTCCAACATCCTATGGGGGCTCCAGGGGTTCATCTCGGGGATGGGCACGGTTCTAAGGCGTCTCATCTAATGATTGTTCGACATACAGAAGGTGGACCCATCACTTTCAACGAAATGCTTCCATCGTCTAAAGAAGAGACTGAGGATCTGAAGAAGCGCCTTGATGTTCTAGATATGGTAGTTCAAAAGATTAAGGATAATGTTCTTATCAAAGAATGTGGCAAAAAGGTTATGGAGCGTGCTCAACGAGGATGGGCGAAGGATGGAGAACCGGATGACCCCCTTGGTGATATTGAAACGTTGACTATTCGGGATTACATTGCCCTTGTTATCACCAAGATGCCAGAAGAGATTCGTAATGGACGTCCGGGTTACGTTCTTAAGGATCCTCTTGATAATGATGTAACACTCTATCCAGATTCAATCAGGGTGCTTATTGACACGCTTTATGATGGTGAAAACATGAAGACATTTAAGGCAATCCAACCGCCCAGTGAAAATAGTCAGTTCCTATCCCACATCCATTGCTTTCAGCTTCCCAACGGTGAGGTTCCAGAATGTATGCGTAGTACTTATTATGATTGTGATATTATCTATCAAAACAAGCAACTATTAGAATAGATTAAATTAGTTATTTCCTTCAGTTTAAATATAGTTAAAGTCATTTAGATTAGATATATTAATTAAATATTTTTTTTTAGTATAGTATATGATTCATTATGTTTTTGATTTAGATGATACATTAATCATTCATCAAAAAGGTATAAGATTAAATTACAATGATATAAAAATAGATTATACTCTTAAAAATTTATTAGATAACTGTAGAGGCGAATGTTATATTTATACAAATGGTACTTTCGGTCACGCACACACAGTTATTAAGAATATGAATATTAAAAAATATTTCTTAAAAATTTATTCGAGAGATACTTTACCATTTATGAAACCAGATATGAGATCTTTTCATTCTGTACAAAATGATATTCAAAAAATATATCCCGAAGAAAATATAATATATTTTTTTGATGATTTATTAGAGAATTGTAGAGAAGCTAAGAAACTAGGTTGGACAACTTTTTGGATACATCCTGATTTTTTATCAGGTCATCAATATGATTTTATTGATTATGCTTTTAAAAATATCAAAGATGCTTTAATCTATTTAGAAAAACAAAATATTAATAATAATATATTTTAAATGAATAGTTGTACAATTTGTATGAAAGAAGAACTTAAAAATGAAGATATTTATACTACCGATTGTAATCATAGTTTTTGTAAAGAATGTTTAGATGATTGGTTCCAAAGAGGTAATAATTCTTGTCCTCTTTGTCGTTCCGAAATAAATACATATTCTTATAAAGATGAAAAATATAAATTAATAATTCATAAGATAGAAACTAATATAACTACAAATCGTATTAATATTAATGATTTAATCAATAATAATATTATTATAAGAAATATAGTTAGACAAAATATAAGATTAAGATTATATGGTTTTTCTATGACAATATTATTTTTATATATTATGAATAGTTATTTTTATAGTTTACAAAATATTAATCTACTCAAGAATGATTTAGATAATTGTAATTTAAATAATACACAATTAAAAGATAGTTTAAACTCTTACGGAGATTTAGATGAATCTAATCTTAATCTTAATCGAGGTCATTATGTAAGCATGTTTAATGGTGAATTAGTTCGCAGATGTTTTTATCCATCTAAATTTTATAATATTTGTTTTAATAAATGAACTCAATCATATTTTTAATATTACTTTTAGCAATCTATTATTATATTTATCAGAATTACTATGATAGATTTGAAGAAAAATATCACTATTATTTTTACGGATTCATAGGCGTTTATGTAGTAATCTTATACATCTATCATTTTGAATATGGATTTTTTTATAAGATTCTAAAAAATATTTATGATGTAAACCATACACCCTTATATACATTTAACTCTATAAATTCTAATTCCCAATTATTTGAATCTCAATATCCAAATTTTAATATAAAAGAAACATTATTAAATAAGCAAAATGGAAGATGTTATGCTTGTAGTAATTTTATAATGAAAAATGATTTACATCATAGTAAATTAAAATATAAAAGAGATTTAAGAAATGGTGGTCAAAATAATATTGAAAATATTGGATTAGTATGTAATAGTTGTTATGAATTTCATAATTAAATTAAAATTTGATATTTAACTATTTAAACTTATTTTTACATAAATCAACTAATATGAAATTATTATTTGAATTAATAAACAAAGAAGATATTCATTACTTAGAAAGTTTTGATGAACCGAAAAGAGATGAAATATTAAGAACAGCTATTACTATAGGTTTGAAAAGTATTCAGATGAGTGAAGTGAATATGGATTGTCATTCTTATTTTGATCCTTTAAAAGATATCACTGAAACTTCTACTATACAAAATAAGGAAAAGATATGTGATATTGATGATAAATTAGATGCTTTATTACATATTAGAACGAATTCATCAAGGAAGGGTAGATTAAGTGAAGATTTATGTATTCAGAGATTAATTCAAAGGTATCCTAGTTGGGATATTTCAGATGTAACATATATAGGTCATGAAGGTGATTGTAGAGCAAAAACACCATTCGGTGAAATATTATATGAATTTAAAAGTTATGATACAAATGTCAATCGCGAACAATTAAATAAATTTTATAAAGATTTAGAAACTACAGGTATTAAATATGGTATTTTTGTATCAAATACATCAGGTATAGTCGGTAAAAAAGATTTAGAATGGGAAATTATCAATAAAGATACTTTAGTAATTTATATTAGTAATACTGGATTTAATGGTCAAGGATGTATCGTGGCATCCGAATTACTTATTGCTTTAATAGAGAATAATATCATGGATAAGGAAAATCATTGGCTACTTCATCAAAATTATGAAACCGATGAGATTTATAGGAATCTAGTAGATACATTAGATGATTATCGCTCCAATAATGAAATGATTTATAAATTAAGAAAACATATCAAAGAATATCGATCAAGAAATAATATGATGATTGATGGTTTAGAAAGTGAAATATTTCAACTCTCATTAAATACAGAAAATACATTCAGTAAAATGCTGGGTTTGGTTGAATCTATCAAAAGTAAGCAAAATATTATTAAAACTTTTGATTTTGATGAATTTATAGTGAATCATAATTTTAATGATAAATTTATATCATATTTCAAAGAACTATATAAGATTATTGTAAATTTAAGTTTAAATATACATACCTGTGATAATGAATGGTTAATTTATAAAAAAGACTTAGAAATCGCTAAAACAAAAGTTTTAAAAAGTAAAATTCAATTATGTATATCGCACTATCCAGAAAAATTAACTGATTTTAATCCACTATATGAGGAATTCAAAGATAAAAAGGTAGTTATTACATTAAATGATAATTATAAAATATGGGAATTAATAAGTTTAAGATTAAATTAGATAATAAAATATATATATCAATATTAATAATGAGTGGAAACATGGATAAAAATCCACAATCAAATCAATCAGTTGATAAAAAAACTTCATCTGTTACCGCGGAAACTTCTATTGTTAAACCAACAAAAGAAAATTATTATGAAGTCAATAAAAGAAATGAACAAATAATTAGAGATAAGTATGTATTACTCGATAAAACACACAGAGAAGTCCAGTCAGAAATACAAACTTTTAATAAGAATTATAAACAGTTATTAGAATTAAATCAACTTCATAAACAACCTTATTTTTTACCATCATTTAGTTTAAAAAGACTGGCTCAGGAGCAGCAGGAGCAGGAGCAGCAGGGGCAGGAGCCGGAGCCGGAGCCGGAGCCGGAGCCGCAGCAGCAGGATGAGGGAGCGTCATTTTCACAACCAGTACAAAATAATATTGTAGCTCTAAGATGTTGTTATTGTAATAAAAATACATTAATGAATGCTATACAATTTAATAGTACTAATATGATGGACATCGATGATTTTAAACAAAAATCAGGTTATGTTCCTACTGGTGAAGACAATGTTAATCAAATGAGCGACAAATTTTGTAGTTGTACTAATCATGAATTCATAGATTGTAGTACACGGAAATTATTAACAGTGGAAAATGAGTTAAATCTTAAAGCATTTGGTGATGCTGCTGCTGCTGATGCTGATACTGATGATGATGATGCGGCTCGTGTTGAGGCTGATGATGATGATGATGGTGATGATGAGGAAGAAGGGGGTAGAGTGAAAAAGGCGCTGAAAAAGGTGGGGAAAGCGGCGGATAAAAAGGTGGGGAAAGCGGCGGATAAAAAGGTTAAATTTAAATCAATTCGTGATAGAAATATTAATATGGTATTTTATTGTAATACTTGTAAAAATTTTTTTAGATATGAATGTTTAAGAAAAATAAATGAAACCCCATCTGATTATAGTGACTTTAACCTTGGAGAGAGTTATCATCATACTTTACCCTCGATTAATAAACATATGATATTTAGGAAACCTTTGTTTGATCCTCAATATGGTGATAATTTAGAAAAAGTTGCTAGGAAGTTAGAAGTTGGAATATCTTTAACAACAGATGGAGGATTTCCTATAAAAATACACGGGGGCATAGGTTCTACATATAGTAAAATGGGCAAACTTGGTTTATTGGGTGCCGCAGCGGGGTATATTGGTGCTTTACCAGGTATTTCTTATGGAGCTCTCGGTGGGGTCGCCGGAGCAGCTGCGTCAATGGGTTCTTCATTGTATTCTCAAAGGGGGGGAGCTAAAGCAAGTTTAAAAAATGTGGCGAAAGGGGCAAAAAAAGTGGAGCAAGAAGTCGAGACAGTAGCGCAAAAATCTGCGGAATTACAGGCGCTAATGAGTGAGATAGGGGCGGCGGCTCAGGGGATGGTTCAGGCTCAGGCTCAGGCTCAGGATACATCTAATTCTCCTCCTTATACACAAAATACACAAACAAGTTCTTTTGCTACAGATAAACCAATGATTCAGAAGACCTTTGGAAAAAGATACAAAGATTTACAATTAACTGAAACATATGAAGATTTTATTTCTGAATTAAAAAAATGGCCATTAGCTGAAAAAGAAGATGCATTAATTCAGGCGTTTGGTGAGGTGAAAGGTGAAACAAAGATGACAGATGATTATAAAAAATATAGAGAAGAATATAAAAAATTACAAGAACTTTATATAAAAGATTTTAATGATGGGTCCCAAGAATTTAAAGATTTCCCTTTCAGAAGTAAAGACTTTATCTTTTTAACCGAATTAAAAAATAGTCTTGATAGTGAAGAAGATAAAGCTTTTGTTAGTGAACCCAAAATAAATAATAAGAAAATAAAAGATTTGAAAAGTCAAAAAGTTGATGATCGGTTAGGTCAATTAACAATAAAAGAAATAGATAGATTCTTAACTGAACTTGATAATCTTGGAAAAATAGATTTAAATAGTGATTCATTGATTAGTCGTTTATTAAATAATTCGGGTATAAATATAAGCAGTTTTGATGATGATGTAAAGTATACTTTAGAGGGAAAGGGATTCGGTCAAACAAAAATTTACACAATCACAAAAGGATCGGAAGAAGGAATAAAACAAATTGTTAACTTTACCCCAAATATAAGGGCAATAGGGAACCGTTTAAGAGAGTTTTTAGGAACGAACGACGATGCAGAAATTAAACTAGGAATATATGATACACTACTAAATTTAACATCACAATATATAAAATTGAAAGAGTTAAATGCTGAACTTAAGAGTAAATATGAACCATTGAAAAAAGAGATTGATGATAAAATAAATAAATCTCAATCGAAGGACAAAGAACTCCAACTTACTGATGTAAAATATAAACCATTATTGGCACAAATGTGTGGACGTAAAGCAGCAAATTTTTGGTATGGAGAAACAGATATGAAGGTAGAAGAATACCAAATGATAAAGGAATTTTTTGAACAAAATAAATTATTATTTTTCCCATTTTATGATTTAAAATTATTAAAGGCGATACAGAAGGGTAGGCAATTTGAATTTATTGATAGACCAGCTGTCCCTGCCCTCGGTGACCCCGATACTGATGTGCCACCCTCAAAGAAGGGCTCTCCGTCACCCTCAAAGGAGGGCGCCACTCGCCCAGAAGATTCTCAAAGAGATGATTCAGCACAAGGTTTTTTAGACAAGTTAGAAAAACTAAGTCCAGAAAATGTTGAATATATGCGGGAAGTATTACCTCTATTTGATTTATTAAATCCAGGTCAAACTAAGAAACAAGGTACTGTGTTTGAAATAACACAATTAATGAGTCAAAATAATATTTTAAGTAATACTTCTCTTAATATTACAGGTGAAAATATATGGCGAGCACCGATAGATAAACAGGGTGTAAATATTGTATCTCCAATTCAGTTATTAAAAATCAAAAAGGGATTAATGGAAAAAGCACGTGATTTTTACAATACGGAAAGAAGTATTAATGCTGATCTAGAATTTAAAAAACAATATGAAAAAGAATTATCAAATGATTCTAAAAAACTATCAAAAGAAGAAAAGCAAAAACAGAAAGAAGAAAAAAAGAAAGAAAAAGAAGAAAAAAAGAAGCAAATTGAAGAAAAAAAAGCAGAAAAAGAGGCTAAAAAGGCTGAAGTTGAGGCTAAAAAATTAGAAATTGAGG
>Ga0075480_10000371_pt1 | contig 26006 bp, 26 predicted proteins | sample DEB08_DNA_7_FD_81590 | JGI IMG/M metagenome (GOLD analysis project Ga0075480, IMG submission 81590) | Aqueous microbial communities from the Delaware River and Bay under freshwater to marine salinity gradient to study organic matter... | ecosystem: Environmental > Aquatic > Marine > Coastal ... | reverse complement strand
TGTATCTATTATATAAATACAATAATAATAAACTCGTACTAACGGAAAATAATATTGCTAAACCCCCCCATAATCCAGAACCTATAACTTTATAATATAGTTTTAATTTTGGAAAGATATTTAGTTTATGTATTAATATATCAGCAATGTATCCTATGATAAAAGTTAATAGTAAATAAACTAATATTTCTTTAGTATTTTCTGGTAATGTTTTTTTGTAATAAAGTTTGAAAGTTTGCATAATGATTACAACAATTATCAAAACTGTTATCATAGCATATAATCCAGCAGTAATTACACTTTTATTTTGAAAATAAGGTTTTAATGTATGTAAATTTAATATTTTGTAATCGCTTAAATAGTTCAGAACTATATCAGAAGTGAAACCAATTAAACTATTTAATGATAAAAATAATAAATCTTGCATATATTATAATCTTTGATAATAAATACATTTATAATCTCTGATAAAAGTTTTTATCATATACAATTATAGGATTCATATCACTAACATTATAATCTTTGTCCACACAAGTATCATAATCATATATTCTTATGATTGGTTTATCACTTATGATAGGATAATAATAAAATTTTTCAGTAATATTATTTTTTATTTTATATCCTAAAACATCTTTTGTCAAATTCACAATAGTAGGAAATATATTTTTATCAACTATATCAGTTATAATATCACTTTTAACACTAAATATTTTTTGAAAAACTGACAACTTTGTTCCTAAATTTTTATCTAATTCATGTACATCATCAATATACATATAATAATATCCAGTATCAACATTTAATATACCAGTTAAGATACCATTTTCTTTAATATATCTTATATCATTTATATTGACATCTTTAGATCTTAAACGATAATATAAATATATGTTTACATCATCAATTAATCCAGAAACAATATAAGTATCTGGTTTAATAAAATATGAAAAAGTTGCCCTTAATTGTCTATTATCAACATTATTTAATGTTTTTGAATCTATTCCAGGAAAATAAGAATTTTCATCCATTAAACTTTTATCAAAACCTAAACAATTTTGATGAATATTTATATCATCTCTAGTATTTTGCATACAATCAACTGATGATTCTTTAATAACATCTGTTATGACACTTGATAATTTATATTTACGTTCCATAATATTATATAATTTTTCATCAGCAGTAATATCAAAACTTTCTTTTTTAATATTATCTATTTTTTGTAATATACTGAATGTATCTGGATAATCTTCTAACAATACATTTTTAATTTCAATTTCACCTTCAATCTTAGGAATTGACCAAGTATCCAAATCTTTTAATCCTTCATAAATACTTTTAATATCATTACCAAAAGGAAAAACACTTAAATATATATATTGTTCAACATTTCTTTCATTTGGTGGTAATAATGGATCATTTTTATCATTACCAATATGTGATAACATACGTATTGCTCTACCTAATACTTGGTCAATTCTAACATAATTCCAATATGGTTCTAATATATGAACTTGTCGGACACAATTTAATGATATACCTTCAGCACCAGCACCAGAAATAATCATTATTTGAACATATTCACCATGATTATTTTTTCTATCATTAAATATTTTTAAATTTTTTAAACGTTCTTGTACACTTTCAGAACCAGTAATAAATGTATATCTATATGCCTTAGTTTCAGCATTATCACCTAATTTTGTATAATTATTTGCTTGTAATATTCTTTCAAATATTTCAGCACCAGAATCTGCCCTAAATTCACTATAAAATAATATTTTACCTTTAGAATTTTGTAAACTAAATTTTTTAATATTATTCATCATACGATTAAACTTAGGTGATAAATATTGTAATCCATTATCAACTTTTAAACTACCACTTTGATATAACTCATCATATTCAACATTTTTCAATTTAGCATATTCACTATCATTTTTTTTGACATATCTAAAACTATCATTATTATAAACCATATTACATATCCTACGTGTATTTATATGATAATCAAAATTTTCATCATCATACATATTTTTTTTATTGTATTTCATATTACGTTCTTTATCACGTAAATATGCTGCATGATATTTATCAAACTGTTTACTACTCATAGGACATAATTCAACATTTATACTACTTGATATTTTATAATCTATATATTTTTCTGGATTATTTTTAGGTAATATGATTTCAGGCATATTTACAATTGATGATCTATCAATAGGATAATATGATGTTAAACCAAGTAACATACGTTTTAATAATGTGCGTTTGCGATCTAAAATATCATCATCGTCTTCAAAAAAATATTCCATAAAATTATCATTATCACTTAAATCTATTGTATCCTCTTCAGTATCAACACTAAATAATTTTCTATAAATATTAAATCTAATATTAGGTTCAGATTTGTATCTTTTATTTTCATCACTAGTTATTAAATCACCTTCCTTATTAAATTTTACAACATTTCCTTTTATAATACCATTTTTATCATTTTGTGTTAACTTGTCATATGCCTTTTTATTTGGAACAATTTTATCATCATCAAATAATTCGTGTAAACCTTTATAAATATATTCCATAAAGTCATCAAAATCATGATTTTTATATTGTATGGTATAAACAATACGATTATCAGGATTCATAATACTTTCAAATCTTGTAGTATTTTGCATAAATGATATAATAATTTTACCACTTCTTTGAAAAACATAGATTTGATCAATGGGCGAATCATATTTATAAAATACATCTTTACATTTTTGAAATATATCATTCGTATCCATATTTTCAGGCGATTCAATACTAAAATTATATGTTTTTGTTAATCCTCTTATCATATTATATAATAATGCTATCTCACATGGTTTATTTATTACTGGTGTTCCAGACAAACATATCAACTTTATATTTTTAGCATTAATGATCCATTCATAAAAAACTCTTGCTAAACCTTGTTTTTTATTTAATATTTGACGAACAAAATTATGAACTTCATCAATAATTAAGGTATCATTATAAAATGGTGAATCTATTAAATGTGTTTTACGATTTTCTTTTAGTTTAGTTTCTAATCTTTTAACTAATCTTTGATTATTTGTTTTTGCTGTATCATCAATATCAATTTCTTGAAATACATTTTCATTGTTGCTTTCTAAAAATTCTTCAATGCTACTAGTTTTAACACTTGGAAAAGGATTATAATGTATAAAATTATATCTATATTTTATCATCATATCTATTTGGTTTACTATCTGTATTTTCTCACCTTCAGTTAATATTATAGCATCTAATTCTGATTTTATTTTTGGTATAGGTTCACTTTTAAAATCTTTATTATATTTTGTATATGATTTATTATTAATAGGTTCACTTTGTATATTTTTATTTACTATATTAATTTTACCATCAAATGTTTTTATTTTATCTTTATCATTTTCTATATCGTCTGATACTTTCCAAAAACCTTCTATAATCTTATCATCCGTTTTACGTTTAGTTTGTAAATAAATAGTATGTAAATCTTCAACAGTTATATTATATTTTTCTACTAAATATTTTCTAAAATTTGTATCATCAATTACTTCTAATTTTGTCATAAAAACCCAATTATTGTTTTCTAAATCAAATATATCACTTCTCCATCTTTTAACTTCATTTATAAAATTTGTTTCTAATGATGCTGGTAATAATGTAAATATATCCATATTTTCTGATAAACTTTCAGCAGTTGTTACTGCTGTAGCAGTTTTGCCAGTTCCTAAACCATGATAAACTAATAAACCTCTATAAGGTGATTCAATTGATAAATAATACTTTACAAAATTTTGATATATCTTAAAATCGTTCTTTTCTGATAATTTTTTAACTTTAACATAAAAATCATCATTGATAAAATCTATAAATGCTTTTCTTTGAAAACTTACATATTTTTCACCTTTAAAATCTTTATATTCTATTTGGACTAAATCTTTGTCACTATTTTTTTCTTTATCAACAACTTCTATAATACTAGGTAATTCTGGTTTGTCTTGTAATACTCTTTTAACATTTGGTTTTTTTTTCATAGATGATATTAATCCTTTTAAAAGACTATAATCATTTTCAGTTATATTTTCAAAATTAACATTAATCTTAGGATCATTATAAACTCGTTTTAATTTTTCTTTAGTTAAACCATTTAAATCACTATCAAAAAAAATATGTATTATATCTGATAATCTTTTTTCTACTGGTTTAACAACCTTTTTACTCATTATATATTATAAACAAATATATTCTTAATTTAAAACACCATAATGTATTAATGTATTTTTAGCAGCAAGTTGTTCTGCTTTTTTAATAGTATTTTCTACACCTTCACTTATAAATTCTTCTACATCATTCACAATCTTATAAACTTTACAATAATACATATTTTCATCTTCTAGTTTAATAGTTTTATAAATAGGTTTAGTTTCAAAAGTATTATTCATATAACGTTGTAATATATCTTTAAAATTATTATCATTTAAAATAATTTCACCAAAATCAACAAATTTTTCAAATACTTTAATACAAAAATCTTTAACAAAATGTATATCATTTGTATCTAAATATAATGCTCCTAAAAATGCTTCAAAACTATCTTCTAAAATATTTTTATTGTTTCTACCATCACAATTTTCATCAATATGTTTTGATAATATTAAATATTTATTGAAACTTAAATTTTTTGCTAATTCACATAACATATTTCCACAAACTAATCTATTTTTTAATTTTGTTAAAAATCCTTCATCCTTATTATAAATTATTGTATATCTATTATAAATATATTCACAAACAATATATCCTAAAATACTATCACCTAAAAATTCAATTTTTTCATATGATTCTTGAAATAATGGTAATGCACTAATATCATTACTGAACTCTTCATATTGTTTCATATTACAATATGATTTATGTACAAATGCTCTTTGATATAATTCTAAATTTTTAATTTTAAAATCAGTGATATTAACCAGTTTCATAATATCATTGATGTCATCAACGTTTAAAAGTTTATTAGAAAGATTATAAGGGTTTGCTTTAAAAATAGTTTTTTCACTCATATTAATATTCTATTATAGCAAAAATATTTTTAAATATATTCAAATATATTCAAATTTATTTTCCTAGCAAATTTTATTATATTATAAATTTAGATACTATTGCCACTTGGAGGTGGTCCACCTTTACCACAACTATCACCAACTTCTAATGGTCTTCTTAAAAGATCTGGACCAATAGATGAATTCATCCATGGACTTACAGATACTTGAGGATTAGGAGGTTCACTTCGTAATTGTCTATTAGCATTTCTTAAACTTTGTCCAACAGTATTAACACCAATATGGTAACCAGAAGATAAGAAATTAATACCTTTTAATACACCTTCACCAATTGGATAATTTTGATTAAATTCACTAATTTCTTTAGATTCTTCAGAAGGTAATAAATCACCAGCAGTTAATGTATTTTGTGGATAACATTGACTTGGTGTTCTATTAAATTGTACAGGTAAACTCATTTCATTTTTTCCTAATGGTTCAGATGCTCTAACACCAGGTGCAGTTTGTGGTGTTGCTTTAGCACTTGCTGCCGCATTAGATCTTGCTGCTCTTTCTGCAGCATTTACAGCACTATTTGCATTTGCTTTTGCTGCCATATTAGCATTTGCTGCTGCAGCATTGGCATTTGCTGCTGCTTTATTAGCATTATGAACAGCACTATTAGAATTACCCATAGGCATATTAGCACCAACATTAAAATATTCTCTTTGTGGTGTCAATACATTTTGGTATAAATATATGGCAACAATTGCAAAAATTCCTAGATATATAATTTGGTCACAGTTCATTTATATTATATATAACATAAAAAAAAAAATAATAAATAAATTAATCATTACTTTCTAACTTTTCTATTTCATCTTTTAATTTTTGTATTTTTTCTAATTGTTCTCGTTTCTTTTTTAATAAATTATCACGTTCAGATTTTTTTTCCATAATTATTTCTTCATCAACAATATCTTCATCAGAATCATAATTTTTACTAAATTCTCCAATTAAACATTCATCTGGAATAATATATTCTTCACGTTTAGGAATATATACTTTCATTTGATTTATATAAACATCACAAATATATTGCTGTTTCATAAACTTTATACCTCTTATATGTAATATACATACTGCATCTGATCCAATTTTACAATCTTGTATTTTTACAATTTCTCTATTTTGATCATATATTTTACTTAGTATACTATCTTTTTCCACAGGTAACTTAAATTTTAATACTGGATTTTTATATCTTTTTAATGGTTTACATATACTCTTATACATTTCTTCAATATTTTCTAATGGTATACTTTGTTCAAACCATTCTTTACTATTATTATATGTAGTTTTAACTATTTTATCATCAAGTTTCATAAATAAATCATACAAATCAAAATTATCACCACATATTTCAAATTCAATACTTGGTATTTTTCCTAATTTTTGTGTATCACTATTTATCTTAAACTTTGATGTTTGTAAAAAAAATGGTTCACCATCATAACTTATATTACTATAATAATATCCATTTTGTTTTTGTGGTTTACCAAACTTTAAATTATCATAATCTATATCATCATATTTATAAACTTCTGTCATATTTATAAATAATACTTAGAAAAACGTATATTAGAGAAAACGAATTTTATAGAAAATAAATATTCCTAACCACTATTTCATATGCCACTTACAATAAATCTATCATTTAATTATCAGTAAACATAAATATTCCGGACTTTCCACTTACAATAAAATCTATCATTAAATTTCCATATTTTATCTATATATATATCACATGTCATATTCATAAATTTTTGTATATTAAATACTGATAATGTAAAATTATCACTATATATATCAACTTCAAACTTATTATATTTAAATGGTAACTTTACTATTAATGATGGATCATAAACATCATTTTTACTATATTGTATTTGACTCATATACAAATCACTGTTCTTTTCATCTAATCCTATATGTGCCATTTGTTGAAACTCAATATTCTTAACAAATTCAAAAAATCCATTCATTTCAGAATCGGTCTGATAATTTGTAAATTGTAAATTCATTGTAAATCCTTTTTTATTTAATCCAAATGGACAAAACATCTTAGGTGTTGTAACATATAATATTGGATTATTATTGTATATTACTTGAATATATGCTAATTTTTCATTTTTTATAGCATTATCACTATTATCCAAAACATATTCTTTTTCTTTAACATTTGGATTTTTTAAATTGTAATTTTCATATCTTATATTATCAATACTATATCTTTCATAATATATATGTTTTAAATTATTTAATTTTGACATATATTATTATCTATTATTATCTTTAATATTTTTTATATTCTTGTTTTTTTGGATAAAATATATAACCCAGTATTATAAATAATGTTATAGTAAATAATGAAAATAATACTAATATATAAAATAATATTGGATACTTATTATATAAAAATTTTCTATAATAAATTATTATTATAGGTAATGATATCCATACTATACTAAAAATAGTGGTTAAATCCATACTATATAATATTAATTATATTCTTTTCTTTTTATTTTGAGAATTATATATTTTTCCTTTAAATATAAAAATCATCATTATAAACCATGGTATAGTCAATAATGATAGTAATAGTAATATATAAAATAATATTGGATACTTATTATATAAAAATTTTCTATAATAAATTGTTATTATAGGTAATGATATCCATACTATACCACCAATAGTATTTAAATTCATATAATATATATAATATTATTTAAGGAAACAACTTAAAATTATGTTTTTATTATTTAGGGTACTTATAATCTACAATAGTAATAGATTTACGTTTAGTCGAATTATTCCATATTTGATTACAACTTACTCCTTCCATGTGTAAATGATTTGGTAAACATTTCTCAACTATAGGTTTTTCTGAACCCCACACTACATTAGGTTTACTACAACTTTTTATATAATCAAATAATATGCCATCATTTTTAGTAGTTCTAGCATAATCTATATCTACATTGACACCAGGATAACTTGGACTCACTAAATCTTCAAACTTAATATATTCTTGATAACCACTCATTATATATTTAATATATATTATTTATTTATAGTTTTTAATTTACTTAATGCTAATATTATTTCTTCTAATGTCGGAACATCTATTTCTTTTTTAACAACTTTTTTAATAATATCTTTTTTTTGTATAACAATTTTATTTTCTACTTTCTTAAAATTTGGCAATGGTGGTGGTTTTGGTATAAAATTAGGTAATGGTGGTGGTTTAGGTATGTTTTTAACACTATCTAAAAAAGCATATTCTTCTAAATTTAATGGCATATCTATTTTTGCTTGTAATGTATACCACTGAAAATATATATCATTATCTATTAACCATATCCCTTGTAAATATATTATATAATTACCATATGTATTTGGTAATACATTTTCTATTAATTTACGATTACTATTATAAACTTTAAAATCACTTTTAGTTTTAAATCTTATACTATTATTTCTAATTGGATTTACAACATTATAATTTTTATATTTATTTTTAATAGTATCATAAATCATATTAAAGTCATCCAATAATATCTTAATATTATCATCATTACATATATTTTGTAGTGATAAATCTATAAAATATTTATCATATTTCTTATTTAAACCATATTTACTATACAATTTAGGTGTTTGTATACAAAAATCCTTTTTTAAATAACTTATACCAACAAAACTAAACTCTTTAGAATATTTTAATTTTTTTTTATAATTTATATTTTTACTATCTAATATTTTATCACATGAATGTATCATATCATTACTATATTATTTAAAAATAATTTTAAATACTAATTTATAGTAAAATGTCATTTGATGATACTTGTAATATATGTGGTGATCTTTTAAGTAATGGTTATACTATCAAAACCATATGTAACCATACATTTCATTATGAATGTTTACAAAAAAGTTTAATACATAATTATGAAAAAACTAATAATTGTCCATTATGTAGACAAAATATAGAACTATTACCAGTTGTAAATGGATTAAAAAAATTAATTAGAGGCATACATTATACTAGTGAAGAATATAAAAACGAATTAAATTATATGAACAAACCTTGTAAACATATTTTAAAAAGTGGTAAAAATAAAGGTCAACCTTGTAATTGTAATTGTAAAATAGGTTATGAATATTGTGGTAAACATTATAAAAATAAAATTTAATTTATAGGTTGATAAATATAATATACATATTAATTTATAGGTTGATAAATATAATATACATATTAATTTATAGGTTGTCCTAAACTCCTTATAATATTACCTCTTCCTGGATCTGCTAACCAACTATAATCATTTTCATCTGTTCTTTGAGTTATGACACCAGGTCCAAAATATGGTCTATTTAATGATTTTTCTGCTGCATTATTGTTTGCTATACATTCAGGTGGAATGTATTGATTTGCTACCTTTATACCATGTTCATCCCAATCATTTAAATGTTTTTGACAAAATGTTCCACTACGTTCCATAGGCATCCTATCACTATAATAATATTTTGTATAATTATCTATATCATATTTATCAAAACTACTCTTATCAATCTTATAAACATTATCTAATAAATGATATTCTATACTACTATCATTGATTCCTATCAACTTATAATATTTTCTGTAATTTTCTTCTAATATTGAATTAGCATCTTTATCAAACATATTATAATCTTTTAAATATCCTTTTGAAAATAATGAAAAATCATATTTATTTAATACATTATAATTACTACTAAATTCATTACCAATAGAATTTACATATAATACATCAGTTCCCTTAAATCTTAGAAAATCCATAAATACTTTGATAGTATAATAATTTTTAACATCATATAAGAATGCTATAACAATATATCTTTTGTTTCCATGAACATCTTCTTGTTCATAAACTTGTTCAACACCATGTAAATTATAATCTTGTTCACTATCAATATGTTTAATATGTTCAACAATAACATTTAATACATCTTTTAAATATTCATCTTTATTTTTTGGTATTGTATCTCTAGTAAATATGCTCGATTTACAATCACCATTTAATCTTAATTTATCAAAACTTGACATTTGATTGAATATATACAATAAATTATGTGTTGGTTTTACAAATTTGTCTTTTTTTAAATTTTCTCTTATAGTATGTGAATGGTCTTGTTTTTTTAATTCTAATATATGATTAACTTTAGGTCTAGTATACATCAAATAAAAAATTATTACTGCTATAAACATTATCATAAAATATTTCATTATATTATATACTAATATTATTTATTTATTTATTTCTTCAATCATTTTGAATTTTTCTACATCATCTAATACACCTTTTATAAAATTATAACTATCTACTAATTGTTCTATACTTCTACCACCAGTAATTATAATTTTACCACTAGCAAATACAGCAATAGTTACTCTTTTACATTGCCCATTTCCACATCCTCTACCTTTTCCATTACATTTTTCTGTACATTTACAAATACCACATTTATCATTATTATTGTTAAAATAATATTTAATATTTACTCCAGGATACATACAAGGTTCATATGATGAATATAATCCTTTATTAATAATTTCACGATGTAATATTTCTCTATTAACACTATATTTTATATCAAAATCACTATTTATTAATACTATATCATAATTTTCAATTTTTAAACTGCTTTTGTCTAAAAATTCTAAATCATAATCTCGCATAAATATATCTTTAACAATGTCTAATACTTCTAATCCTTGTTTTTCATATTTTAATCCTGTCATCTGAACTTTCCCATTATTAAATAATTTAACATTCACAATTTTACCATTATGATATATATGTATTGTAGATTGATTATAAAATGTTACACGCTTTTTCTGTTTTCTAGGTTTTTTATCTAATTTTTTACTATATCCTTTATATTTTTCTTTATACTCTATGAATTTAACAACATCATCAATATTTATGCTTTCAAACATATTTTCTATGTTTATCATATCGCATAGTTTTGCAACTGCTGTCATTGTTGAAATCCTTAAGTGTTCCATATTTAACAATTAATTTTACGATTTATTCTTTAAATATATTTCAAATTTTATTTAAAACTTAGATTGTTATTATACACTTCTTGAAGCACCACATGTACTTCTATATTGTCGATACCAATCAAAAATATTTGGATTAATATTTAAAATACGTGCTGCACCCAGTAATTCAACATACGTATAATGTTGTAATCTATTATTTTCTGGTAATTCATCATTATTCCATATATCTCTATTAAAACCTAATATTTCTGCTGCATGTCTTTCTGTATCATTCAATAATACCCAAGTATTACTAAAAAATTCTTCATCTGATTCTGTATCTGTAGTGTCTTGGATATTTGGTGTATTTGGTGGTGCTTGATAACCAGTATTAACACCTCCTTCTGGTAATAAAGTTAAATCAGCATTAGGATTTATAAATGTTGTTGTTGTTAATGGAGTATTTGGTGGAGCATCTGTGCCACCACGTAAATTTGTTTCTAATGCATCATAATCTACTCTTGTATTTTCTGGTATATTTTCTAATTGTGGTCTATATCTATGACGTGTCCCACGATTACAAATTTGTGGTGTATCATTTATATTACCTGGTCTCATAGGAGTTGGTCTTCTATTTGTAGATGATATACTTTTTATAACTATACCATTTTCTATACCTTCAATATTTGCATTATTAATAATATCATTATAAAAATCCATATAAAGTCTCGCATATGGTTCTGGTAAATCATATTGTAATACCCAATAATATTGACCATCAATTAAAATTCTACATTGTCTTGGTAATAAATTTTGATTTTCAAGTGGTAATCCATATGTAGTAAATTCATCATCAATTAATAAATCTCTTATATGTGGATTATTATATAATGTATCTGGTAATAAAACATTATAATATTGTCCTTGATAATTTCCACTAATATTTATTACTTCTTGATTACCATTACCAATTTGATTTATTGGTATACCATTATCATATACTTCTTGAATATAGTATCGAAAATTTTCAGTATTTGATGGTAATTGTCTAGTTGCTTCATCATATGTATTAATAATTTCAGTATTAAATCTACCATATTGAGGTGATGCTAATAATGGTCTATATTTTAGTCTCTCATACCATATTTGAAAAGGTATACCAATACTAAATTTATTTATATTGTTATAACATACAAACAATATTATACCTATTATAATACTAAACAAATACTTATACATTATATTTAAAACTTAGATTATTATTATATATAATTTATAATGGAACAAATTTACAATACTATTGTAAATCGAGTAAATGAAAATTACAATATTGAAACATTAAATGATGATAATATTGATATGGTTGTATTAAGTATTATGACATATGTTAAAGATGATTATAATATTGTAGAAGATTATGAAATTTATATGTTAACTAGTATTGTTGATTTTGTCGTTAGAAATATAAAAGATAAATATAAAACTATTAATAGATTAAAACTACAAATGAATCGGTTACAAGCATTAGAATTACCAGAACAACGTAGTAAAGAATGGTATGATTTACGTAGAGGTATGTTAACCGCAAGTAGTTTAGCATGTGCTTTAGGTGAAGATCATTTTAAGAGTAGAGATGAATTAATTTTAGAAAAAGCAATGGATGAAGAAAAACCATTTGTTCCAAATCCAATTACAGAATGGGGTGTAAAATATGAAGAAATAGCAACTAAATTTTATGAATCTTTAAACAATGTAGAAATCATTGAATTTGGATTAATCCCACATCCAAATTTCACTATTTTTGGAGCATCACCAGATGGTATTTGTAGCAATGATTCACCCCCAGAATATATTGGACGAATGTTAGAGATTAAGTGTCCACCAAAAAGAAAATTTACAAAAACAGTGCCAAAACATTATTGGTATCAAATGCAAGGACAACTTGAATGTTGTGATTTAGAAGAATGTGATTTTTTACAAGTTAAATTACAAGAATATGATAGTTTTGATGATTACAGCAAAGATATTAATAAAGACATTATTTCTAATGGAAAAACCCAAAAAGGTTTGCCAAAAGGTTGTACATTAACTTATAGAAAATGCAATGAATTAAAATGTAGTTATTTATATCCAGAATTGTTTTTATCAGATAGTGAATATCAAACTTGGATATCAGAAAATAAAGAAAAAATAAAAAATGAAGGTCATGAATTTGTTGAAGCAAAATGGTGGTATATTGAAAGATATGAATGTACACTTGTCAAACGTGATAGAGAATGGTGGGCACAAACAATGGAAAAAATTTATCAATTCAATAAAGAAGTAGAATATTATAAAGCGAACGGTGTAGAAATGTTAAAACAAAAAATAAATGGCAATAAACCACGTGGTAATAAACCATTTGATATATCAAGTGTTGATGAATGTTTATTGTAAATATTTTATTAGTATTTATTTATTTATTAGAAGGATTAAATATAACTTGTATTTTGTCTGCATCTAATGTTCTTACTGATGTTGAAGGTGGATTACAAGAATCATCATATGAAAATGAATATTGTGGACATCCAAAACCTATAGGATTATTATCAATTACAGAGGTACTTTGACCTTTAATAAAATCAGAATAATGTAAATATGGTAAACTTTTATCATCTTTAAAAACATCTTTCATTAATTCATCATATAATTCTAGATATTTTGGATTTATATTTTCTCTATCATTAATTTTATCAAAATTATATTTTTGTTCTTGAACTGGCGCTTGTACAAGACTACATATTGATTGATCTTTATAATATTCAATATTATTAAAGTTTTCATCAATCCATGTAAACCAACGAGATTCACTTGTGCCCTGAACATAAGATGTTGTTAATTTTTCTTCATCCCAAGGTATAAATAATCCATAACCTTGTAATATCGCACGCATTATATATGGTGCACATTTATGATCCATACATGTCAAACCTTTCTCTGTTGCCCCTTTTAGTTGATTCCATTTAGTAATCATTTTATTTGCTTCAGTATTAACAGTTTCATCATTCATACCAATTCCATAATATTCTGTAGGATAATAATGTGAAATACCTTTATTAGTATTATTATATGTATTATTTAAATTATTATCTTTATCAGTATCCTGTAATGTATTACCCTCTCCACCAGATAATGCAACGAAAAAACTTCTATTTATTGGTCCTAATAAATAAAATAATGATTTTTTTATTATATTTGCATTATCTGTATCTTTATCATTATAATAATTATATAATTGCCACCATTTTTTAACCATAACATTACATTCTGGAACGTCATCAAATATTTTACTTTTATCAGAATCATTAATAATTTCGGATTTTTCAATATTAAAATAATCTTTTATAGTATTTTCATTATAATTACATAATATTTTAGGTGAATAACATTTTTGTGCTGTGGTTGTATATTTATCTGTATTTTTTTTATATACAACTGTATTTTTAATACCTGTAAAATTTTTAGATGTAAAATCAATTATCTTATTAAAATCAGTATCTTCAAATGTATCACTATGATTATATATTTTTTTACATTCATCTTTTAATTTATTACCTAATATTCCTTCTTCATATAAACATTTTGTATCTATTAAATAATTATTATTTTTATAAAAATTTAATATTATAGGTATATTTCTTAAACCATCAACTGCTGAAAAATTTGTTGTAAAAGGTTTTTGAGGTTGTCTCCATTTATCATATTTTTTTGTACCATCATCTCCATGGAAACTTACATCTATTGTATATTCAAAATCATCAATACCATCATAACTACCATCATTACTATCTTCAGAACTATTCGCTATGTTATCTATATAATATATATTATCTTTTATACCACCTTTTGGATAATTTTTTTTCTTTTTAATTGGTATTTTTGTAAACATAAGTCTACCATTTATTCCATATTCTGTAGCAGTATTTGTTTGATATTCTCCAGTTTCTTTATTATAAAATTTATCACTATATACAGTTCTAAATGATTTATAATTTTTATCGTCTAGTGTTACTGTTAAAGTATTACCTACATTTAATTCTAAATCAACTAATTGTCTCTGAACACTAGGAGATGCTAATACATCATTATCTACTAAACCAGTGGGAAATTTATTATTTCCAAATGTTGTTACACCATCTTTACAATATGCATATGCATTATCAAAAGGTTTGTCATCTCGACTTCCAATTAATTCTTGTGATTTATCATCACTCGGTTTACCACAAGCAGCAGGCATCCAAAATGTTATATATATAGTACCAATATCTTCATTATTATTATCTTTTAATGCTTTTGGATATTTAAATTCAAATGTAAATTCTTTACATTTAGATAATAAAAATGTTGGAAAATCTGTTTTGTTAGGACCATCCGCACCCATGGTAGGATTATTTCTTTGATTAGATTCTCTTGTCATTTCACCATATATTCTTGGTGGATTTAAATTTTGCGAATAATTATTCATAATATAATCTTGTGGAATACTTTTATTAAATTGTATACAATCACTTCTTAATGATAAATCGCTAATATCTCCATCAACACTTATAGTATTATTTTCGTCTTTATGTTGTGTTTTTGCTACTGTACATTTATTATCAATGCATTTATAATATTGATTATTAAAATTTTTACATATACCAACTTCCCATAATATACCATCACCAGATTTTGTATCATGTATATTTTTTATATTTTGAATATGTTTTTTTAAATTTTCATGACTGGGATCTGTTTTAGGGTTATACCATCCACTATATCTAAATATACTATCATTTAATATATTTTCATATTTTGAAATGTTCTTTGAAATATCACTTAATTTTATACATGTACCAGAACCATTTTCATTATTATTTGATGCATAATTTTCCATAACAGAACCATACATACATGTGTTATTACATTCACCATCAGTTCTAGTATAACATAATCCACCAGGTAAACCTGGTCCAAAAATTTTTGAATCATTTCTTGAACATTGTTTCATAGGGTCCAATATTGTTTTATTTTTTATATATCCTGTATTAACTGGTTTTTCATTATCATCAGTATAACCACACATATCTATGTCATAATTCTCAGTTATATCTATTTCTCCAATATTTTTTTTATTAACATTTTTAGGATGTGGATAAGCACTTGGTAAACCAATACATTTTTCTATTACATTAGAGTTTTTAAATGTACCATAATTACCATTTACAAGTGATGTTGGGTCACCTTCATAATTTAAAGTTATACCAATTAATTTTTGATTTAGATTATAAGGTGGTATATCTTCTACAGGAAATTTGGGTCCATTTTTAGGCCAATCATCTGGTGCTTTTGTCTTATCAGAAGGAGTACTACCTGCTCTTGATATAATATAATTATTATTTAATGCTTTTTGAAGTGTCATGCTTGCACTTGTATCAAATTCATCAAAAATATTTTTTTTATTCATATCTTGTAAAATACCATTAAGATCGGGTTCACTCGGAATACCGCTTGGTGCAATAGGTCCACAATAATCTTTACTATATACTGGAACAGTATTAATATCTGTAAAACTAGGACAACCATTATTTACAGGACTTGGTGTCGGACTTGGAGTCGGTGTTTTACAACTAAAATCACTACCACTACTACTTAATATTAAATTTTGACTTATATTTATACCATCGCTAACTTGACCACCAACACTAAAATTTTCATATATATCTATACATCCTTTACAAAATAAACATACACACAAAAAAATAAATATTATGATTAAAATATATAAATATCTTTTCATATAATATATATATATATATTATAATTCATCATTTTAAAATATTTTATATTATTATATGAATAATACAAACATTTTAATATTATTATTATTGATATTGTTATTATTAATATTGTTATATAATAGTAATACTAAGTGTTATTGTAAAATACCAAAAAAAATAATAAATTGTAATATTGAAAAATTTACAAATAAACCAGATCTTCTTAATATAGATCCTAATATTAAATGGGGTATAGCACCAGCATTAAATATTGTTCCAGGTCAAGCAGTTGATATTTCAAAAAAACATATTAATATTCCACTTAGTAAAATTATTAATGATATGGATGTTTTTTGGGACTGGAATCCAGGTTATAATGATTGGTATTTAGATGATACTGACTATCAAACTAACCCAGATTTTGGATGGAGAGAACGTGCAGATACAGATCATGATGGTAGTAGATTAACAAAAAAAATATATGATATATCTTTTGAAGATGCAGTTATAAATAAAGAGAATTATAATATAATTGGTAAATATTTTCCAATGCAATGGAGTAAAGAGAGAAAAGGTTGGTCATATCCAACACCACCACCAGCAGTATTAAAATATTTAGAAATATTAAATAATATACAAAATAATGACGCAGATATAAAATTATACAACATAGAAAACCCTAGTATTAGTGGTAGTAATATTCCTCGATATGTTATGGGTTGGAATGAACCAGATATGACAGGAACTATTTTGCCAGCACAATCTACAGGACAAGGTGAAACAGGTAGTAGTTCAGCAGGTTTTTGGACTACAGATTTTTTGTATGGCAATTGGACAAGAGATTTAGATAGTTTACCAGATAGTGGTGATGATGTATATGAAAAATTTAAAGAACTAATAAATTATTTAAAAGTTGATAAAGATTCATATACTGGTATATTTTCAGATATAAAATATGCAACACCAGTTACTGCAAATGGTCATTTTATAAATAGTAGTAATTTATGCATTGCTTTTGATAGAACAGTTATAAATGAAGATACAATTGGAGTATGTCAATTAAATAATGGCGGAAATATAGATGATGGAAATATAATAGATGCAAATATTACTCAACCTTGTGGTCCTACTTATGGATACCCACCTAATAACAATACAATAGAAAATTGTATGTATAATTGTTCAGGTAATACTGATTGGACAGATAATAAATATTGTAATGGATTTCCTTTATATAAAAAAAAAAGTGATAATAAATGTTATAGTCAATGTGGTACTGATTCTGATGGAAATATAAGAGATTGTAGATGTAATGGTTGGTTACAGTTATTAAAACAATCAGATAATAATATTTGGAATGACATATTTGATGTAATTAATATACATGGTTATCATTATTTTGCACATATTATTAAATTAAGAATATTATCAACATATATAGTATTTTATAATGATATTAATAATCCTACTAAACCAAAAAAAATATGGTTAACAGAAACATGTTGCATATATGATAGTAAAAAACCATTAGTTGATTCTAGTGGTTCACCAGGTTGTTTAGTTGCAGATTCACTTGGTATAAGTAATAATATTAAATTTATTAATGAATTGTTCTGGCAAGAAACAAATATAATAGATTGCATTGATGATAGTATTGATGCAGATGCTACTAGTGTTGTAGAACAATATTATTATGATATTAAAGATTTTTTACAAAAATCAGAAAATTCTGATATTAAAACAAAATTACAATTTGATTTTAATACTATGACATTAAAAGGTTTTAAAAATATGAAATTACCAGGTATTAGAACAAAAAACAATATAAATGGAACAAATATAGGAAAATTAAATAATAAAACATGGTCTAATTTAGGATTTAGTTGTGTTACTTTTTTTTCTGCTTGTATACCTGGATGGCAAGAAGCAGGATTTCCAAGTAGTATTAAATTAGAAAACTTATGTGATTCAAGATTATTTAATAGTGATGGAACTACTAATGATATATGGGAAGCATTAAAAGGTAAAAAAATAAATATAGATCAAGGTTTAATAAATATTAGTAAAAATTTAAAATTAACTAATAATTGTTTATAATTCATCATCAATAATACGAGTTTTCTTATTTAAATAATCATATACACATTTTGTTGCTAAACTGTCTGCTCTACTATTACCAATGCTATGTATATCATTTTTATTTGTATGTGATCTTACATGATGAAAAGTTATATTTAAATTTTGAACATTATCATAAATGCTTTTGATAACTTCAATATTTGGTCTCACTAATTTATTTTTTTTAACCCATCCTTCATACCATTTTGTGATACAATCTATACTATATTTAGAATCTGTATATAAATTTATTTTTTTATCCATTAAATCTTTATCAATGATAATTTTTATTGCCTTATCAATAGCAAACAATTCAGCATAATTATTTGTTGGATTATCAATCAATAATAATTCACTTATATTATTTATTTTATTACGATTTGTTTCACAGAAATATATACCTATACCACAAGTAGCACCTTCCATACCATTAAAAGCACAAGAACCATCTGTATAAATATTAATATCATCGCTTAATACAATGTTTTTGTCATAATCATTCAACAACTTTCTACTTTCTTTAGCATAATCACTGAATCGTTGATTATACCAATCAGTTGTTACTAACCATTCAACATATCTTTTATCATTTTTAAAAACAGTTTTTAACCCTTGCCCTTTGTATTTTCCAAATGGCATTAGCATTTTTAACATACATATATTTAAATAAAAAAGTTTAAGTAATTTTCAAATTTATTTTTAATAAATATGCCATCCATATTTAATATTTATCTCATTATACAACAAGAAGAACCACTACCACAATTAAATTTTGCATCAGGTAATCTTTCAAGTTGAGTAAACATTTCTCTATCAGAATCAGGTAATTCACCACCTACTTCTTGTGTTGCGCTAACAATATTTAAATGTCTTTGAAAACTTATCCAATATTCATATATAACTTTACAAAAATAATCATCTAAATTATTAAAATTGTTATCTATACTTGCAAAATCTTTAACATCTATGCTAATATTTATACGCCCTAAATTCAATCTTTGAATATCTCCACCATATTGTCTACATAATACTGCTTGTAAACAATCAAATACTATTGGAAATGATTCAAATAAAGTATCATTATTTAAATTAGGTAAATTTTCCACTACATGATATGTTTGAACACTAAATGTATTACGACCTAATATTCTGTTTAGAAAATATAAATGTTGTTCTTTATATTCGAGCAATTTACGTTGAATATCTTCCTCTGCTGATGATACGCTATCATATGCTGTTTCTATATAAAAATAAACAGGTGCCGGTAAACTATTCGTTCCTATTTTACTTTTATAAACAGGAACTCTAATAAAATATTTTGAATCATCGCCACCTGCACACTCTCTACCTCCACCTAATCGTGGCGACCTTGTAGCCATCCTACCTGGACCTGATGAACCACCACTGTGATGAGGTACACCTATACTAAACGTATTGTATATATTTAACAATAAATACAACAAAATACCAATCGTTATAAAAATCAAATATCTTAGCATATATATATATATATAATTTATTTATTCACTACCTTTAGGTTTATTCACTACCTTTAGATTTATTATCAAGTTTACCAGTAGGATTATTACCACTAGGATTACCTTCTTCCATAGTTTCTAATGATCTATCAACCATTTCTAATGCAACACCTTTAGCAACATCTGTAGTTTCATCTAATATACCACTAACACCTTTTAATGATTGTTTTAAATCTGTAACACTATCGCCTACATCTAATAATGTTGATAATGGATTTGGTGGTGCTTTAATTTGTCTAGTTTCACTTTGAAATTGTGGTGGTAATGTACTATTTAACTCCTCACTAAAATCAAACTTTTTCTTTTTGTCTTCACCTTTACCATTATATTCTTGTTCAATTTGTTTACGTTTTATACTTTCAATACTTTTACAAAATTGTTTAAATGATTGTTCATGTGTTTTGGCATTTTCATATTTACCAGATAATTGAAAATATTGCCAACCTTCAGTTTTTAATTGTTCAACAACTAATGAATATCCTAAATAATTTTTATCTAATGAAAATAATTGTAAAAATCCATTACATGCTGTAATAGTTAATGATAATGACCAAGATGCCCAATATGTTATCGTATCAAAATTTTTTGGTAATTTTGCAGGATCCATTTGTCCTATAGATAATATTGCTGGTAATAGTATTGAACCTATTGTCATAACAAATCTTAAACCATTATAATATTTTTGTACATTATCACGTTTATGTTCATATTGGGTGACTTCATATAAAAAACGATTACGAATAATTTCATTATCACTTGGTGAATTTCTTAATACTAATTTATTTATTATATCATTCACTCTATCATAATAACTAGAACGTTGAAATTCTAAACTCATTTATAATATATAATATTATAATATTTCTAAATCATTCACATGATGAATTCTTTGTAATGTTTTTTTGATTGGTTCCCATTTTTTAAATCTATTATTATATTCACATTCTACAATTATATCTTCATCATTATCGTCTTTTAATAAATCATGTATATATTGACTCATTTCAATATTTTTAATATAAGCATAACATACTTTTGTATATGTATCTTTATCATTTAAATGTAATTCATAAATTTCTGGTTTCATAGTTTTTGTTATTTTAAAATTTAATCTTTTATTACCATCCCTTTTAATGAATAAATTTTTTAGTTCATCATCTTTAAACATATATAATATATTTGAATATCTTACATTAATTGGAACAAAGTAAAGTCCTCTAGTTTTATAATTTAAACTAGGGATAAAATCATTAAATGCTGTAGATTTATCATTCATATCAAAATATCTTTTAATCATTAATGGACAAATATCACAAAAACTATCATCTATATATTCATCATTTAACATATCATGCATCATATCGATACGTTCTGTAATAACTGTATCTTTTAACATTTTTCCTTTATGATAATAAATATCACCTAATAATAACTGCCAACCATTATCATCATCTCGTAATAATTCAGTTTCAAATAATGAACCATGATATAAATCATCATGAAATCTATATTGAACAATAAACATTTTAGGATAATCATGACCACTCTTAGTTTTTTTATCAATTAATAATGAATAATTAACATTATTGACTTTTGTAAGATACAATAAATATGGTGAACCATATGTTTTAATACAAAATATATGTGGATTATTTAGATTTTTAGAATATTGACTATTAAAAATCTTTGCATATCGTGAAGAAGGTGTTAAAGATGTTTTTAATTTCATATCTTCAATTATAAATTTTTTCATTGTGTTTGAAACAACATTATCAACTTTTTTATTACAAAAGTTTGTCATGTTAATATCTTTCGGATCCATTGTTATATATTATTGTTATATACTTTTTTTTAAATATTTGTTTTTCAAATTTTATAATGTAATAATAATTTGATAAAATATATAAAAATATGTCTATAATATTATAATAATTATGAGAATGTTTAAAAAATTATTTAATCCAGCAACTATTGTACTCAGAACACAAAAAAAAATATTATATGAAACTATTGATTTCGATTTCGATCCAAAACATGTATATACATTAAAAAAGATATATCCAACAAAATTTCGTATACCAAAAGTTCCATATGATAAACAATATGAAACTCGCGATTTCTAAATAAATCACTTAATTAATATAAACTATAAAAAATAGATAAATCATGCCAATTATTATTTGTAGGTGATCTTTCTTTTATTATTCTTTTATAAACATCTGGATTTATTTCCATAGTAGATAAATGATCAATCACATTTTGCATTATATCTGGATTTAAATTTGCATCATCACCTAAACGTGAATGTAATGTTTTTGCAATTGCTAATTTATGTTTTGCTTTTTTTAAATTTTTTCTTCTAGTTAAATTTTTTCTTATTTTATATGCTGAAAATAATTCATAATGATCTGTAAGTAATCCAGATGATTTGCCATCCTTAAAATCAAATTTAGGTTTACCAACTCTTGCTACTTCAAGATAATATGGCATTAATGTAGTACCTTCTCTAGATAATCTTAAAGTATCAAAACTTCTTGGTACAGCAAATATATACGTTTGACCATTTTTATATTTAACTCTAACAAAAGTTTCATAATGTTCTAATTGCGGTATAATATCATTTCTAATATAATCATTATATCTTTCATCTGATAAAAGTGGATCATATGGTGGTAATAATATTCCAAATTTTAAGCTATCATATTGACTATTATAACCAAAATCAAAATCTTGAATCCATACTCTATTTGTTAGTTCCTTTATTTGATAAGGTGTTCTATCACAGTTACCTTGTCTATCAAGAACTCTTACTAATCTTCCAGAATATTCTTCTGCATTTTCACCAGTTATAATTCTTGCTGGATTCATATAATATATATAATAAATAATAATTTGAAAATATATAAATATTATTTTTTATAAATATAGTATAAAATGTCAGATGAAAGAATCTTCGACCATCAAGATTGGAAAACACTTGTTGTCAGAAAATCTAATAAAAAAAAAGATGAAAATAAAAAACCATCAAAAAAACTAGACAACACTACACAAAAATTAATGAAAGTTGAACGTAAAGCAGATAATGACGAATTAAAACATGATATATATACTAAAGAATTTCGTTTAGCAATGGTACAAAAAAGAACAAAAACACTAAATATGACACAAAAACAATTAGCAACACGATTAAATATGCCAGAAAAAACTATTAAAGATATTGAAAGTGGTAAAGCAATTTACAATGCTGGTCATTATAATAAGATCAAACGTGTATTAAAAATAACTTAATACAAAATTATTTATATATTTTATATTTTAATTATTATAAATGGCAGATGATTATTTAAGAAATTTAAGAGATGGTAAATTAGGTGATGATTATTTTTTTTTTCGTGAATATAATGATTGGAAGTGGAGTTTTGCAGGTCAAACAGGAGACCCTGATGAGTTTGAAAGTGTAATGGAAAGTATGTTTGAAGATGTAAGAAAAATGCTTGCAACTAGAGATCTAATTATAAAAGAATGTTTAGATAAAGAAAAATTAGAAAAAGCAAAGAGTAGATTAGCATTATCAAAAGCATCGCATTCACGTTTAGGTGCTGATACACCATTAAATAAAGATATAATGGATAAAATAAATAAAAATTTAACTGGTAAAGGCAAAAGCGGTAAAAAACACAGTAAAAAACGTAATAGTAAAAAAAAGAAAAAAACAAAAAAGAAAAGTAAATAGTTAAAAATAACTTAATACAAAATCATTTATACTATTAAAATCAAAGTTGTAAAATAGTTTGTAATTTATTTTTTTATAATTTCTAATTTTATCTAAATCTCTTTGAATCATATACATATGATAAATATTATTCATAATAATTTAATATATTTTTATAATTATAATGAAATATAATTTACAAAATTTTAAATATGTAATATTTTTAATATCCGTAACGATATTTTTAATAGTATTATATAAAATATTTTTAGGTAAAAGTGATACAATTTTAGTAAAAGATGACATTAATACATATGATTTACATGTTTATCCATGGGGAACACAAATAATGATAAAAGATTTAATGACAAGTAGTCATACTGGTGATGTTATAAATGGTAAATTTGTATGGGAACGTAAACCACAAAAATATAGTGGATTTTATCAATTAGATACTGGTTCACATTTATTAACAGATTTATTAATGATGAGTAGAAATGATTTAAAAAATAATTTAGACAAACATGGTATCAAATATGATGATTTACATAGTAGTGGTTATGCTTATTTACAAGGTGGAACACCACCAATAAATATACATCAAGATGTAAGGGTTGACAATAAACCACATCGTATGCCAATAGGATTAATGGCACTAGGAGAACAAAAAAATATGTTAAGAGAAAGAGAAATTGTAAATGGTGTATTTGGTTTAGCACATATACATGATGGTCATCCATTAAAAAATTATGCTGTTACAGATGTATTATTCAAAACAGCACCTAAACGTAGTATAATGATAGATTTTAAAAATGAAAAAATGATTGTTGGTCATCCTATACCAACAGATTATACATTTAGAGGAAAAATGCATTATGGTAATGGTATAATGAGAATGGATGTTTTTATCAAGGATGAAGATGGTAATGTAAACAAATTATTAGTAGATACTGGAACATTATATTCACAATATTTATCTACAGGACCACAAACATTAAAAGGTGTTGATGATAAAGATAGTAAAGGAACAATAAAAATGCATAATGCTAAAATATTGCCTAGAGAATTAGTTGGTGTTGGACAAAAGATATTAGGTTATAATGATTTATATCATGGTTATATGTATATTGATTATGATGATGATATGTTGTATATAAATCAGAATATATAATAATTTGAAATTTGTAATAATTATTTTTTTTATTATAAACAACAAAATACATAAAACATAAACAAATAATATTATAAAATGAACAAAACTGTCACTTACCAATCTTTTGCTCCCAAAATGAATAATGGACAAATTGTTATGGATATTGCTTCAGCACTATTGTGTGAAGAATGTGAAGATGATTTTCTAGAAGAAATTTTACAAAAACTAAAAGTTCCAAACACAACACTATATATTCCAGCAACACCATCCGTATTAGGAACTGGTGATGTGGCAAGTAATTTTAGATACAAACATGATATGACAATTAATAATCATGTTGTAGAAAGATGGTTACAAGTATTTGAAGCATATCATACTAATAAGAATCCGGTAGTTGTAACAAGTGTTGGAAGAGATGCTCGTTATATGACATTTAAACTATTAGAAGAAGGTTATGTAAATGTTGTAAATAATAAAAATGAAAATAGTATTCTTGAAGATGA
>Ga0075480_10000370_pt1 | contig 26023 bp, 20 predicted proteins | sample DEB08_DNA_7_FD_81590 | JGI IMG/M metagenome (GOLD analysis project Ga0075480, IMG submission 81590) | Aqueous microbial communities from the Delaware River and Bay under freshwater to marine salinity gradient to study organic matter... | ecosystem: Environmental > Aquatic > Marine > Coastal ... | reverse complement strand
TCTGGTAGAGTTATCAGAGACCTTGCTCTGCATATCTACATTGAATACGCTACCCATAACTTTCTCTAGGATAGTCTCATCTATCTGTATTTGAGACATCTTCTGGAAGTCATCCATCAACGCTCTGTCTGTATCTAGTGCTTTCTGAAATTCATCAACTGCAATAGCTAACCTCTCACTAGCAGACATTGTGTGTCTGAATTTAGATAGGTCTTTCATTGCTCTGTGAAACATATTGCTACAAGATACTACAACATTTGTTGAGCCAAAGCCAATACTAGATGTACCATCGTGTGAGTTAAGGCAAGTAATGTTACGCTTGATAACATCATTACCAATTCTCTCACTAGGTAAGGTCATCTGATAGTATATCTTCTTACCTCCTTGTAAACTACCTCCAAGTATTTCTCCACCAAATCTAGACTGGATACCAACCATAATTTCAGCTAGTTCTGAATTAGGCATAACCTCATAGCGATTACCTACGCTACCTAGCCAGTTACCATTATCAGAGCGAAACAAACCATAGGTTTCAGTCTCAAACTTAAGGCTGAATTTGTAGTCTGTAATTGCTACCAGAGGTAGCTTGGTTACATTCCAGTTAGTCTTAGTTTCTTCTAATACTTGAAAGATTTTTTCATTCGTTGTCATAATAAAATAAATTTAGGGTTAAATTGCATTATTGCAATAGACTACTCACTAGGAGTAGTTTCGACCAATTAGGTCTCATCAGTATTGCTTTTTAGCTGATGGTCATACCATCAATCTTTACTTGCTTGATTCTTCTTATTGGAATAGTTCTGTATCCCTTGCTTACTACATCATAAACAATAACATTACCTCTTTCTTTGGCATTGTACTTAAGACCACCACCTCTAGTGTACTTCTTTACACCAATTCGACAATTCATCTTTCTCAATGAGCCATCTGCTTTTACAAAGGTAGCACTAAAGAAACGACCATTCGTTCCAGAAATCAAGTCCATAATCATTTTCTCTTTCATAATAATTTAATTTAGGGTTAGTATTAGACACCTCAATAGAGGTGTTTCGACCTATAAGGTCTCATCAGTAATACTTTAGTAGGCACTAGATGGTAAGCTATCAGTCCACTCTAGTTCTTGATTAGTTTCATCAGCATACATCTTGCGTAACACCTCTGCTAATCTAGTAAGTTTGCGATTGTCTTCCCAATCTTTAATGGTGCAGTCATTCTGTATAGAGCCAAGCATACCACCACCCAGATAGTTCTGGTAGGCACTCATAAACTCTCCATAGTAACCATAGTTCGCTAGTGAAATCTCTACACCACCACCTCTAGTAGTCATACTTTTTCTAGTAACTGATTTTTCAATCTTCTTCATAATTTTAAATTTAGGGTTTGTAATAGACACTAGATTGCTCTAGTGTTTCGATTCATAAAATCTCATCAGCATTACTTGGGTTAACAAATACCATACTCATCTAGTAACTCATTCGTTTTAGATAGTGTTTCAGAGAATTTAATATCTGCTTTGTATTGTCTTACCATAGCGACATATATCTTCTCTAGTAACTTATTCTCTTTTGTATGAGATAAGTCCATATCCAAAACCTTTGACCTACATTCGTATAGCTTGTTCATCTCATCAGAGATATACTCTAGTCCAACAGATAACTCTGTAATGAAGTAGTGAAGATTTTCATTGTACTCTTCAGCATTAGTAAGCCTTCCTCCTAGTTGACTGAGGGTTAAAAACTTTGTCATAATAATTTAATTTAGGGGTTATGTAATAGACACTAGAGATGTATCTAGTGTTTCGACCCACAAGGTCTCATCAGTATTACTTCTTGATAACTACTTGAGGGGCTTTCTTCTTTAGTAAACCTTTTATTCTCAAGTTTTCGTACTTTACTTCTATTGATTGAAATGTTGACATTATCGTAAATTTAAGGGTTATTGTTGGCTTGTCTCATCAGTAGTAGAGTAGCCACCTCTACTAGACCTACGCTAGATTCTAGGTAGGTTTCGACATTGTCGAATTTCCCTAAACCCTAGAGTAATCACATTGCAGTAGTACCACCTACTTGCTAGATTACTCTTTCCCAGACCATCCATCTACGCTTTGCTACATTGATTAAAGATTCTATCAATAATCTAGTTTGGATGTTACAAGTTAAGCAGTCAAAGAGATTTTAATACACTAGGTAACTCGATTTTACTAGGTTAGTAGGCTTACATCAAAGAATGCTATCCAAAGCCAATGCACTAGAGTAGCACCTCTAGTAGCGTAAATTTCAGTATGTCAATGAACGATTGTTGGGGCAAATATACAATCATTGAACTTTAATTTCCAAATAAATTTAAATAAAAATTCATTCACTAGATAAGAACTGACCTCAAAAACATATCAAATTGGCACTAAAATCATCAAAAATGTTGTACCAAAATTGTCTAAAAACGTCAGATTTTGAAAGTTAAAGTGTGAAAAGTGAACTTTACTAGATACCAGACCTAGCAAAATGTGGTAATTTGTGGTGTATTGTGGTATGTTTGTGGGTAATGTTCAGTAGATGAACTAGGTTAAGGTAGGTAGGGGGTTACGCTCCACCTATGGTAGCGTGCGAAATAAACACACTTAGAGCGATTCTAATGGACTTTCTCCTTTCATACATACATATGTTCTATTTTTGCATATATAGTACGCACATACGATTCAATGTGTATGCGATAAGTTAGTAGTAGTGTGTAAATAATTTAGTAGTAGTTACTAGGGTAGGTGTGTAGGGGTAGGTATGGATTCGTTACTAGGTTAGATTGACCCCACCCCCTAGAGAGAATGCGTTTTGGTTTGGGATGCGACCCCCTGCTACTATACATATAATCCCAAGGTTTCACATCCCTACCATGTCAAAAAAGCGTCTTACTTCTTTTTCTTCTTAGCCTTCTTGGCTTTCTTCATTTTATACATAACAGTTGTTTTAATTGGTTACCACTTCACTTTGTTAGCCCAGTAGGCTGCACTCATTTTACCTCTAAGGATATTCTTTCTATGTCTTGCTTTGAATGATGCCCTTTTCTTTTTCATTTTTGAGGACTCGCCAGACTTTGGTTTTCCTGCTGTTTTAGCACCTTGTTGACCAAACCTAATTAGCTTTACTTTGTTGCCTTCTTTTGCCATCACCACATGGGACTTCTTTGGGTGTGATGGTGTTCTTTTTGCTTTGTTAAATCCTTTCAGACCTAACCTTCTCATTGTGGCTCTTGCTCTTGATAGTTTATCAGACATTACGATATACTTCTTGTGTTAGTTGTAAACTGGTCTCCAGCTTGTATGTTTATAGAATCTTGTCCAGAGTTTTGTACTTTCTTAACACCAGTATAAATATCTTTAGTAACTTTAATAGCTGCCTCTACTATCTCACTTCTTGTATCTTTGTTACCAAGTATTTGTTCATTTAATGTTGATAGTGGATTTGATTGTGTAGATATAATTGCTACAACAATCTTTTCAACTGTCTCTCTAAAGTCTTTATCGTTAACCTTCATATCTTTTCCATTTACCTATAGGGCACTCTTCTGAAGCCCACTCTGTTTTCTTATAAATTACGCAGTTGCATTTAGTACATACTTCTGGAATGCTTTCTGTAGCGTACATACAGGTCATGCACTTCTCAAATCTTTCTGCCCAAACCTTTGAGGGCACATGTTTGAATTTGTTGTTAGCGTGCCTAAATATCGCCTTAAGAAATCTTATAATTGTTTTGAATATCATACTACAAATATACGAATTTTGTTCCTTTAAACAAAATCGAACAAGAGATATATATATTATACTTAGGTTTTATAATAGAGTATTATATATATATCTTATATACTATGTATTATTATGTATTGGGTTTACCCAAAGGGGGTATTGGGAATACCTAATAGGGTATTTTGGGTTTTTCACAAGCTGCACATTGTATTATTTATTTTGTATATTTGTAAAATGGATGCAGACAAAAGATTAGAAAGGGTGATAAAAGACCTAAACAGATTGAAGGATGAGTTAAGGGGTTTTCATTTTTGTTGTTCTGTTTCTATATACAATAAAGAATATGATGAGGATGAGTTGATAACTCTAGTTGACAAGGATATTAGTGATGATTTATTCTATGAGCACATATACTCACAGATTGATTTACTAAATGATTTTCATAACAGAGGCTCATCTGATATTGATGACTATATAAATAATAATTAAATGGAACTATCAAACGATGTAATTAGAAAAATCACCATAGCAAAGGGTGATATGAAGGATGGAATATCCTATGTTGTAGGTAAAAGTATTCTTGGTGGCACTCTAAAAATTGAGGCTATCACCAGGGATGATGCCTACCATGAAGCTTATGGAGATGTATGTTACAGTGTTTACTGCTCAAGGACTAATGAACCAAATGTTGCTTTCAAATGGAAAGACTTCTTTGGACAACCAATGGTTATTGAGTATGACATAAACCCTGTATACGATGAATTATAAGCTACTAAACAATAGAACTCTTTTAGAGTTTGAAGACAAATCAGATATTGCAGAAACAAAATCTGGTGTTACACTTTATCAAGCTGGATACTGGGACCCACTACAACATACAAACCAAGATGCTGTAGTAAAAAGACTGCCTGCAAAACTAACTAGACACATGAAAAACTTTGATGTAGAGCTGGAAGAAGGGGACAGGGTATTTGTTCATCACTTTATTTGTCAACCAGAAAGGTGGTTTGAGTATGAGGGTAAAGAATATGCTGAGTTAGATTATACTCACATATATTGCAAGAAAGAGGTTGATGGAGAAATAGAAATGATTCAAGACTTTATATTTCTTGAGAGAGCATTCTTTTCTGAAGAGACATGCAAAAGTCCTGGTGGCTTGTGGTTGCAAGAGTTCCCAGACGAAATCCATAGCTGTGGTTGGGTAAGACATGTAAACAAACACACAAAAGATTTCAAGGTTGGCGATTTAGTTGCATACTCTAGATTGTCAGATTACGAAATGAGTGTCGATGGTAAAAAATATTTAAGGATGAGGAATAGTGACATATGTGCTATTCTTGACCCAGAACACATACATGTAGGAGCGTAATGCAGTTATTAAATACACACCCAGTAAAGAAAAGCGATTTAGGATTTCATGGTAATCTTTTTGGTGGCAAGCTTTTGGCTTGGCTAGACGCTTCAGGTGCTGCTTTTGCATCTCAATGTTGCGATACCCCAAGGATGGTTACTGTATCTATTGATAAATGCGTATTTAAAAAACCTTCTAAAGAAGGTCAATTACTAAAGATATATGGAGAGGTAGAAGCCATAGGAACGACAAGTATTGATTTAAAGCTTGAGGCAAGGTCTCACAGCGTATATGATGGTCGACAGACTATTGTCCTATCCACCAATATGACTTTTGTAAGGATTGATGAAGTGGGTGATGCGATACCTATATCAGATAGGGCAAAGAAAAAGTTTCAAAAATGAATAATTACACAAAAGCAAGTATAGTAAGATTGATTGAGGCTGCTAAAAAAGGTTTGGATATTTTAATTGAAGAGATAGAAAGACCACTTGACAGAGAGGAGCTTCAAGATGACAAAGCTCGTAATGCTGCAAAAGCAAAGAGAGAATGTTTTGAAGATGCTCAAAAGATTATATTTGATGTTGCTAAGTTGGAAGCAAAGCTAAATGGAGATGAAGTAGAAGAGGATGATTCTGCATACACTGCTGGATTTGCTGAAAAGTTTGCAAATAAAAAGAGGTGATAGAACATCACCCCTTCTTAGCGACAAAATAAATGAGACTAGGTAGGATAAACCTACAAAGCTGCAAATATAATAAACTCATTTGATAATAACAAATTAAATTTGTATATTTGTAATCTGAAATCAGGTTTGAATGGGAAGTAAAACTAAAGTTAAAATAAGCGAATTATCCATTCATTTACCAGAGCAACCATCACTCAATGAAATCGAAGGTAGTAGGAAGAAAAAGGAAAACCAGAAGTGGGAAAGAAATAGTCTTCCTAACGACTGGGATTTACTTCCCTCCAAAGATAAAGCTGAGTTTGTAAAGAGAGAGTACGAAAGGAGAGAGAATGGTTACTGGTTCATGAATAATGGGGAGCCTACATACATTACAGGCAACCATTACTTCTACTTAAACTGGTGTAAGATTGATATTGGATACCCTGAATACAGGGATAGAGATAGAAGGTTCTTTATTTTTTGGGAAACATGCAAGAAAGACCCAGACTGTTTTGGAATGCAAATGATAAAACACAGAAGGGAGGGTGCTTCTTGGAAAGGTGCTTGTATGGCTCTATACGATATTACCACAAACTATAACGCACATGGTGGATTATTATCAAAGACTGGTAAGGATGCTAGAGAGTTATTTGAAAAGGTTGTGTTCATGTTTAGGAATCTACCTGAATTTTTTCAACCCATCATAGAGGGTACAGATAGCCCTAAGTCTGTTTTATCTTTTGCCAAGCCTGGTGAGAGAATTACAAAAACAACTAGGGGTGTACAGAAGTCGAACGCACTAAACTCCAAAATAGATTGGAGAAACACCAAGGAAAACTCTTACGATTCTACCAAACTCAAATACTTTATGTGTGATGAGGCTGGTAAGTGGGAGGAAGCTGATGTATCAAAGAACTGGCAGATTGTAAAGCCATGTTTATCTGTTGGTACAAAGATTGTTGGTACTTGCTTCATGCCATCTACAGTAAATGAAATGACTAAGGGTGGTGGTGAAAACTACAAAAAGATTTGGGATGATAGTAATCCTGAAGATAGAGATGGTAACAACAGAACAAGGTCAGGTCTTTTTAGATACTTTACTCCTGCATACGATGGGTACGAAGGGTTTATAGATGAGTATGGTAACTCAGATATAGAAGGAGCTAAAGCATATCTGGATAATATTAGGGAAAGCTTGAATAATGACACAGCTAGATTGTCAGAGCACAAGAGACAGTTTCCATATACACCAGAAGAAGCATTCAGGATAGACAACAAAAACTGTGCATTCGATGCAGAGAAGATATATTCTCAGATTGATTACATTGATTCATTGTTAAGACCGATGACATTCAAAGGAAACTTTATATGGACAGCAGGTCAAAGAGATGGTAATGTAATGTTTGTTCCAGATAGAAATGGAAGATGGGAGATAGCTTGGCTGCCAGAAGAAAGTGAAAGAAATAGCGTTGTGAAGCGTAGGGGTAAGTGGGCTCCACAAAACGAAGCCACTATCGTGGCTGGAGTTGACCCTTACGACCATAGCACTACAACTGATGGTAAAAAATCTGATGCTGCTGCTTATGTATTTAGAAAGTACAACCCAGCAATACCAGCAGAAACACACATGTTTGTAGCTGAATACATCAACAGACCACCAACAGTACAGATGTTCTATGAAGATATGATATTGATGTGTAAGTTTTATGGTTGCCAAATACTTGTGGAAAACAATAAGATTGGTTTGATAAACTACATGACACAAAGAGGTTATGGTGAATACTTAATGGAAAGACCAGAGGTTACTCATACAAAAAACAGTAGGGGTCAGAAAATAAAAGGACTTCCATCATCAGGTGAAGCTGTTATAAATAGTATTATAGATGCAATACAAGTCTATGTATACGAAGCTGTAGGATATGATGATGATACTGGAGCTATTGGTAGGTGCTTTTTTACACACCTATTAAAAGACTGGGCTGAGTTTGAGCCTACGAATAGAACAAAATACGATGCCTCTATGGCATCAGGGATTACGCTGCTTGCAGCACAAAAGCATGTTAAGCCAAAGAAACAGAAAAGCAAACCAGTAGTGTTTGTGAGAACATATAACAACAGGGGGATGACCTCTAAACTTATTAGATAATATGTACCAAAAGTTTGGAAATACAGGAAGAGAGAAGGGTGGTTATCCATCCCCATTTGTTTCGCCAGAAGTAAAGAACACAAAAGAGTATATACTCTCTTACTTAAAACAAATGTATAGTGACCATATGCAAAAGAACAGGACACTGTACGATTATCAGAAACTTACATTCTCTGAAAACAGAAGATACGCTGAGGGAAATCAGAATGTACAAAAATACAAAGACTTGCTAGATGGACAAGGTGACCAGTCTTACATGAACCTTGACTGGAGCCCTATAGCAATTATACCTAAGTTTGTAGATGTGATAGTAGGAGGGATGATGAACCAAGAGTTTGATGTTCTTTGTAATGCTATTGACCCTTTATCTACTGATAAAAGAAAGCAAGAAAAAGCTGACCTGATGACTGATATGGCTATGAAAGATGTATCTGAAAAGTTAAAGGGTATGGGTGTAGATATTTTACAGGATAGAAAAGCTCTTGATGACGAAGAAGAGGTTGACCTGTATATGGATTTAAACTACAAGCAGTCTGCTGAGATTGCAATGGAACAAGCGATTAAGTTTGTTATGGAGGCTTGCGACTTCGATGTCGTAAAAGAGGACCTTCTTAGAGACCTAGTGACTATTGGAATATGTGGAGTGAAAACAGAAACAGATACTAATGGTCAAGTAAAAATGAGATATGTTGACCCTCAAAGATTGGTTACATCTTATACATCAAGCCCTGACTTTAGAGATATTGTTCACGCAGGTGAGATTGTAAGAATGAATATCAGAGACTTGAAAAAGATAGCAGGTGACCAGTTTGACGATGAGGAATATAAGGATATGGCTAAATTAGTTTCCATGAAGTATGGTAATAACGACAGACCATATGATTCAAATGGTTATGGATATGGTGGACATCCTTACGATGATTACACTATTGAAGTAATGGATGCTGAGTTTTTAAGCATTGACTCATACAAATACGAAAAGAAAAACAATAGGTTTGGTGGATACTCTTTTCATAAGAAAGATTTTGAATATGACCCACCAAAAAATAGTAGATACAAAAGAGAACAAAAAAATATACAAGTTAAAAACAGATACATAGGTAAGTTTATTGTAGGTACAGATTTTGTTTTTGATTTTGGTAGAGCTAAGAATCAAGAAAGACCAAAAGGCTTTATGTCTGAAACTATGATGTCTTATGTGGTGTTTGCTCCTGGTATGAAAGACATGAGGATTAAGTCTTTAGTATCTAGAATGATTCCTTTTGCTGACCAGATTCAGTTGGCACACCTAAAGATTCAGCAATTAGTTGCAAAGGCTAGACCAAAGGGATTGGCTATTGAGGTTGGTGGATTGGAGAATGTAACTAAAGGTGATGGTGGTGCTACATTTGACCCACTAGAACTACAATCTATATACGACCAAACAGGTAACTTTTACTATAGAAGGATAGATGACGAGGGTAATGCATCATCAGGACCTCCAATCATTGAGTTAGAAAATGGTATTGGTAGAGACCTTACAAACCTTATAGGCATATACAACTACAATCTTGATAGGATTAGAGATGTAACAGGTATCAATGAGGTGAGAGATGGGTCAACACCATCTAAAGATTCTTTGATAGGTGTTCAGAAAATGGCATTGATGTCTTCAAACAATGCTACTAGACACGTCAACCAAGCATTTTTAAATGTTGTAGGTAGGACTGCAAGAAGTGTAGTAAGAAGAGTTCAAGATGTTATAACATATCTTGGAGACTTTAATATATATGACCAGGCTATTGGTACATCATCTGTAAACTCATTCAAAGATATTGAAGACATGAGGGAGATAGACTTTGGTGTATTTATTGATGTTATGCCTGATGAACAAGCAAAGGCTCTATTAGAGCAAAACATACAAGTATCTCTAGCTCAAAAAGAATTAAGAATAGAGGATGCTATTTTGATTAGAACAATCAAGAATACAAAGCTGGCTAATAGGATGCTTGTTTATAGAAGAAAGAAATACCTAGAAGATTTACAACAACAGGCTCAAGCAAACGCCCAAGCAAATGCTCAACAACAAATGCAATCTACACAAGTCGCTGGTCAGATTAAACAACAAGAAAAGCAACAAGACTTTGTTTCTGACTCTGAAAAGATGAAGCTTGAGTATCAGTTAAAAGAGCAGTTTGCACAAGCAGAGCACGATAGAAAGATGAATCTTTTAGAACTTCAAAAGGAGTTAGAAGGTAGGAATCAACAGGGGATTGAGAGGGAGCGTTCACAGCGTAAAGGACAGCCTCAAGCGTAATATTGCAATTATACGATAAATTTTGTATCTTTGCAAACTAGAATAGTAAATTAAATTTAATTAAAATGGATAATAACCAAGATTTTATGGCTCAAGCCCTTGCACAACAAGCAAAGGTGGAGGGTCAAGAAAGTTCTTTGAATGAAGAAAAGACTCAGCCACAAGAAACTGTGGGAGAGCAACCAACCCAGACTGAACCAGTCGCTGAAGAACCAGCTCAAAGCGAAAAGCAACCAGAGCCAGTACAAGAAGCGACTCCAGAAGTTCAGACCAACGAAGAGCCTGCAATAGACAGGGAACAGTTGTTTCAAGATATGCTAGTCGAGAAGACAGGTGGTAAATTTAACAACTGGGAAGAGTTAACTCAAATGGCTGCACAACCAAAGCAAACAGAATTAGATGCTAGGTTGGCAGAGGTGCAAGAATACCTTAACAAAGGTGGTTCTTTTGAGGACTTTGTACTGACACAGGCAACAGACTACGATGGTTTGAGCGACCTAGAATTAGTAAAAGAAAAGATGTTAATTGATAATCCAGAGATGGATGAAACTGATATTGATTTTTTACTTGATAGGAAATACAAACTCGATGACGAAAAATTTGAAGAGGATGAGGTAAGGTTGTCAATGATTGAGTTGAAGAAAGATGCCAAGTCTGCTAAGACTACTTTGAAAGAGTTACAGGATAAGTTAAAACTTCCAGATGCGAAGCCACAACAAAACCTATCTCAAGATTTAGAAAAGCAGCAACAAGAGCAACAAGCTCAAATCGCTGAACAGCGTAAACAATGGGTAGAAAACATCAATAAAAGTATTGTAGACTTGAAAGAAGTAAACTTTACAGTTGGTGACCAGGAGTTTAAGCACTCAGTAACAGATGAGCAGAGAGCTAATATTGGTAATCTAAACGATGATTTGAATACTTTCTTTAATAAGTATCAAAAGCAAGATGGTAGCTTTGACTACAATGCACTACATCAAGACAGGTATAAAATAGAATATTTTGACCAAATCATGAGGAGTGCAGTATCACAAGCCAAGTCAACAGGTGCTGAAGATATTGTTAAAGATATAAAAAATCCTAGTGTTTCTTCACAAGCTCAAACAGCAGACACTAAGCCACAATCCATTGAAGACCAGGTTAGGAATATTCTTTACAGAGATATTTTGTAAATGAATTTTTTTTAATTTTTTAAACATATAATATTATGTCGTTAGACCCAACAAATGCTCGATATACTGCTTCAGCAGCAAGGATTGCTACTAGCAGCAACTATATCAGCACACTTGACCTGCACAAACCAGACAGGTCTGAGGATTTCATCAAAAGGTATGGAACTCAAAATTTAACTGGTTTATTAGAAATGGCAGATGCTAAGGCTCCTGCTACTCAAGCTACTTTTTCTCACTACGAAGAGGAGTACATTCACAATCTTATCAAAGTAGACACTGCTCCAACTGAAGCTGCTGGTGCTTTTGATATTAAGATTAATGGTGAAGTAGATGTTAATGGTACAACAGCAGACGCACTTAGGTCTGTAGTTCGTTTGAATGACATCTTAATGTTCCCTGATGGTACTTTAGGTTTAGTAGTTGGACACAGGACACACACTGATGGCGATAACGCTTCAGGAACTGCTGTATCTGGGTACTCTGTTCCTGGTGCTCCAGGTGCTACTTCTCACGAAATGATTAGCGTAACATCTTACGATGGAACTCAGCCATCTGCTATCGAAGTAGGTGACTTACTTGCTATCGTAGGTAATGAGCATGCTGAAGGAACTGACCAGCCAGGTGCTATCACTCCACAAGCTACTTTATACTCTAACAATGTTATGATTATGAAGGAGTCTTTCGAGGTAACTGGTTCTGAAGCAACTAATGTTGTTTATGTAAAAGTTCAAAACGCTGATGGTTCTGAAGGATACCTTTGGTACTTAAAAGGTGAGAACGATACTTACAGAAGGTTCCAAAACTACTGTGAGATGATGATGTTATTAGGAGAGAAAGCTGCTGATTCAACTTTATCAGGTGCTGATTTCAAAGGTACTCAAGGATTACTTCCTGAAATCAAAGCTAATGGTACTACTTTATCTACAGGTTCTACTTTCGTTGCTGCTGACCTTGACTTGATGGTTAAAGGTTTAGATAGGGAGCGTGGTGCTAAGAACAACGCATTTTACTGTGGTATTGAATTATCTTTAGAGGTTGATGACGCTATCGCAGGATTCAACGCTGGACAGGTTGCAACAGGTACAGCAGGAAGCTCTATGTTCTATGGAAACTTTGACATGGGTTCTGCTCCTGATATGGGATTCACTTCTTTCACTAGGGGTGGTTACACTTTCAACAAGTCTATCTACGACCCATTCAACTACACTGGAATGTTAGGTGGTGCTGCTCCAACTCAGGATTCAGGTGCTGACTACAGGAAGATTGGATTTACTTTGCCTTTAGACAACAGGAGAGATGCTGCTGGAGACGCTGTTCCTTCAATGAGGATTCGTTACAAAGAAGCTAATGGATACTCTCGTGAAATGGAGCACTGGTTCACAGGTGGTGCTGTTCTTCAAGACAAGACAAACTCTGTCGATAACTTGAAGTGCCACTACAGGACTGAGCGTGGTCTAGAAGTATTTGGTGCTAACAGGTTTATGTTAGTTACTAGGTAATACATATTGAAATTAAGAGGGGGAGTTTTTCCCTCCCCCTTTTTTTTAATTTTTAACTTAACTTAATATATATAATAATGGAAAAGAAAAATACTTCTGGTGAAGCTACCATGGCTAAACCAAAACCAAAACTTAAAACTCCAACAGCTAAAAGATTAAAAGGTTTAGCTAAGAGAGAACAGCAAATAGAAAGGTTAAAGGCTAAAAAGCCATATCTTTTCAGATTAACAAAATCATTTCCAAACAATACTGTAAGTAGATTATACCCACCTAGATTTATAATTAAGGGGACAGATATGATATATGATGCAGCAACAGGAATGCAGAGACAAATAAGATATGCTCCAGGAGAGAAATCTATATTTGTTGACGAGCAATCAGAAAATGTAAAGGTTGGTAATATTATATTTATCAATGGTAATTTAATGGTTAAAAAAACACAACCATTACTTTATCAATTTTTGATGGCAAGCAACAGGAATATGGCAAACCCTAATAGAGATAGGGGTGTTCAGGGTGTTTATAAATTAGTTGATGATGATGGAAGTGCTAAGAATAATTTAGCTAATGCTGAAAAACAAATAGAAGCTATGAATCTTGTATTTAGTAGCTCAGAGGATAAGCTATTAGCACATGCAATGGTTCTTGGTGTTGATATTAACAGACCTATAGAGCAGGTGAAGTTTGACTTAAAGGTAAAAGCAGAAGCTAATCCTGTAAAGTTTATCAAAGATTTTAATGACCCAAAAGCAGAAAAGAAGTACCATGTGCTTTTAGCTGAGGACTACGACATCATAGGTCATGACCACTACCAGTATTACTGGAAGCGTGGAAGAGACAAAGATGTTATTGTAAATATTCCTATTGGAAAGAGTCCAGTAGATTACTTTGTAGACTTCTTATACGAAAAAGATGGTGAGGCTGTATACTCACAAATCTTAAAACAATTAGAGGAGTAAAACCTCTTATACTCAATGAGAGCCCTTTCCACCTGGTTAGGGCTTTCTTTTTTGATATATTTTTTGTATATTTGTAACCTAATATAAAGACCTTAAAAATAACACAATGGCTTTAACGCAAGACATAAGGGTCACTTTCCAGCTAAGACAACAAGCTTCAGAGAATGTAGGCTCAATAAAAATCGAGGATTTAACAGACTATACTGATGGCACATCATTTAGTTCAGGACAAACAGTTAAATCTTATTTTGTTATAACGAATCCTAATGGCGAGACTATTGTCACTAGTTCTACATATGGTGACCATATAAATAGTACAATTCAATCAGATGGTAATGTTGCTGATACTGCTATTTTCGCTTCTTCGTCTTTAGGTGCTGGAGGTATTGTTGCTGATACTAATCTATATGAGTTTCTTTCAGGAGAGTATACAATCAACATGTTTACGCAGGTTAATGGTTCAGATACATTTACTTACACTGAAACCTATACAGTTGAGTATACTAGACCTGTCAATAAATTGTCTCATGACTTAAACTGCAAAACAGCAGTATTAAAACTTACTGACTTTACAAGCTACACAGTAACTGGTGCTACAGTATCTATTGTAAGAGAGAATAAAGCTACATATCCTGCTGGCGTATCAAACGCAGACATCTCTGGCTCTGGAGTTACAATCAGCATGTCAAGCCCATTATACACTGGAGAGGTTAGACACAGCGTTTCTACAAAGGTTACTTATGACTTTGAAAGTTCTTTGTCACAAAAGGTAAAGATTACTGATGTCGTAAATGGTGGTACTAATGTAGAGGTTGCTTGTCAGTTTGAAGGAACTGATGCTGAATCTTGCTTACAAGGTTTAGATAGAAAATATAGGGCTGCATTATCAAACAGTCCAGTATTAGCTGACAGATTATTCAAGGCACTTAACAGGGCTAGTCAGTTAATGGCTTTATATGATAAAGCAAGAGAGTCTGATTCTACTAAAGCAGCACAATACTTTAACGAGATAAAGTCTATAACAAACTGTACTGAAGAATGTACAGGGTGTAATAAGACAGGTCCTCAAGAGGTTGTGCCTATTGGTGGTGGTTCTGCTACAGATATAACTATTAATGGTTCTTCATCTGTAACTGTTACTGAGAGTCCATCTAATACATTTACTATTGCAGCAAACTCTTCCAACATAATTGGAAGTATTGAGGATAATAGGGTTGTTAGTTCAGATGGCATTACAGCAACAAATGCTACATCTGGTGGTGTTAAAACATACACACTAAAACCTACAGCAACAAATTCATCTTTAAACGCTTTTCTTACTCTTGTTACTGGAACAACTAACACAGGTGCTTCAGCAACAAAGACAAGTGCACAGATATTTGGAACAGACTTTTCTTCTACACCTACACTAACTGTAGAGAATACAGATTTAGATAAAAACTTCACACTTACAATAACAAGCTTCTTTTCTGGAACAGCATCAGCAGATGCAAACTACAAGGTTAGTCTTGATTTAATAGGAGGTTCAGATGATACACCACATATAATTGAGCCAGTTATCACAACAGCTTCTAGCTCACAAATCATAATTAAGTTTGTAGATAGGAGAACAGGAATTATTTTAAGTAGAAATGGTATAAACGAATACTTTAACGAAGGAGCTTCTTCATCATTAAAGTTAATTGCAAAAATAGATAGATAATGGCAGCAGCGATTACAAGCATAGGAAATGGAAGTGGTTTCATTTATGTAACAAAAAATGATGGAACAACAATCCTAGCAAATATAGAAAATAATAAAACAGGAGCAGGAGCAGCGTTTGCCTTGGGACAGTCAGAGTTTTTGGTTACTGGAGCAAGCTCTTTAGACTTTAAAAGATTCTTCTTAAACACATCTGGCTCAGAAGGCAGTGTTTCTGGTGCTGATGAAATTACAGAGCACTTAAGAAGGGATGACGAAAATATTAGAGCGAATGCTACTATAGCATCAGGTACAGCAAACTATTTGAGGACAGGTCCTTTAATGTCAATTAATGTTACTGAGCAGGGAGGAGCTGATGATACGCTTGAAAACATAGTACCAAAAGACAATGCAGGTGCTTCAGGAGACCAGAACAATTATTACGATGGAGATATTGTAATCATTAGAAAAGCTGCTGCATCAAATAATTTAACTATTGCAGATACAGGTAACATCAAATTAGATAACAATGCTGACTTTGTAATGTCAAATCAGTATACTGATTCTATTGTGTTACAGTATTCTTCTGGTAATGATAAGTGGAATGAGATTTCAAGGCAACCAAATGCAGGATACAGTATTACTAAGCTAAGAGCAGCAGGTGTGCCACTAGAAATAGCTGGAGTTGAAAAGATTACATACACTGGCTCTCAAACAGGATTAAGTTCTATAACTTCTGGTACAGATGAAAATGTTATAGTTGTTACTAGCTCAGGAACAAAAGCAGCAGCAGCTAACTTTACAATACCTGTCCCAAGTGGTTCACCAATTACAGGGGAGCGTTTTATTTGTTTCTTTAATGCACAAGTTACAAAAGGCTCTCATACATTTACAATATTTGGTCAAGCATTAACAGAAGAAGAGTTAGCCTCTGGCTCTGTATATGTTGAGACTGTATACGATGGCTCATCTTTTAACGCTGTTAAATCTTCCTCAGTCACAGGTTCAAACTCTGTGGTAACCACAATGATTAAGGATGCTAACATTACAACAGCTAAGGTTGCTGACAAAGCAATTACAGCAGATAAATTAGCTAATGGTTTACTTACTGATTATTTGTTAGACTACAACACAGCATCTAGTTCAACTACTACAACTGGTAGTTATACAACTATAGGAACAGTAGAGGTTGCTGCTAACACTCTTGGCTCAGGTAACGCTAAAAAGCTACATGTATGTGCTTTTGGTCAAATTGGTTCTGGCTCTGGCACTAACACTGTTAGATTGAAGTATGGTGGAACAGTAATATCAACACTAGCACTATCAAGTGCTGCTACAAGAAGTGGGTCTTTTAAAATAGAAGCTGAGATTGTTAGGGTTGCTAGTAGCTCTCAAAAAGTTATTTCTCTATTTCACACTGCTGACGAAGCTATATCTGACATCGAATATACTACAACCAGCATTTCTGAAACTGCATCTCAAGATATAATAGTAGAGGTTAATCAAGCTGACGCTAGTCAAATTACTCTTGAAGCATTTTATGTAAGCACTACTTCCTAACACATAACTCAAGAGAATTATGAACATTAATGAGTGTTATGAATATATACAAATGGTCGCAAACAAAGAGCAGGGAGGATTTATCTCACCAGATGATTTCAATACTGCCATGGATGCTGCCCAAATGGAGTTCTTCAACGACAGGTATGGACAGCCAGCTACTTATCAGCCTGGAAGACCTGTACCAACAGTAGGGTACCCACAGTCACAGAAAGTACATGATGACATTAGTGTCTTGATGGAGTTTGAAAGAATCTATGACACTTCAATAAATCCATATAAAGATTTAAAAAATGGCGAGTATCTACACTTTGTAGGTGCTTACTACATTAAGAATACTGGATACCAAGGACATCCAATTCACACAGAAAGATACCCATTAGATTTTAAAGAGTATGATGAGTACAACTTTAACAGAAGGTCAACTATGTTTGATACATTTGATAAAGATAGACCATGTGTAGTTTTTAATGATGAAAAGTTTTTTTTCTTTGGGGTAGATATAGATGAAGATGTAAACCCATATCAAACTTTTGGCTATGACCCAACGAGTATAAATAATGGTGATGAGCTTTACTTTGTTTACTTAAGGAGACCAAGAAAGCCTATATGGAACTACATGTTCGATGAAGACAATAGACCTGTTTATTCTGAAAAACTAGGTGTTGTACCAGTAAAGCAAATAGGTGATGACTTAAGTGTTTTTGATTCTGTTCGTGTTGATATAGAAGGTGGAGACACTGAAGTACAAGATGAACAAATAAGTGATGTAACTGCATCTTCAATATTTTCATCTGTTAAATTCTACAGCCATCAAAATCAGGCTATAACAATTCCAGATGATGGTCAAAGTTACAACATATACGCCTCAGACCTAGACCCTCTTAATACATCTACTGATAGAAGAATAAGGTACAACCCATCAGTAGGTAATGTAAACAAACTTGGATACATACATACTCCAGGAGTTATATTGGAGTTTTGTTTAGAGGTTTATGATACAGAAACATCAATTATGCAGAGTGGTTCAGATAATTTTGTTTTGTTGATAGATAATGCTAGCGTATCTTTGAATGATGTTGATTACAGTCAACCAGGAACTATTTCTTCATTTTTACTTGAAAATGCAGAAAAGTCTTTTGTTGAAAAAGATGGAACAGGTAAAGATGTAGTAGTTAGAAACTATCCTACCACTCCTGATGCTGGTGATGCTTTTTTAGCTTTAGAATCTGATACTATTGGTAGAACAAAATATAAAATTGTTTATGAAAACAAATTAAAATATAATGGAGCTTATAGGATAAAAGCTGGCTCTACTACTGGTGTTATAAGGATAACAGATTTGAAAAGATACACTACTGGTTCAGTAGATTTAGAGCTACCACAACAAACACACCTAGAGATTTGCTACAGAGCTTTAGGATATTTAGGAATTAATCTTTCTGAAGCACAACTTGTACAGTACGCTGAAGGAAAACAAACACAAACACCTGGTGTATAATGGCAACTAAAAGACAGATAGCAGAACAGGTTAGAAGAATACTTGCTGGAGGGACTCCAGGAAAAGACTTTCCTATAGATGAAAGGGAGGTAATGTACGCTCTTGAACAAGAAAGAGACACTATGATTACCCAGTATCTTAACAATAAATTTGCCATAGGAGACCATCACATAGAAGGACATTTTTTGAATGAAGATGTTTTAACAGTAAACCTACACCCAGACCATGCTCCTGCTGCCTTACAGGTTGTTGATATTAATGGTTTCCCCACACAGATAGTTGGATTTGATGATTTAGGTGAACCTATACCAGCTACTAGTGCTGCAATACATTCTGCTGAAAATAATTTTGAAGAGACTGATGTTTATGGTGATACAACTAGACTTCCATTTGTTAGGCTTAAAAGAACACCAATAACTCTTACAGACAACAGGGGCATATATCAGGTAAGGAAAGATACAGCTTCGCATCAATTTGGCTATACATTCGATGATGAGGGCAACGCTATAAATCCTAGTAGACCATTTTTACCAATGGGTTTACATACAAACTCACTACATTGGAATATGCCATCTAGGTTTATGAGTGGTAGAGAAGGTTATTATATTCAGGGAAAAAGTATATTTTTAGTATCACAAGACCCAGAGGTTTTATATTCACAAAACACTATAATTGATGACCCTAACACCTATGTTGCAACAAACATAAGAGTTGTATATGTTTCTGCTACTAGAGATATTAAAGATGATGAAAACATGCCTTTACCTGCTGATATGGAAAGCACACTTATTAAGGCACTAGTTCAAACATTTGGAGTGATGATTGGAAGACCAGAGGATTATGTTAACGACAATATTAGAGCTTAGATAGATGGCTAACTCACAAGTACAATATATAACGATAGATGAGGTGGTTAGAAACCTTTTAATCACTGAGGGTAAAGATACAGAGCATGATTACATGCGTTACTATCAGCTAGGCTTGAATGGTTTAAAAGAGTTAAGCTTTGATATTCTTCAAGAAATAAGAACTGCAAGGATTAGCGTAAACTCCAACACTCATTCTATTGAGCTACCATTAGACTATATAAACTACACAAAGATAGGTTTGTGTAAGGATGGAAGGGTTGCTTGGATGGCAGAAGATAAAACAATGTGTTTACCAAACTCTTTTGAGTATGAGCAAGCTGACACACCTACTATAGAAGATGTAACCACTCAAGAGTTTACAGAGATATACAGCAACACTACTGGCTCTACTACAGGTTATAACCCTTACACATTTGCTAACTCTAGTGGATTAATATCAAACACAGTTCAAACAACAAGTGGTGCTGTTGAAATTATTAGTCATATAAATGCTGGGGGTACCAATGGAGCATCTTTCCAACTTAGTACTGCTAATGGATTAACAGAGGCTTTGATTCAAGGTGAAAAGTACAGGGTCACTATGGATATGAAACAGACTGTACCAGACAATGCTAATGCTGGTATAAGGGTTGTTATTGTTGGTTTAGCTCCAGGACCACCAACTTCTGTACAAATAGTAGATAGTTTTAATCAAACAGTTTTTACACAGGTACAAGCAGAATTTATTGCTGGCTCTGGAACAGCTACTATTATTTGGAAAAACTTTCAGGGGGTTGAAAATATTTTAGTTGACAATATTAAAGTTGAAAGAATAACTGAAACAACAACTACTGTAACTACATTTGAAAATTCTATATCAGGAGCACCTGGTTCATCTAATAGTATTCTTACAAACAACATAGACCTAGAGACAAGTCCACATGACTACAACAGTTTAGGTAGAAGATATGGTAAAGGTGGTGGACAGAATAAAAATGGATACTATAGAATTGACAAAGAGAATGGAACAATATACTTCTCTAGTGATGTTTCAGGAGATATACTATTAGAGTATGTATCTGATGGCTCTACAATGATTGCAAAAGAAAAAAGTAAAGGTGCTAACACAATAACTACGACAAATGATTTAGGAGAAGAGGTTGTAACCACAGACCCTGAAGATGTTGGTTTTATAGAAAACAGAGAGTTTAGAATAAATGTATTTGCAGTAGAAGCTTTAATGGCTTATATTTACTGGCAAAGTATTCAGAGAAGAAGAGGTGTCAACATGAATGAAAAGTTGATGGCGAGAAAAGAATTTTATAATCAAAAAAGATTAGCTAAGTCTAGGTTAATGTCATTCACTATAGAAGAAGCATTAAACGCAGGAAGGAAAGGATTTAAGCAATCACCTAAGTCATAAGTATGAATATAGATAAGAGACCATATTCTGGGGGAATGAACATGGATTCTGACCCTCACATTATACAGGCAGGCGATTATCGTTATGCCTTAAATTGTATAGTGGGTAATGATGAAACTGGTAATCTAGGTGCTGTATCTAATTCTAAAGGCTCTCTTGAAATAACCTTTGATTTACCTGATGGGGAAAACAGGTGTATTGGTTCTTTTTATGATTCTAAAAATTCTAGGATATTTTTCTTTTTATATAATATTGAGTATTCATTAGGCACACCAGTCAATAATCATGGTATATATGAGATAGATTTAAAAACAAATAATGTCAACTTACTTATAGAATCTAAAGTGTTAAACTTTGATTGGCAACAATTAATAAACGATGTTGATTTAGTTGATGATAAATTATTATACTTTACTGATGGATGGAATCCACCAAGAAAAATAAATATTGAAAAAGCAAAAAAAATATCTTTAACTGATGGATACTCTAGTAGAATAAATACTGGTTCTGCTACATCAAATGTAGATGAATTAATTGACACTCTTATAGATAATCCTATAATGATTGTTGAAGAGTATTTTGATGCTGTTAAGTATGCTCCATACAAAGAACCATTAATAGAATATTTTGATGACATAGACCAGTCTATATCTACAAAGGTTGATAAGAATGGTTTTCAATTTAAATATAAGTGGATTTATGATGATGGAGAAAACTCTCCCTATTCTCCTATATCTGGTATAAAACTACAAAACGATAAGGCTACATTTTTTGGTGATGTGTCATCTATAGTAACTTTAGATGGTGATTTTGATTCAGCGTCTGGTACTGGCTCCTACACAATACAACCAAGGTTTAACAATTCAAATACTGGTAAGAAGTTTGATGAAATGATTAATGATTATCTTGATGATAATACTCAAGAGTTTTTAGCTAATGGAGATATTATTAGCTACTCACCATTTGGTCATTCATCTCTTAACTCTTCCTTAGACACACAGATTACAATAATTCCTGGTGGAGCTGGTCAAGTACAGGGTCTTGGCTCTTACAATAATGGGGTGTATACTGCTCCTTTTAATGGTGATTATGATATAAACATATCTTTATCTGCAAGTAAAATAAGTGCTGTAGATGATAATGGTGATGATATTTCTGACAAAGGATTGTTAAAAAGATTTTTACAGCCAGATGCAGCGACTAGCAGATATACACCAACACAGGTTGAAAATGGTTCAGTAAGCAATTTACTACATAAACTTGTCTTAGATGGCAATGCTTATACAAATGGTGCTTTAGGAGGTAGCAATGCAAGTACCTCTAGTGCTTATGACATCCAAGACAGCACAAGTTACAATTCTTGGACAGAGGTTTCTTTAAACAATACAATAAATTATTTTACTCCTGTAGGATTTAATAATATACCAAACAGCACGCATGATAGATACGATGTAGAGCCACAAGGAAATTATATCAACAGCCAAGACCACACTAAAAATCCAGCGTTAAGTTATGTTGATGGTTATCTTTTTGATGGAACTTATCAAGACGAAGATGGAAATACTAGCCCATGGGGTGATAAGTTTGCAACATTTGAAAATAATTCTTTTAACTCAGACTCTACTGTAAGGCACACTGCTTCACCATTCTACAATCAAGTTAGTGGTGGAAATCAAAATAATAATGCAGGAACTGCTAGGTGGGGTGAATTTTCACATCCACCAAAATTCTTTCAAAGGGTTACACACTTTACTACAACAGAAAACAGCACTACCCCAAATTTATATACCCCTGATGGAGCATATTCAGCTAATCAAGCAAAAGCGTTTAATACAACCAGGTATTACGACACTCTTGGCGCATCTTCTCTAACTGGTTTTATTACAAACCCAAATCATTCTGTAAATCATGTAATTTCATACTACAAGTATGAAGGACAAGCAGATGTTGATAATACTCAAAAATCTAATGTTCAACTTTTTATAAAGCATCAGTATTCAGGTGGTGTAAATTACATACCAATTACAAATAGTAGTGGCTCTAATCAGATTCTTCACTCAACATCTAACAACACTACATACGACTACAGTAATCCATCTTTTACTTTAGCTTCTGGAGACAAATTAAGTATTGAAGCTAGAAGGTATTGGCATGTTTATGATTGCACCATGACTGATTCAGGTAATAACATATATAAATCAGAGGTTGGTATAGGTGCAGAAATTAACAATATTGCTTTTGATATAGAGTACGACACAACGAGCACTAGTATATATATTCCTGACTCTGTGATAAGCACGAATCAGAAGAAAAACTCTGTAAGAGTAACAGTGCAGACTGGCTCAGAGCTTGTTAAAAAGATTGTTGTCGTAGCCAGAGACATGGAGATAGGTACAGCACCTGAGTTTTACAAGGTTGTTGAAATAGATAAAGAGGAGTTGGGGTTAAGCGACTTTCATACATACGATATAATATTTAGGAATGATAAGACTATAAAGGAAATTATAGATGTTGCTGAGTCAAACAGGATATATGATTTTTTGCCAAGAATATCTAGAACGCAAGAATACCTTAACAACAATAGGATAGCTTATGGTAATATCTTAGAAGGCTATAATCCATTACCCAAGAGTGGCGATTCAGATGAGAAGCTTGATGTAAACCTAATGCAAGACTATAGGTGGCAAGTAAACTCAAGCACATACAGTGGTATACCATCTATATATGTTAATGAGACAGATGCTCCATCAGGAAATAATGGTTGGGGTAATCCTTCAAATAATTGGTTTAATTTTGGTGCATCAAAAGGAGACACTCTTACTCCAACAGCTTTAAATGGTGGAGGTCATCAATATATAGGTAATAGAGTTCAAATTATACAGTCAGGTACTGGACTAGATGAAACTACTTATAGAACTAATGATACAGACCCTTCGTACTGGGGTAGTGGTCATGAAGATAGTGGATTTATATATGATAGAAATGGTATTATAAGCCCAGACACGCCTACATTTAAAAGAGGTGGAAGATATACATTTGGATTAGTTTATTTTGATAGAGCAGGAAGGGCTTCTATGGTAAACTCATACGCTAATCCTGATAGTCCAAACTCTATGACTGTGGATATGGATTGGTACAACAAACTTCCTACATATGTAAGGTCAGGAACTAGCAGTATTGTTAATAGTCAAACAGCCCCATTTAGCACATACACACCAAGTGGATTGGGGAACACTACTAATAGTTTTTACTTAAATGGTAGAACTGTTTTGCCACCAAATATATTTTGGGAAATAAATCATAAGCCACCAAAGTGGGCAACTCATTATCAATGGGTGGTTACTAAGAATGAAAACACAGATTACTTTGTTCAAGGAATTACAGGTGGTCCAGTAAAACAAACTGATAATACAACAGTTCCACATTTTCTTTTCTACAAAGCACAGGATGGTGAAGATTCAAGTGGATTAGAATGGGAAAGCTTAAGTATTAGGTCAAATCCAGATTCTATAAAATATATGGATATTAATATAGAGCACTTTTATAATTACGATAAATACTACAGCAATGGTAAAGATGAGCCTATACTTTCATATTCGTACAGAAAAGGAGATAAGATAAGGTTTTATGGTTGGAGGCAGGGTCACGCTTACTACACAAGCAGTAGTAATGATGACATGAAATATCTATTAGGTTTCTCTAGTTCAGCATTTACAAGTACAGGTAACCCTTCTCATCAAGCACCATCTGCTAACCCTGGTGGTGGTATTAATGAAACTTCTGCTGTTGCAGACCAGACTAGTTCTGGTGTTAATATAGTAAATCCTAACTATGTAACAATGTATTGGGGTCATGGATTATACAAAGAGTATATAGAGTTTGATGTTGTTGATGTTGTGGAACTTGCTGAATACGATAATCAAAGTTTTTTAAGAGTTACTGGAGACTTTAGCATATTTAAACAAAATCTATATTTTACTGGTCCAACAATACACCCACACTCAAAAACAAGTTTTGAAGATGGAACTTTTTCTGGTGGATACAATGAAGATTTTAGTGCACTTCAGAAAAACTCTATGTTTGAGATTTATAGAACTAAAGATGAGATAGCACCTACTGATAAAATATTTTATGAGTTTGGTCAAACATTTAGAATTGGCAATCCTCATTCAGAAGACAGGTTCCACATGGGAGAGTTAAACGACCAAGACTTTGACACCACGATGAGTAATGGTAAGACAGTGCCAGCAAGAGGTAATTTTGGTGCTAGGTTTGTTATGACACAACATCCAATACCTGTTTTTACAACAAACGATATTAATCAAAGGGTTATCGCTATGGCTAAAAGAAGTTATGGTGACACATACACTAGAAACAGGGTTCATGTTATTGACCATAGAAATGCAACAGCTATTCCAACTCTTAATGGTGTTGACTTAGCTCATATAAATTATAATCAAGCAAGTTCTTCTGTGCAAGCTAAATATTTAGTTGATGAATTATATGTTCAAGACCAACATATTAACGACATTGTTCCTAAGTTTCAGTACACTTCTGGGCTTGGTAGACCACACATACAAAATGATGAGGTGGGAGAAGAGTGGAGGTACTCTACTGTTAGGTTTTCAGACCCAATGATAGAAGACTCTAAAAGAAATCAGTTAAATACATTCTATGAGTCACAAAATCCATCACTAGGAATTACGAGTGGGTTTGTTGATTATGAGAAAGACTATGGTAGTATTCAAAAAATTATTGCTAGAGATACTGATTTAATTATACTACATGAAAACAAAACAACAAAAGCTCTAGTTAGCAAAGAGATTTCTACGAGAGCAGATGGTTCTGGCAATTTAATTGTTTCTGCTACTCCACTAACAAGTGCTGTTCCATATGTAGGAGACTTTGGTGTGAACTTAAACCCTGAGTCTGTTGCTAAGTTTAATAATGTTATATATTATACTGACTTAAGGAATGGTGCTGTAATCAGATTGTCTAGAGATGGTCAAACTAGAATATCAGAAAATGGAATGCATAAATATTTTAAAGATATAGCTAGAGAGCTAACCTCAAAACCAGGCTCTGTAGTAAATGTATATGGAGAGTTTAATACAGACTACAATGAATACATTCTAACATTTGATTCAGCGTTAAAGTCTTTATATGAGCCAACTCCAAACATATT
>Ga0075480_10000365_pt1 | contig 26195 bp, 13 predicted proteins | sample DEB08_DNA_7_FD_81590 | JGI IMG/M metagenome (GOLD analysis project Ga0075480, IMG submission 81590) | Aqueous microbial communities from the Delaware River and Bay under freshwater to marine salinity gradient to study organic matter... | ecosystem: Environmental > Aquatic > Marine > Coastal ... | reverse complement strand
GGGTTTTTATCTCTTTCAATATTAATACTTACGTCGTCTGATATACTCCAAACATACGGCATTTCTTTTACTCTCAATGTTTTATAACTCATTACAATATTTTTTTCGTTTAATACATCATTATAATAAGTAACGTTGCATATTCCTCCATATATTCCATCTTCAGATCCTGTTGTAATTTCATCTAATCTCATATAAGGTGCTACTCCGGAATAAGAACCAACCAATACACCATTTAAAAATACATCAATATACCCTTCTTTGTAATTTATAACAATATTATTCCATTTTTGATAAATAGTATCATGTTTTGATTCATAGACAACAACAGATTTATTTTTTTGTGTATTATTTTTATTTGATGAAGCAACTTCTGCCATAACTCTTAAACTATTCTTTTTCCCATTATATTCTAATCTAACTTTATTTCCATATTTAATAATATTTGTATATTTGTTATATGCCGGATTTGTGTTTGGTGGTTGTGGATTTAAATAAAACCAACCAGATATAGCATATTTATATCTAAACATGTAATCATCACCATATATTCCAGGTTGGGGATTGACCTCAAAATCAACTTTAAAAAAGGAAGGATCCTTCAATTTTTTATAGAACCATGCCGCTATTTTGTTTTTTGGCATATTAGGGTCTGTGTTTTTTTCAAATTCAATCTCGCGTTCTTCTTCGGTTTTCTTATCATATAATGCTTTATTATCATCACAGCAGCGATCAGTCGGTTCTTTATATTTTTCATTTTCAATTTCTTTTCTGATTCTATCTTTTTTTTTATTATTATAACTTCTATCAAGTTCATTCAAATCGTAATGATCAACCTCGGGTATATCATATAATTCATCGTATTTCCCAACAGTGTATTCTTTATTTAAATTTAATGGCTCGTTCACTAATTTCTTGCCACTATAATTAACCATTTTATCAAACATTATAGGAATTAAAAACAAAAGTAAAATAAACAATAATTCAAAACCCAGTAACATCCATACCGGTTTAGTTGTCAAATGATATTCATATTTAATATACTCAGTAACATCTATTAACAAACAAGGTAAATACATAATTACCTTAATAATAAGTTTAAATATACCTCCTTGCTTTGATTGTTTGATTTTGTCTATTTTTTTTCTCAAAATTAAATACACAATTGCAAGACCACCTACAATTAACAATAGTGAAATAACATCTGTTAATAATGTTACTAAACTAGTATTTATCAATAACCATAGTAACCCTTTGATACAAAACATGAAAACTATAAAAAACACAATAAGTGAAATAAATTTAATTAGAACATTTTTTTCAGTTAAATGTTTTAAATCAACATCTTCATTATGATCAACTTTCATTTTTATAAAAAAGAATAACATTACGTACGTAAATGCCACAGTAATAATCAATAATTTTGTGAATACTGGATACGATGTTTTGATTCCAAGTGGATTATAATAATAAACAATTGCCAAAAACAGAATATATTGTAACATTTCTAATTTTGCCAAATGAATTGGGTTTAAATATAACATACGAGTAAACCGTTCCATAAAATCTAAATTAATTTCTTTATTTGAAACGTCCGACACTTTATTGTTTGCGCTTGATAATTCTGTGCTTAATTTATTAATTACATTACCTATATTACTTTTGTTTTTATTAAAGTCAGAAGACATATCTTTGTATAATAGTAAGAAAGTTTATTATTATACAAAGATAACAACTATATTAATTTAATTCTTATTTAAATATTATAAATTTTCAAAAGCGGTTTTTTTACCGTGACAATCTCTACACAAAGCAACTAAATTATCAACATTATTAGAACCACCATTATCAAGACGAACTTTATGATCTACTTCAAACCACGCAGGCAACTGTTTCTTACAGCCACCACAATTCCACCCCTGTTGTGCCGCTACATATTTTTTTTTTGTTTCACTCACGGATCGTTTTGTTGCTTTTTGTGTATTTTGTAAATTACCTCCACCTCCACCTCCACCTCCACCAGATGATAATATTCTTTTCTCTTGTGGAGACATCATGTATCCGCCGCCACCGTTACCACCCGTCATATTTAACAAAGGCGATAGTAAATCACTTGATTCCTTATCAATTGGCATATATTTTATAATACCATTTGCATGTGATACTAAATTCTGTGATTGAGATGGGTATTTTTTCATAAATATATAAGTAGATAATCCAACAAATCCTATACCTGCCATTTGATAATATTTTTTCCACGATTTAACTAATTTTACATATTTACCATCATGATATATGTTTAATACAAAAAATATAGTAATACCAATTATTAATAATTCTATTTTCATTTATATAATAATTATATAGTATAATTATTATAAATTATATAGTATAAATTATACCTTTAATTTATAGGTATAACAGTAAATTTAAAAATTACAATGATATATCTTCTACTAAAATACCATTTTCATTCACATATTGGTCATTTTTTATTGGAATATTATTAATTGGTTTTGTATATACTTTTTTATTACCTTGTTGTTTCATAATTTGTCCCGAAATAACATTTAATGATTCTAGTTCCTTTGAAAGCTCACTTACATTAATTGCTTTAATAGCGTATTCGGTACTATAACAATATTTTATTAATATTCTAGATATACTATTTATTATTTCTTTATCTATCATGTATTTTGCAGTATTATTGTCATCATAAACAATCCCTTTTTCAATAATATAAAGATATGACATTAAAAATCCCCAAATATCTACATTTTTTGAAAATACATCATTGAAATATTCTACATCTTTAAAATTTCCATTATCGTCAACATATCCTAATAATACCGCTTGTATATATTCTATTATCGTTGATTGAATTAAAACATTATAATCAATTGTATTATATCCATTGTCTAAAGCATATATTTTATAAAGGTAATGTAATATTGAAACGATTGAATTGTAATGCCCGCTTGTTTTATTATATTCTAATACATTATTTACCATATTGACCGCGACTATTTTCAATAATTCTGCTTGTCCAGATTTTGAATTATGAAATTGCGGTGATGCTTTTATTTTTTTATATTCATTTGGGAGCCATTGTTTTAAATAATTATTATAAAATAAATTTGAAAAAGGATTATTAAAATGCATTGTATGATTAGTAACTTCAATCGGAACACTTAAACCATCATTCTTACATGCTAATCCCCAATCAATTAAACGAACACGTCCTAATTTATCAATAAGAACATTATTCCCTTTAATATCCATATGGTTTAATCCACTCTTATTAATTGGAACAATACCATTATTTAAAAGATCAATTAACCCACTATTTATTTTAATAAATGATGAATATTTCTCTCGTTGATTTGGATTAAAAAGTAAATTTTGTATATAATCATCAACTTCCATACCTCCATCTGGCATATTTATCAGTTTTAATTTATTTAAATTACTGTTTACGTTTTTGGAATTAATAGAGTTTTCGGTAAACAAATCACATTTTTCATCAAACAATTTTAAATCAGCATCAGTTAATTTATCTGGCGAACAAACAGTTGTATTCATTACTAAAAAATACTTTTCATTATTTGGTATTGTTTTAATGATTTCTTTTACCTTATTCATTTCCTCAACTTCTTTAACTACCGATTCATTATTATACATCAATTTTGATATATGCGATAATGGAACAGTTTCGTTATTTGCACATTTTATTGGTGGTCTGAATACGCATCCATAAGAACCAGCTGCTACGGCTTCACCTCCCATTTTATTACTTCTCCGAAAATGTCTATGTTTTCTTGTTTTTGTTTTTGTTTTTGTTTTTTTTGGTTTATTTGTTTTATTTGTTTTATTTGGCTTATTTTTTACCATATAAACGTATACATTTATATGTTATTTTATTATTTTTTATATAGAAATATAGATAAAAACACAAAAATAATCAAAAAACCAACAAAAACAAATTTCTCTCTTCTTTTGCGTTCTTCTTTATATTTAACTTCTTTTGGTTTATAATATTCATAATATTTAACCATTGCCTCTTCCATTGTTATTTCTTCTTTACCCATAGAAACATTTATTTTATTATGTATAAAATGCATCCATTTACTGAATGACTTTTGAGAATCCAAATAAGGTGTAACTGGATATTTATCTAATAATTCACTAAATTGGTTGCCAATGGTTGATACTGGCAAAAATAATGGCAAATTATGAATAAAATCATAGTACTTTTTCTTAATCGTTTCATTTGGATTATGCGGATAAGACAAGGCAACTGTATGTAATACAAACCAATAATGAGAACCCCAAACACTTGGATCTAATGCCATTATAATAAACAATATAAAAAGATTTACATTATAACAAATAAACTTAAAGTTATATGAATAACTCTACATTTTGTAATAATTGTGGAAATAATGGGCATATATTCTATCAATGTAAACAACCGATTACTAGTGTTGGTATCATTGTTTATAGAAATAGTAATAATAATAAAACCAATACAGTTGATCCAGAATATTTACTTATTCGTAGAAAGGACACTATTGGATATGTTGAATTTATGAGAGGGAAATATAACATACATAGTAAAATGTATTTATTAAATATTATATCAGAAATGACAAATGATGAAAAAGAACGCTTATTGACAGAATCATTTGATTCCTTATGGAATAAGCTATGGGGAAATGATATTAGAAATCAATATAGAAGTGAAGAAAAAGTTTCAAGGGAAAAATTTGAATCATTAAAAAACGGTATTGTTTTAAATAATGATGATTATTCACTAGAAACATTAATAAATGAAGCAAACAAAATACATCAATGGGAAGAAACTGAGTGGGGATTTCCAAAAGGAAGACACAATAATCAAGAAAAAGATTTATCCTGCGCTTTACGTGAATTTGAAGAAGAAACTGGAATTTCTAGATCTAATATAAATATTATACATAACATTATTCCATTTGAAGAAATATTTACGGGTTCCAATTATAAATCGTATAAACATAAATACTATGTTGCTTATATGAATAATGATATAGAAATAATGAACTCTTATCAGCACACAGAAGTTAGTAAAATGGAATGGAAATCGTATGAATCTGCCATGAATTTAATAAGAACTTATAATTTAGAAAAGAAGGAAGTATTATCACGAGTAAATACATTGATTACCAATTACAGTATGTATGATATAAATTTTTAAATTTTTATATATATTATTCTAAATAACATTGTAAATAATATATATATATATAACTATATATAACTATATATTAGTAATGGATAAATCAAAAACATTAAAGAAAAGCACACCTACAAAAAAAAAACGTTGTCCAAAAGGAACGCGCAAGAATCCAAAAACTGGTATATGTGAACCAGTTAAAAATCTAAACCCAAATCCAAATTTAGAAGAAACAAGCGAAGCAGCAGAAGCAAGCGAAGCAGCAGAAACAAGCGAAGCAGCAGAAACAAGCGAAGCAGCAGAAACAAGCGAAGCAGCAGAAACAAGCGAAGCAGCAGAAACAAGCGAAGCAGCAGAAACAAGCGAAGCAGCAGAACCAGAACAACAAGAACAAGAAGATGAAATCAAAGATTTACATATAAATGAACAATTAAATAAAAGTGAATTAAGAGATAGAAGTGAATTATCAAATGAAAATGTTTATGACTTTTTATATCCCAACTTAAATGACGCTAATTTTAATATTAAAATTTCTGAAAGAAAAGAATTTAACGATACCAAATACGATGGAAATATAGTTCTGGATATAGAAAAACATTCTCAACAATTATGCAATGCTGATTTTGAATTAGCACCACATCAATTATTTGTTAGAAATTTTTTATCGTTTCAAACACCATACAATAGTTTGTTACTGTATCATGGTTTGGGCAGTGGAAAAACATGTTCAGCTATTAGCGTCGCAGAAGAAATGAGAGATTATATGATAAATACTGGTTCTACAAATCAAATTATAATTGTAGCATCACCTAACGTTCAAGAAAACTTTAAATTTCAATTATTTGATGAACGTAAATTAAAGTTAGTTGATGGATTATGGAACATACGCGCTTGTACCGGTAATAAGTTTATAAAAGAAATTAATCCAATGAACATGAAAGGAATAAGTAGAGAGAATGTAATACGACAAATTAAGAAAATAATAGATACTTATTACAAATTTGTTGGTTATTTAGAATTTGCAAATTATATTAGTAAAAAAAGTAATATTGATGATCATGATGCTTTAATTAAAAATGAAAAGGATAAAGAAAAACTTGTACAAAAAAAATTAAGAAAAGTCTTCAGTGGTCGTTTAGTTATAATTGATGAAATACACAATATTCGTATAACAGATGACAATAAAGAAAAACGTGTTGCCGATGAATTATTAAAATTAATAAAAAATGTAAATAACATACGTTTATTATTACTTTCCGGAACACCAATGTTTAACTCATATAAAGAAATTATCTGGCTCATTAATTTAATGAATATCAATGATCGTCGTTCTACAATAGAAATAAAGGATGTATTTAATAAAGATGGCTCATTTAAGGTTTCTTCAACTGGCGAAGAAATTGGTAAAGAATTATTAGTGAGAAAGGCGACTGGGTATATATCTGTTGTGAGAGGCGAGAACCCTTATACATTTCCATATAGAGTATGGCCAAATGAATTTGCAAATGAACATACATTCGCTATTAGAGAATATCCAAAAATTCAATTAAATGGAACATCAGAACTCAACCAAAAAATACAACATCTCTCTTTATTTTTAACAGAGATTGGCGAATATCAACAAAAAGGTTACGACTATATATTAGAACGCATAAAAGGGGGTCATATAGGAACAAATAAACAAATGCCAACTATAGAAAATATTGAAACATATGGGTATACCATGTTAATGCAACCATTAGAAGGATTAAATATGATATATCCTCACGAAGATTTAGACAGTAGAAATAAAAACCTTAATTCAATAGAGTTGGTTGGAGGGGAAGGGTTAAAACGTATAATGAATTTTACTGTAGATCCAAACACATATTTCAGAAGTAATTTTAACTATAAACCAGAAATTATTGAAAAGTATGGAAGAATTTTTTCATCTGAATTAATTGGTAATTATAGTAGTAAAATAAAAACAATATGTAATCGCATTATTAATTCAAAAGGGGTTGTTTTAATCTATTCGCAATACATTGATGCTGGTTTAGTGCCACTTGTATTAGCTTTAGAAGAACAAGGATTTTCTAGAGCCGGAAATAATAAATCGTTATTTTCAAATAACCCTACTAAAAAAAGGGGGAAAGGTTTTAATTATGTAATGATTACCGGGGATAAAGGATTCTCACCAAATCCCCTAAGCGATATTAAACTAGCAACAAGTGATGATAATATTAATGGAGAAAATGTCAAGGTAATTTTAATATCTCAGACCGGAACCGAAGGATTGGATTTAAAGTTTATTCGCCAAGTTCATGTCATGGAGCCATGGTATAATATGAATCGCATAGAACAAATATTTGGTAGAGCAATTAGAACATGTAGTCACAAACTATTACCTTTCAATGAACGAAATGTAGAACTATATTTATATGCTTCCTTAATGCGAAATAATGGATTAGAAGAAACTGCTGATTTATACATTTATAGATTAGCGGAAATAAAAGCATTACAGATAGGAAAAGTAAGTCGTGTATTAAAAGAAAATTCAGTAGACTGCATATTAAATTCTACACAGACCAACTTTACTGAGGAAAATATGGAATTAAATGGTGTAAAACCAATTACGCTTAAGATATCAAGTGGTGGTGATATTGAAAACTATAAAATAGGCGATAAACCATATTCTTCTATATGTGATTATATGGAAAAATGTGAATATAACTGTCGCCCCAATAAAGAAATAAACGAGGAAGATATATCATTAAGTAGTTATGGGGAAGAGTTTATTATTACCAATAATGATAAAATTATACACAGAATTAAACAATTGATGAAAGAGAGATTCTTTTATAAAAAAGAAGAGTTGATAAATTTATTAAATAGTGTGAAGGTATATCCCCCAATTCAAATAAATGCAGCATTAGAACAATTAATAGAAGATAAAAATGAAGTTATAACTGATAAATATGGGAGAATGGGGCATTTAATAAACATTGACGATTTATATTTATTTCAACCTCTAGAAATAAATGACGAGGGAATTAGTATATTTGAGCGTTCTGTTCCATTAGATGTAAAACATCATAATATCATTATGAAAATGCCTGAAGAAAAAAAACCACAAGATTTGTACATACCAGAAGAAAATAATGATAACGAACAGATTGATGAAGATCTTGACGAACAGCGTTCCAATAAAACCAAAAAAAAATCACAAAGAAAAATTATCAACCGATTAGAAATAATTGAACTTGTTGAAAAAATGGAAAAACAATATAATTTAGCTATTAATAAACAAATTATAACATCAAGCACAAAAGACTGGTATGTATTATGCTGGGTATCTACGCAAGAATTATACGATTTTAATGACGAGGATAAAAAATATTTGATAATTCAACATATTATAGATGAGTTAAATTTAAAAGAAATAATGATTGTATTGAATATGTTCTATGATAATCCTCTCAATATTGAGAAGTATAATAGTGAAGAATTATTCAAATATATTAAAAAATACATTGATGAAAAAAAAATTAAAGGTAAAAATAATATTCATGGGTTTTTATTTCAAGAAAAAGCAGTACAAATTACTATAATAACCACTACAAAAAATATAGGAAAAGGGAAATGGCATATTGCAGAACCAGAGGATAACAAAGATTTAAAGGATGTCCTTTTTACCAAAAAAGAAGATATAATGAACAATTTAAATAAATTTATTGGATTTATGGGGAATTTTAAAAATGAAGGATATGTTGTTTTTAAAGTAAAAAATACACTTAATAAACGCGATATAGGTTTAAGATGTGACCAACTTTCAAGTAAAACAAGAGGGAGGGAATTATTAAATAATATTGTTGAAGAGTATGACGGTGAAGAAAAATATACAAATGAATGGATGGAAGATAAGAAGAATAAACAAACATTAATAAGAATTTGTATTATGCAAGAGTTTTACCTTCGTATGTTTGAACATAATAGAAAAAATCAAAAAAGATGGTTTTTGAATCCAGGCGAAACCGTATTAACAAATATAGATAAAAAAAGTGTAACCAAATAAAAATAAAATTGAATAATGATTTAAAAATAATATTATTAATTAATAGTAGGATGTCCGATACATTAATGAGTAAATCAAAAGTAAACTATAAGAGAAAATCGCAATATAATACCAAAATTCAGAATAATGAGATATATAGTGAAATGATGATTACAAAAGATATTCCAATTCATATTAGCAATGTAGGAAATACAATAAAGGAAACACTTCAGTATTCTATTGCTTCAAACATTGAAGGAAAATGTATAGTTGAAGGATATATTAAACCAAAATCCGTAGAAATTATTACATTTTCAAGCGGAATGGTAAAGGGGGATTTTGTAGTATTTCGCGTTGTATTTCAATGTTATGTTTGTTCTCCGGTTGAAGGTATGGAAATTAAGTGTATAGCAAAACACATAAATAAAGCTGGTATTAGAGCGGAATTAAATGAAACACCATCTCCTGTAATAATATTTATTGCACGTGATCATAATTATAATGTTTCTGGATTCTCTGATGTAAATGTAGATGATACAATTAAAGTGCGTGTTATTGGCCAACGTTTTGAATTAAATGATACGTATATATCGGTTATTTCTGAATTATTAAAAACAAACAAACCACAAAAAGAAACATCTATGATAGCTAACATTAATGTTGATAAAAATAACGATAGTGACATAGATTTAGAAATAGAAGAATTACCTATTCAAAATAAATCAAATAAAATCCTCTCTGTTATACCAGAAGAATCAGGAGCGGTGGTAGTATCACCTCCAAAAAACACTAATAAAGGATCAGTAAAAAATAGAGTTTTAAAAAAGAAAAAAACATTAATTTTATGATGATAAAGTATACTACCCAAAAATATAATGTTAATAGTATTATATTTTTTAATTTAAATATAATACTATTAATACTATTATATTTGATGTGTCTTGATAATTTAAAAGAACGTATTGAAAGTATGGATAAAAATCATCAAATTGAAATTTTGAGAATTTTAAATGATGTAAACTTGAAAATAAATGAAAACAAAAATGGTTCTTTTATAAACCTTACAGAGCTACCCACCGAACATATTGATAAACTAAAAGATTATGTTAATTATGTAGAAGAACAACAAAAACAATTAAAAATAGGAGAATGCCAAAAAGAAACTATTGAGAAAAACTTTTTTAAAGTTAGTTTTAATAAGTAAATTATTATATATAAATTATTATATATAAATAATTATAATAAAGATAACTTATAATGTTATATAACATAATAACATTATACCATAATGGATACGACTATTCAATTAATGAATAAGTATATGTTTTCTAAAGAAAATATGAAATCAAATAATAACTATATATATAATTTTAAAAATAAGGGAAAAACATTAGATTACGCAAAACCACATGATACTAAAAATGATAATGGTAAAAATAATGAATCAAAAATAGAAATTAAAAAACAGGTTTTACCTGAAACATTCATACCTTCACAAAAAGATAAATTATTTTGGTGTTTTTATATTATATTGTATGGCTACGAAGAGTACGAAATTAATAAAACAAACTCATTTACAGTTGAACAAAAAATTAAAATAGATACGGTTGAAGGATTAAAACAAATTAAAGATCAAATTAAAGATATCAAGCTTAAAAGAACAGAATTAGAAGAAGAGTTGGTAAGTAAACAAACAATTTCATTGAAAGGATTAACAGCATTATGTATCTTACACAATGTATCAATTACTTATGTTTATGGTAGAAAATATTGTATAATTAATCCATCTATAAATGATTTAACAAAGATTGGTGTTATTTTACAAAATAAGAAAAAGGAAGATGCAATTAAATGGATAAAAAATGATAATATTCACGAAAATGATATCAATAATGATATTAATAATTATTTAAATACAGTCAAAGAAGAATATTGGCTTATTGAAAATATTCAAAAACCACTCAAATCAACAGCATCATATTCTTTGCCTGAACTACATGATATTTGTAAAAAGTTGGAAATTGATACTCAAATTAAAAATGAAATGACTGGTAAACAAAAATCTAAAACAAAGAAACAACTTTATGACGAAATTTTACAATTTATTTAATAAAAATTATATACATTAATATTTATAAAATTGATTGTAGATGATATAATATAAATATTATCTTATCACTAATATTTATATACAATAATGGAAGATTCAAAAAGAACAACATTAAATGATAATGCTACTATAAAAAAAGTGCAATCATCATTACCATTACCATTACCAAAACCAATAAACAATGAAAAAGAAATAATGAATTTGCTGACTACCTACATAAAAAATGTCACAAAAGATGGAGATAATGAACAACTAGAATTAGAAGTTAAGTTTGGTACAATTGGCGGTGGAGCTTCAGGTAATAAAAAAATTTCAAAAATAAATTATGATAATATACTTAAGCAGTTATTATCGCATGGATTTATTGTTGACACGAATGAGCATTTATTAAGAATTCAAAGTGAGTTTACAGATTTAAAAACAAATAAAATACGCAGGTCTAATATTCGTACAGAGATTAATGGACTACATAACATAAGAAAATATTGTCAAACTGATCGTATTGACACAATTGATAACGGTGTTTCGTTTATACAGAAATCACAATTTTATAATAGATCATACAATGATGGTGAAAATGAAAAAGAAGTGTCATCGGTAGATATACGTGACTTTAATTATCGCGTCACACTTAGTAAAGAATATACATTAAATAAAGAATCGTCTATAATACGTTCAACTATTGATAAATGGAGTGATAATAAAAAAACATTTAGATATTTAAACCGATTAAAATTACGTCACTCTAAGTTCCCAGTTATAGTAGATATGAGTATTGTTAAAGAATCTAAAAAGAAAGATAACCGTTACTATATACCAGAACACAAAATACATGACGCTGGCGTATTTACTTCAAATGAAAAGTATGAGGTTGAAATAGAAATGATTAATAGTGCTATTGGAATTGGAAGTGTCTATAATAAACCAGATTTGATTCATAAGGAAGTATTAAAACCAATTGTAAAATATGTGTTGTCAGGTCTACAAGAAACAAATTATCCTGTTAGTTATTCAGAACAAGAATTTATTATGCAAGAGTATATGAAATTACTATGGGGAAAAGAATACAATGAAATGGCACGTATTACCCCATCAAATTTTGTGGGACCTTCTTCATATACACTAGAGCTGAGAAATATTAGACAAGTTGATAAGGCGTCAAGTGTTCCAAATATTAGACATAAATATACTGTAACCGATAAAGCAGATGGTGAACGTAAATTATTATTTATCGCTTCTAATGGTAAAATATATTTAATTTCTACAAATATGAATGTTCAATTTACTGGCACATTATCTAAAAATAAAGAGTGCTGGAATACTATAATTGATGGAGAGCATATTTTATATAACAAACATAAAAAGTTCATTAATATGTATGCTGCGTTTGATATTTATTATATTAATGGGGAAGACATTCGTTCAAAAGGATTTATACCTACTACTAGCGATGAAGCCGCGAATAATTACAGATTGCCATTATTGGAATCAGTTGTTAGCAAATTAAACACCGTATCCATTGTTAAAGAATCTGCACCTGTTCCATTAAATATTACAAAAAAAAGATTTTATTTGGGAAGCGATACACAAAGTATTTTTAAAGGATGTACTTTCATTTTAACAAAAGAACGTGATGGGTTATTTGAATATGAGACGGATGGTCTCATTTTTACACCCGCCGAATTTGGTGTTGCTTCAAATACCGTAGGAGAATATGTAAAACCCCTTAAAATGACATGGGAACACTCATTTAAGTGGAAACCGTCACAGTTTAATACTATTGATTTCTTAGTTTCTGTAAAGAAAAATGAAGATGGAACCGATTTTATTGGATCTTTATTTTCAGATGGGATGAATGTATCCACCAACAACCAAATAAAAGAATATAAAACAGTTATTTTGCGTGTTGGTTTTGACGAAACAAAACACGGCTTTGTAAATCCATACCAAGATATGATAGATGATAATTTACCAATGGTTAAAACAAGATATGACAATGTTGATAAATATGTTCCAATGCAATTTTATCCTACTGAACCAAGTGATTATAAAGCAGGTATATGTAATATCGGTCTTTTAAATAATGCCGATGACGATAATTGTATGTATACTGAAAATAATGAAGTCATTGAAGATAACATGATTGTTGAATTTCGGTATGATATGACAGCTGATAAAGAGTGGCGTTGGGTTCCATTACGTGTTCGTTATGATAAAACAGCGCAATTGCGAAATGGTGAAAAAAATTACGGGAATGCGTTCCATGTTGCTAATAGTAATTGGCATTCAATACACTATCCCGTAACTCAAATAATGTTAATGACCGGAACAAGTATCCCAGAAGAATTAGGCGACGATGATGTTTACTATAATAAAGTGTCTGGTGTAAGTAAAACACGAGCATTACGGGATTTCCACAATTTATATGTGAAAAGTGCCCTTATTAAGAGTGTTTCAAAACCAGGCGATACGATGATTGATTTAGCAGTTGGCAAAGGAGGTGATTGGCCCAAGTGGATTAATTCTAAATTAAAGTTTGTTTTTGGTATTGATATTTCACGTGATAATATTCAAAATAGAATGGATGGTGCTTGTGCGCGATACCTTAATTATAAAAAAAGATATAATGTTATGCCATCTGCCTTATTTGTAAATGGAAATTCAAGTGTAAATATTCGTAAAACAACAGGTATTCTTGTTGATAAGGATAAACAAATCACGCGTGCTGTTTTTGGACAAGGACCAAAAGATGCAAAGGTCTTGGGACAAGGTGTTTATAAAAATTATGGTATTGCTTCTGAAGGATTTGATGTTTGTTCTATTCAATTTGCGATTCATTATATGTTTGAAAACCAAGAAACTCTTCAAAATTTCTTACAAAATGTATCCGAAGTAACCAAAGAAGGTGGATATTTTATTGGAACAAGTTATGATGGGGAAAAATTGTTCAATATGCTTAAAACAACACAAGAAAATGATAGTAAAGTTATTATGGCACGCGATGATTCTAATAATAAAAACAAAAAAATATGGGAAGTCATTAAAAAGTATGATCAAAATGAATATAATGACGACGAATCATGTGTTGGATATGCTATTGACGTGTTTCAAGAATCTATTAATAAAACATTTCGCGAATATTTAGTGAATTATACTTATTTAACGCGTATTCTAGAAAATTATGGGTTTGTTCCGGTATCTTCCGAAGAATTAGAAAAAATAAATTCTACAATTACGAGCGGAACTGGGTTATTTACTGATTTATTTAATAAGATGAAAAGTGATATTAAGCAAAATCCACAAACTTCAAAATCGTATGGTGATGCTTCTTACATGACCAATGAAGAACGTACAATTTCTTTCTTAAATCGTTATTTTATATATAAAAAGGTGCGTAAGGTAAGTGACGCTGAAAAAGTATCGTTAAATTTACAACATAAATATGTTAATGAAGAGAAGTACGATGAAGAACAAACAGAAAAAGCACAACAAGACGTTGTTATTGCGCAAAAAGAACTATCCGATGTATTATCAAAGAAAAAATCAAAAAATACAGTTCAACCAATTATCCAAAAAGACGAAGCTGTTATTAAAAAACCAGTAAAAAAACTTAAAAAATCAGTAAAATTAAACCAAGGTTCAAATTAAATATAATCAAATATAAACAAATATAATCAAATATAATTAATAATCAAATATAATTAATAATCAATAACAACATAAACATATATTATTATTTATTATTAACAACCTCTTGAATGAGTTTTTTTTTATTACAAAAAACAGATTACAATAGTGATATATATAAACATTTATTAGAAGAAAATATACATAAAAACAAAAACGATAACCCAATCATTTTCAATAAAACATTATATAAATATTTAAATATCATTAAACAACAAATTGATAATCGGATTGAACAATGGGACAAGTTTAAAAAAAATACAAATCCGTATGAATATATTCATACATTAATTCCAAACACAAAACAATCCATATCTACATTAAAACCAATATCAAGATCTTTTTTTAAAATGATTGAAATATGTAATACATTAAATTTATTGGATAACTTAACAATGGATAAAATAACTACTTTTCATCTAGCAGAAGGACCAGGTGGTTTTATTGAAGCAATTGCTCATATGCGTAATAATAAAAACGACATTTATTATGGAATGACCCTGATAGATGATAGCAATTATAATGTGCCTGGTTGGAAAAAAACAAAAAATTTTTTATTAAATAATCCAAATGTAATCATTGAAACTGGTATTGAAAAAAACGGTGACTTAACAAAAGCCGAAAACCTAAAATATTGTTTTAATAAGTATCAAGGTCAAATGGAAATAATAACCGGTGATGGGGGGTTTGATTTTTCATCACAATACCCACAACAAGAACAAATCAGCACAAAGTTAGTATTTTGCCAAACCGCTTTTGCAATCTCTATGCAAAAAATAGGCGGCACTTTTATATTAAAAATGTATGATACATTTACTCAATTTTCAGTTGACATATTATATTTACTATCAAACTTATATGAAAGTGTTTATGTCATTAAACCAAACACAAGTCGTTTTGCAAATTCAGAAAAATATATTGTTTGTAAGAATTTTCGCTGTGAAAATGTGAAAGAATATATTACTATATTTTACACAATATTATCTAATCTTGAAAAAAAGGATAATAGTATCAATTATAGTATCAATTATAGTATCAATAATACATTTAATTCATTGTTTGACATTAAAATACCTTATATTTTTACAAATAAATTAGAAGAAATAAACGCAATTTTAGGACAGCAACAGATTGATACAATCGTTTCTACTATTTATTTAATTGACAATAACAATAAAAATGATAAATTAGAGCATATTAAAAAAAAGAATATACAAAAATGTGTCAATTGGTGTGTAAAAAATAATATCCCATACAATAATATACAACACTTATACATAAGTAACAATATATTTTTATCTAACAACAACAACATCAACATCAACAAAATTTCCAATACTAAAAAGTAATTATCTATGATAATACTGTTAGAAAACACATAAAGGTAATTATATGTTTTCTATTAATGGATAAATATTTAAATCTTTATCATTTTATGAAGAGAGATAAAAAGAAAGAACGGTTTGATATTATTCTAGAACCTTTACAAGCGATAACACAGCTAGCTCTTTTATCCGTTTGCCCAAAAGGTAGTAAATTAACTATTTCTAATAATTTACTATCAATACAGCAACCCGGCTGGTTTCAAGGATTACTGCGATCTTATAATCAAGATATGAAAGAAGATTTATTTTTTCTCTTTAATGCCATTATTCGGTTTAATCGGTTTTATGATTATTTAAAAAATGAACTAGAAGAGTATTGTGATTTATATGATTTATTAATCCAAATGAGTAAACGTGGTATTGATAAATTAGTCCAAACTTATGCAACTACTGAACAACCGGCACTATTACACACATTACAATTGTATCGTCTTTTACTTGAAAAACCAATGCTTGTCACTGACAATGAAGAAAATGAAATTAACAAAAGACATGGAATATATAATAACACTAGCAGTATTGATAAGGACAAACCTAATCATATTGATGATATATTTATAGGAATACGTTCACTTTATTCTAGTCATGAATTTATAATTCTATATCAAACATTACTATTATTAGAAAAAAACCCAGAACATTACGAAATTTATATACAAGGAATTAATACACTATTTACGCCAACATACGATAAAATACAAAAATGGATTTGCAATAATATTGTTTATTGATTATTATAGTTATGTTATAATTATTATTCATCTCTTGTAAATTTTACCCATACGCGCTCTTTAACATCCGTCGCCAGCAGACCTTTAATATCTACATCGGCAATTGGAAATGGAATATGAATCTCAATTCTCTCTCCTTGTTGAATATAGATTTGTATTTTATGTAAAAGTTCACGTATTTCTTCATGTTCGGATGCTTTAATATCCAATTCTGATAATTTCTTTATAATAGGTTTTACCTCGCTTATACGCTGTTCTTTGGTTCTATGGATTGTCATCTATTTTATATAGAGTATTAAAAATAATAAAGTTTATATTATTTTTAAAATTTATATTATTTTTAAAAATCGAAAATTAATATAAAAAATATATGGTTTTCCAAAAAATTGAATTGATATTCATACAATATCTATATAATAACCCCCAACAAACCAACAAGAACATCATGAGTTTTGAAAACCAATCCCGAATTATGTCTCAAGAACAGATGCAGATGCATCATCGTCAACGCATTGCGGTACCACCGATGCGTTATGATTTGAAGAAACAAACCCTAGACCAAATCAAGGTGTTTATCAACCAACAGATTACGTGGGGTGCATATCCCACCCCAGAAGCAATGGCGATTGTGAATACATTTATTAAGTCAATTGAAAAGAAATACAAGAACGGGGTTCAATTGACCTATGGATATATCCCAGCGCCTCCGCATAGTGAAGTGACCCGCCGTGTTATTGGAAAAGATGGTTATTTCTTCAAGATGACAACCACTGTTTCTGGTATTGATTTCATCTGGCACGACCGTGTAACGAATATGTTCCTCTTCTGGGGTTTATCTGTATTCAATGTTGTAAAGGCAATGAATTCCATCCGCTGGCGCATTCAAAAGTGTTATTCTATGCCGCCTCCACCTCCCAAGCGCACGCCATATGAAGGCATTGAAGACATTTCGGATGATGAAGATGAAGATGATGTGCCGATTTGATTGATGTTGATGGAAACATCGTTTCATCTGGTCGTGTTCCCGATCACGAACACGGGAATCTTGAGTAAGTATCAAGTGAGAAAAAAAGGTAGAGTATAAAGGTAAAGTATAACATATATATTTCTTTAAAAACAAAAACAAAAACAAAAACAAAAATAACCTGTATAAAAAAAAGAAAACAAAAGAAGACCTGGTAAGTGTTTTTTTATTGGGCTATATCTCGTTTTTCCATCTTTTTTTTACTCATACATACACGTATTAGATGATGGACATCCATTTTTATCGCCACTTTTGCGTGGAACAATAACCTGTTGAGGTTTCAAATTGTTTTGATAAGAAGGACTTGGTTCTGTTTGATATCGCCCACGATTAATGCCTTTTGCTCCTGATGCAGAATTAGATGCCGCGCCGTAATTATTTAATGTATTATATTTCAATCGCGACATCCGAGAACTTGACGATACACCACCTGACTGAGCATATTGCGTATTAGTTGGTTTATATATAATTGAATTACAATTGTTATTAAAACAGTTACTGGCATTTCTATTTTGAGTTCCATTTGTATCATTAGATGGATTTATTGGCACACCGCCTTCTGTAAAATAATTAACATTTGGGTCTTTTGTTGTACTTATATTTTGTTTATAGGTCAGACATCTAGATTGTAAATAACTTTTTGTATCTATAAAAGAAGAAACAATATTTTTGTTTTGTTCAACCACGCGAATGGTTATTTTTCTAGTATATTTGACACCAGTACTTATTGTAGCGGTAATTGTGTATTGCGTTTTAGGGTGTGTATTACTTGGTGTACCTGAAATTTCACCAGTTTCTTTACTAAAAATTAATCCAGGCGGAAAAGAAAAATTATTATTATTGGAAATAGCATATGATGTAATTGTTGCACCGACAACATATGGCGTTATTGTATCTATTTTTATATTTTTTGTAAAACTATAGTTGTCAGGTGTATAGGTAAATTCAAAAACGCTTATATAAATGAATATTTGATATAATATATCTGTTCCACTCTCGGTGGCAGTTATTGTATATTTTGTACTAACTTGAGATTTTGTTGGTTTACCGCCGATTGTTCCGTTAGCAGTATCAAAACTTAAGCCGCCGTCCGGTGGCAATGCTGGATTTATGGTAAAAGAAGGGTCAGTTATTCCATCTACTTTTAAAATTAGTGGAGAAATTGTTACATTAATATCAAGTATATATTCCGATTTTGGATACGAAAATTCATATACATTTAAAGAAATGTCTGTTGTAAAATTATTTGCTCCTTGTCTAGCTCTAATAGTATAGTTTGTTTGCGGTGACACCTTAAGTGGGGTTCCTGTTATTGTACCATCTGTTGGAGATAAACCTATTCCATTCGGTAGTGAAGCACCTATTATACTATAAACATAATTTGGTAATTCAGGTATAACCTCTGGTGTTGGAATAGCAGGTGCAAGTATTGGTATATTTTTATTAAATCTGTAGATTGGTGGTGACGGAGAATAAACAATACCGGTAACACTTATAGAAATAGTCGTACTATATGTAAAATCATTATCATCTTGAGCAGTAATAGTATATTCTGTTATTTCCGATAATACAGTTGGTGTTCCGTTGATGATACCGGTTCCTGTATTAATATCCAAACCCGCCGGTAAATCAGGAGAAATTTCAAAAGTATTATAAGTATCTAGTGTCGGTTTTATGACATCTATTGTTTCTACATTTATTGGAAGTGTATAACTTGGTTCAGTATATACCAAATCGGAAACATTTATTAAAATGACCGCCGTATATTTAACACCGTCTGTATCAGTTGCTGTAATAGTATAACTTTTCTCGGCGGAGAAACTGGCTGGTGTTCCACTTATTGTACCATTATTATTATCAAAATTTATACCTTCTGGTAATGCGCCACTAATATCGTAAGCATCTGTTAATGGTAATGTAATTCCACCAAAAGCAGGCGTTACAACAGGTATTATCTCAACATCCTTTTTAAATGAATACGTGGTTGGATTATAATCAATACCGATGACACTTAAAGAAATATCTGTCGTGTAATCCTTCCCACCCGATGTAGCTGTTATTGTATATTTTTCTTCATCAAAAAGTGTATCTGGTATTCCGCTGATAATACCGCTTGTTCCAGAAAAATCTAATCCAGCCGGTAATGTTGAGGGAGTTATGCTATAAGAAGGATTTGTGATTTCACCACTTACAATTGGGATTACTTCAACTGATTCATTATTTTTGAATTTATATATTGCTGGGTCATACACAATACCAGTAACACCTAACAAAATATCTGTTGTATATTTAATATTTTCGTCATCAGTAACTGTAATTGTATAGGATGTTTCAGGAAAAAATGTATTTGATTGCCCGAATAGTTGACCAGTTGTTGTATTAAACGATAAATCAGGCAACAATATACCGCTAATATCATAAGGGTTAACAACAGTTGTAATCTCAATTCCACTAATATCCGGTATTATGTCAGCGGATATGATATCATTTTTATTAAATATATAGCTAGCTGGATCATATTTAAATTCATAAACATTCAAGGAAATATCTACAGAGTATTCATCGGTTCCTTCATAAACAGTGATAGTATAATTTTGACGAGGGAATACTATTTCTGGTGTTCCAAAGATTGTACCGTCTGTTATATTAAATGATAAATCAGTCGGCAGAGCAGGACCAGTTATGGTATAAGAATCTGGTGTAATTCCGCTAATGTCCGGACTTATTAGATTTTCATTAAAACTATTTATTGATATATCTTTCTTTAACCTATTGATTACTGGGTCATACTTAAATTCATACACATTCAAGGAAATATCAAAATAATAGTCATGAGCTTCATCATCTGTAACAGTAATAGTATAATTTTTTTTTAAAGAGAATTCTGTTGGTTTTCCGCTGATGATACCAGTTGTTGTATTTAACGATAAATCATTAGGTAAAATCGGGTTTATGCTATAAGAAGAAATGGTAATTCCGCTAATATCCGGACTTATATCATTTATTGAGACATCTTTCTTTAATAAATTATTTACTGATTCATACTTAAATTCATAGACATTCAATGAAATGTCCGTTGTATAAGTGTCGCTTCCTACTGCAGCTGTAATAGTATAATTTTGGCGAGGGAATATTGATTCGGGTGTTCCAAAGATTGTACCGTCTGTTGTATTAAATGATAAATCAGCTGGCAATCCAACAGGACCAGTTATAGTATAAGAATCTGGTGTAATTCCGCCAATAGCTGGGCTTATGTCAGTAATTTCTTCGCCTTTCTTTAATCTATTGATTACTGGTTCATACTTAAATTCATAGACATTCAAGGAAATATCCGTTGTATAAGTGTCGTTTTCGGTACTAGTTAGAATAATAGTATAATTATCTTTCAGAGTTGCAGTGTCGGGTGTTCCGCTAATCTCACCTGAACTTTTGCTAATGCTTAATCCACTTGGTAATGATCCAATCACGTAATCTTCTACTGTAATTCCTTCAACCGTCGGACTTATTGTGTCAGTGATTTCTTTACCTTTCTCCAATAAATAGGTTAATGGGCTATAATTAAACAAATACACATTCAATAAAATGTCGGTTGTATAACTATCGCCTTCCGCGCTAGATGCTGTGATGGTATAATTCTGTTTTGCGGATGCAGTGGTGGGTGTTCCGCTGATGATACCGCTTGTCCCAGAAAAATCTAATCCAGTCGTTGTCGTTGACAATTCAGGATTTATGCTGTAAGAAGGAGTGAAAACACCGCTAATGACCGGAGTTATGTCAGTGATTTGTTTATCTTTCTCCAATAAATAGGTTAATGTGCTATAAGTAAATTCATATACATTCAATGAAATGTCGGTTTTATAATCATCACCTTCTGCACTAGTTACAGTGATGGTATAATTATTTTTCGCGGATATAGTGTCGGGTGTTCCGCTGATGATACCGCTTGTTGTATTTAACGATAAATCATTAGGTAAAGACGGGTCTATTCCATAAGAAGAAGCGGAAATGCCGTCTATTGCTGGCGTTATGTCAGTGATTGTTTCGTTCTTCTCTAATATATTATTTATTGAACTATAAGTAAATTCATACACATTCAATGAAATGTCGGTTGTATAAATGTCGTTTTCGGTACTAGTTACAGTAATGGTATAATTCTGTTTCGCGGATATAGTGTCGGGTGTTCCGCTGATGATACCGCTTGTTGTATTAAACGATAAATCAGATGGCAACGTAGTACTTATACTGTAAGAAGAAGCGGAAATGCCGTCTGCTGTTGGAGTTATGTTAGTGATTGAGACATCTTTCGCTAATAGATTATTTGTTGAACTATAAGTAAATTCATATACATTTAATGAAATGTCTGCAGTATAATCCTCTCCAGCTGCTGTCGCTGTAATAGTATAATTCTGTTTCGCAGATATAGTGTCGGGTCTTCCGCTGATGATACCGCTTGTTGTATTCAACGATAACTCATTAGGTAAAGACGGGTCTATTCCATAAGAAGAAGCGGAAATGCCGTCTATTGCTGGCGTTATGTCAGTGATTGTTTCGCCTTTCGCCAATAGATTATTTATTGAACTATATGAAATACCAATAACACTTAAAGAAATATCTCTTGCATATTCATATCCTAGATTATCTGTTACGGTAATAGTATAGTTTTGTTCACTAAACAATGTATCAGTTCTTCCAGTTATTGTTCCATCTACTGTATTAAACGATAAATTACTTGGTAAGGCCACTGCACCACTAATATCATAAGAAGGGGCAGTGATTCCACTGATATCTGGACTAATTGGTGTTATTTGACTATTGTTTTTCAAATTATTTGATGTACTATATGCTAATTTCCAAACGCTTAATGAAATTGTAGTCGTATATTCAGTATTTTCACTGTCAGTACCTTTAACTGTGTAAAGAATTGCTTCTTGAGCAGTGTCAGGTGTTCCGCTTATTTCACCGCTTATTTCAGAAAAATTTAATCCATTCGGTAAAGGTAATGGAGTTATATCAAAAGATGAAAATGAGAGATTTGATACATCTAGATTTATAGTCGGATTTAATGAGATATCCTTCTCTAATCTATAAATCGGCTCTTCGTATTTAAATTCAAACACTTTTAAAGAAAGTTCTGCTTGAAAAGTAGCACCGCTTACATCTGTTGCGGTAATAGTATATGTTTTTTCATTCTGCGATACAGTAGGTGTTCCGGATAATTTACCATCATTGACACCAAAAACTATATCATCCGGTAAATCATTATCACTAATAGCGTATGCATTTGTTGCTGGCAATGTAATTCCATTAACTTCGGGAAGTATATCCGTTATTAATACATCTTTCTTGACTATATATCTTGCTGGATCGTAATTAATACCGATTACTGTAAAATGTAAAACGGCCGTATATTCAACCTCAGTATCTGTTTTACCGGTAACAATGTATTCTATTCTCTCTTTAAATTCGGTTGGTGTACCTTGTATCCCTCCATTTTCTGGATTAATAGATAATCCATTTGGTAAATCTGGTTCAATTCGGAAAAAATAAACAGTATCCCCCTGTACTTCTGGAGGCGCAATGGTTATTGATTCACTATGTTTTAATATAAAATCACGGTCTCCTCCATACTTAATTCCAACAATACTTAATGAAATGTTATTTATAAAATTTTTTTGTATCTGAGCGCCGATATTAGCTGGGTCATTTAAAGAAGCATCCAATGAAATATTATAATTTTGTTCAGAAGAAAATGCTACAGGTATTCCGCTGATGATACCACTTGTTCCTGAAAAATCTAAATTAGATGGAAAAGCTGGAGTTATAGAAAATGTAGTATCACCAATATATGGTATATTAAACACAGATGGAGATAATTCTACCGAGTGATATATTTCAAATGCATATTTAGTATTTTCATATTCAAACCCAACGATTTTTAAAGAAATAAGCCCTGTATAAGAAATGTTTGGGTTATTACTATCAATTCCTGTAATAATATAGTCTACTAGTTCTTGTGCTATAGTTGGTGTTCCGGATATAATACCGCTCGTTGCTGAAATAGTTAAGCCAGTTGGTAATGAAGGCGATATTGTATAAGAACCAATTGATAATCCTGTACTTACGGTTGGATTAATGGCAGCTATTTCTATATTTTGATACAAATCGTAACTAGATGGTGTATAAGTGATACCAATAACACTTAAAGAAATATCAACTGTAATAGTTGGTTGATTATTCCCCGATATATCAATCGTATATTGAGTGACGCTTGATAAACTAGTTGGTGTTCCAGAAATAATACCGGTTGATGCTGCTAATGATAATCCACTTGGTAAAGTGGAAGATGTAAAATTTATAGCAGCATTACTTGGGTCCATTAAAAAAGAAGGGGTATAGGGTTCAATTGCTTGATTGGCAATGTAGACGCGCGTGGTGGGTTCATTGTAGCTAATATCTAGTGATGGGTCTGCTGTCGCTGAGCTGTAATTAGTATCGCCGTACCACAATTTATTATTTGATAAGTCAACCAACGCATCTAGACCAGAATTATAAATAGTGCGACCAGATAACATATTTAGAATATTGTTACTTGTGTCAGGTGTTTCAGTTATTTTCTCATTCCACCCGATTAACGTATTGCTTAAATTTAACGAGGTCATAGCAATCGCAACAGTAAACATATCTTGCATATCCGTGACCTTACTAACATCCCACGCGCCAAGGTTTTGATTAATTTTTTCCGCAAGATAAAACATATTTTGCATATTCGTCACGTTACCGACCTTCCACTTACTAATATCTTGATTAAAATTAGTTGCTCTAGTAAACATCGTATTCATATTCGTCACATTACCGACATTCCACTTACTAATATCTTGATTAAAATTTATCGCATTGTCAAACATACCTTTCATATTCTCCACCTTACTGACATCCCACGTACCAATATCTTGATTAAAATTAGTTGCAAAATAAAACATCTCATACATATTCTCCACATTACTCACATCCCACGTACCAATATCTTGATTAAAATTAGTTGCATTAAAAAACATATAACTTGTATTTGTCACTGTACTTGGTAAATCACTCGGCACTTCATTTAAACTTGCGTCACCTAACCTATTAATTGTTGTTAATCTATTAAAATCACCCCATTGCGTTATTGCAGTTAATTTATCATGACCGGGCCAAACATTAGCTCCGTGGACATTCCCACCAAACCTGCCAATTTTTGATCCATTTTGTTTAGATACGTATATTTTTACAATATACGGACCATCATTTGGATTATAATTGTGTGATATATCGCCCAATTGTAATGATGTGCCATCTCCCCAATTCACTGTATAATTACCTGAAATATCATCTAATGGCAAATCTATAATTCTTGGAGAAGTGAAATTATTATTAAATTTTAATTTCATCGGCGTCCGCCAACCATATACAGTCAATACTACCATTCCCGAATAAACAATACCTGTTGTTGAATCCGTCCCACTAATATGATAACATGCTTCGGTGTATGATTTCGTCGGTGTTCCGGATATAATACCGCTCGTTGCTGAAATATCTAAGCCAGTTGGTAATGAAGGCGATACCGTATAGGAATCAATTGATAATCCTGCACTTATTGTTGGATTAATGGGAGTTATTACTTCATCTGTACATAGATTTTGTAGTTGGGATGTATAATTATAGTAAAACCCAATGACACTTAAAGAAATATCGGCTGTTTTTGTTTTACCATTTCCCGATATATCAATCCTATATTGAGTGACGCCTGATAAACTAGTTGGTGTCCCAGAAATAATACCGGTTGAGAGCGAAATATCTATACCCGGTGGCAAAGCATTATATAAGGTGTCTATGGAAAATTCAATAGTAGCATTACTTGGGTCCATTAAAAAAGAAGGGTTATACGTATAGGGTTCAATTGCTTGATTGGCAATGTAGACGCGTGTGGTAGGTTCATTGTAGCTAATATTTAGTGATGGATCTGCTGTCGCTGGT
>Ga0075480_10000361_pt1 | contig 26300 bp, 15 predicted proteins | sample DEB08_DNA_7_FD_81590 | JGI IMG/M metagenome (GOLD analysis project Ga0075480, IMG submission 81590) | Aqueous microbial communities from the Delaware River and Bay under freshwater to marine salinity gradient to study organic matter... | ecosystem: Environmental > Aquatic > Marine > Coastal ... | reverse complement strand
TTACAAATACTACGACATGTACTTGGGCGAAGAAGATCGCGGCGGTAAAGAGATTATTTTATTGCAACAGATTGTCGGCACGCTGAGGAAGATATAATGTCAGAAAACATCAATGAATACATTGTAGGCGAAGTAACCGTTTATACTGCTTCCCTATCGCCTTATTTGCAGGGTGTAGAACTCAGGCAGCCATGGCAGCTGAGCGCTTATACTAATCTTAAGATCAGGTGCAATCAAGACTTTGTAACTACTCTGAATGGCAAAGCACAACGACAAAACTTTTTCAATGAAACACTGGCAACAGAAAATTTAGGCACAGCTGGAACCGGTTCTCTAGCTTCTTTGGACACAGCTGGTCTTCTAGGACTAGAAATAAATCACCAGGTCGAGGTCAGAGATTTAGGGCAAACTGCACTATTCAATAATGGCAACCCATTTGTAGAAGCCGACAACATAGAAATTGATCCGGTAACCGTGATAGCTGTTAATCCTTTGAACTTGCAAGTGCCAACAAGCCTTGTCCAGGTCTGCAGCTCGCCTTCTTCTTTCGATGGAGCAATAGAAGCATTTGACATTCGTCGAGTTGCAGATAGAACATCTATTGAACTGCCTTACATTGCGCGCAGTGTCAAGGGCGACAATTCTAACACTAATGAAAAACGTGAAAGCATAATCGTTGATGATAAAACCGTTCTAGGAAACAGTGAGACTAGGCCGTTTCTAGACAGTCAAGAGAGCTTCGGTGGCATTGATCTACCAGGAGCATTTTCTGATGCTGATCCTAGATTGCTACCTTTTGATGATAAACCGCAGATAGAAAGAGAATACATCGTGTCGGGCTCATCAATTTCTGACACACTTCAAATTGGTTTTGTCAGTGGTGGAATTACATACACAGCTGCCCGTGTCAATGACATTCAAAGCGACGAAGTTTATGCCCGCCACGGTTTCGTCTTTTCACAAAACGATAACTACAAATATGATTCCATTGCCTTTGCAGGTTTGGTCAAAAGTAACAGGGTGACTTGATGATAGTTGAAACGCTCATAGTTGGCGATCAGCCCGGCGATGATTTTACAGAGCTTAATCTTGCGGTAGATAGCCTAACTGACCCTAGGTACGTTGATGGCACAGTCAGTGTCACTATTAGGGTTCGACGCGGCACATATTCAGGAGACTCTTGTGATCTAGCAGGATCTGGCGGTTGGTTATTGACATGCAATATCGAAGCATTCGATCCGACTGATAAACCGGTTTTTGACGGAACTACTTCTCCAGTTGTTCCTTTTATAGATGCAGCATTGGGTGGTTACGAATCTGGCGTACCGACTACTTTCAAAACTTCTTTCACGAATATTATCTTTAGAAACTACAGCGGGCTAAGCACAACAATCGGACAGGGGTTTTTTATCGGCGGCACTGGAGGTGCTGCAGCATCTATTGATTTTATAGGCTGTGAATTTCACAACATGACAGGTGGAGAATGCCTGCAGCGATATTCTTCCGATTCAGACAGACAAGCCATCGTCGACAGTTGCATATTCAATGATTGCCAGTACGGAATATTACGTGGTAGTGGCAACGATATTTTAGTCAAAAATTCCGTATTTTCAAATTACCAAAGAGGCAGTGAGCCTAGTGATGCATTTTTTGCCAAGATTCACGTTACCGGTGGCAATACTAAAGTTTTCAACAATTCAGTTGCTGTCGCGCTCAGTTCCCCAGGAACACAAGACATTGTAACTGCATGCAGCGCTTCTAACAACGCAATGATTGTCAATCCGGACAATGGAAATATTGACGGAATTTACGTTGAAAAATATGGAGGCAATGTCATATTTTTTGCCGGCCCTTCTTCCGGTAGGGAAATAAATACTCTCGGTGACGTTCAAGATCTTGGCTCAAACATAACTGATGAAAATCCTGATTTTACGAATCCTGGCGGCAATGATCTGACTATTAGCGCAACTTCGCCGGCAGCTCAAAACGGCATTGAACTTCTGGACGTAACGGATGACATTGCTGGCGCGCCCCGTGGAAGATTATCATACCTGAGAGATGGGTCTTTGCAAAGTGAAGTGGTCTACGATGCTGGAGCGTATCAGATCACAGCCGTGATTGCTAGCGACAGGCTAAAATCGGGCATGATCAGTCCGACTGCTAGGCTCATGTTACATACCAGAGATGCAGCAACTGGCAGCTATCCAACGATAGCCAGAACGGGAGATCCGGATTTCACTGGCAGGTATGATTCCAAATATGATGATACTAACACTATCGTCTTTGAATCTAACAATCCAGAAGTCATTTATCCAATGATGCTGCCTAGCGGCACCAAATTCGTCAAAAACGATTTGCTGTATCCTGACTATTTCGATTGGGACGACCGGGCAATCATCTCTAACGGCAACATTAGAGCCGGAATTTCTGATGCCCACGTGTCTTTCACGCCTGGTGAAAACATTAGCCCGTTTGACGAGAGTCGAATCTATCTAGACAATGATTCCCAGTTCTACATGACTGGCACAGCATCAGGCACGCTGCCTGGATTTTCGCAGCGGCTAAGTTCTAAGACATCGATTTCTTTTGAGTTGAACAATACTCAAGATCACGAGGTTTATTTTTCCACAGGTTCAGCTGGAGCCGGTATCAGTCGGCATAGCGGCATGTCTTATTTCAATTTCGGTCTTAAAAGATGGGAAACTCACGGCAATTTAAGCTCAGCTGCTGAAGTCGATATTTTAGACGGAGACTTTCAAAAAGGCTACTTGGGATTCAGTGCGAAGGCTCCCGTGAATTATACATCGGCAGATGAAGATGACCCAAAAGGAATTGGATATCCAATTACTAACTTTGGTTTCCCTTATGATGTTCGATATGCACCAACAGGTAGTCAGCTTTTATCTTTGTCTAGTTCTCTAACTGCTCCATTTTTGTTGGAAAAAATTGTACTGTCTTTTAGCGGTTCCCTTCCAGCGTCTTCGATTAGCACTACTAACAGCCCTTTGACTAGTCAGTTTTTCATTCTTAGACAAGGTATTCAAGGATCCACGCCAGATCTGGTATATCAACAACAGTCCATGGGCAGAGCCAATGGCGAAACGAATTTTGAACAAACTCCCATTACTCAATCTTTGAGTCGCGATCTTGTAAGTTATGGAATTATATCTAGATTTAGTACTGATACCAATCCGGATACCGCTGATAGAAGTCGAGATTTAAATCTAATACAGACCAGCGCAACACTAACAGCGACAACAGGTACGTTTAGATTAGAATTTCCTTGCAGATCTGTCGCTCTAAATCCTGGAAATGCTCTACTGTACGATAGGACAGTTGACGCAACAACAGCACGGCCAAATTATCTGCTAGACAACTCTGTAGGGACCAGAAGTGGATTACTATCTTCAGGCAGATCTTTTATCAAAAATGTTGGCGGATTTATACCTAGTTCATCAATCCTTCAACTGTCGTCATCGAATCCAAACGATGGTTATCATGTTCCTAAAGTACAGTCTTATGATGTTCTTAGCCCTTACGTTCTCATGCCGAACGATTCGGTCTGTCTAGGGTTTTCAAACATTCCTTATTCGCCTTTTGTTCCGTTCGGTGCCGGCTTGGATGAAGACGCGTTAGCTAATACCAGACTCGGTCTGCCGGCGTCTCCATTTAAAATAACTTTCTTTGGATCGCTACTCCAAAATAATCTGCCTAAAGAATCAGAAACTAATCAGCCTCTGACATCTGATGCAATTCACGAAGATTTGCACTACGACAATCCGATTTATGACCAATGGGATGTTGAGCCTTATTCTGCATTATCAGGTTCTTATGTGGATTTGGTGATTTCCGGAAATATGTTGCCAGATGGCAATCGAAGTGTCGTGGCTTCTGTAGCAGCAGGAAACGCTGGGACCACTGGTTCCTTACAGAGGTTTGTTAGACTGACAGATTCAGTCGGAAAACTTTATGATAGCTATCCGCCAAATGCAGCTACAGTTTTAAATGCATCTGGAAAAGGCTTGCTGACCCCGGGAGATGGATTCAATTATATTGCAGTCGGCGCGCCAGTGAATTATTACACTGATATTACTGGACCGCTAAGTGGTGTTGATACTGACTGGTACTTGAGAGCTGCGTATGAAGTTAGTTCTAATCGTTTCACAAACCAATCTTTAAAAGGATTGAGAGCCAATGTTTTCGATGTCAACAACTTTAATGCTGGAACTGGTGAAGTAACGCAACCTCAAACAGCTCTTATTTTTGGAAGTGCTAGCCTTTATTGGGGAGTTTTTGGACTAGTTTCAGACGACAATTTTGATACTGACACAAAAGCCAGCGGCATAGAGACCATTAAGTTTCTGTTTGGTTTTGGCGACAGAGCTTATAATTTACCTGGATATAAAAAATCTCAGATACCTTTTTTATCAGCAGTAGGCCCTGCTTCCATTAGAGGTTATAAATACGGGCTAGCCGGACTTTTCGGCTCTTCGTTAGACGTGCGTTATCGACGCGATCGGTATGGACAATTCAGAGACATGCTTGAAGGCAGAAAGTATCCAGCCACTTTGGTTAGGAACTCTGTAGAATATCCGATTGACATTGCATTTGTCCAACGAGATTCAACTTCAGGCGGCACAGTAGACCCAATGCAAACCCACAGTCAAAATTTAGACCTGCACGCGTCGTCTTCTTTGCCTTACTACGATGGGCTAGCAGTTGAAAGGCCTGATAATCCAGACGAGTCTCTATCACCGGTGGAGATTGCTTGATGCCTAAGATTAAACAATCAGAGCTAAGAAAAAAAGACGTAATAATCTTGCGCAAGCTCAGGAATGGTGAGGTTGAAAATGTCATTTTTCCAAACGGTTTGCAGGCAGGATTGGCAGAAGCCGGCTTCAATTCGGGCATTAAAATTCCTAGCAGTAATGCAGCTCCATCTGATACTGCAGATCGCTTGTATGTAATTGATGGCCAGCTGTACTATGCCGGCTCAGCAGTTGGTAGTGGCGGGGGAGGTGGCGGAGCCCCAACGGACGCACAGTACGTTGTTCTGTCAGCCAACGGAGACTTGACCGGTGAAAGGGTTTTGACTGCAGGAACAGGAATCAACATAGTAGACAGTGGCGCCGGCGGAAACGTGACAATTTCAGCTACTGGAGGCACAACATTCAATGTCTGGAATCCGGATGCTCCGCCAAATACTGCAAATGCCCTAGACGATGAGTTTGATTCTTCACTGTCTGGCTGGACTACATGGGACGCCGGCTCTTCTGGATTAACGGCAACTTCTGACTCGAGTTACGATAAGCTTTTCTTGAATCAGCCAACTATTTTTGGCGATCAATGTGCTGGAATATATAAATCCGCGCCGACAGCAGGCGGCGATTATGAGTATTCAGTTTGGACAAAACTGAACTGGATATCGGAAGATGATACTAATTTTCCTTCTGTTTTCTTGTTCATCGCCGAAGATATTGCAACAAATCCTAGCACTAGCGCTTTTGAGACAATAACACTTTTGCGTGAAGCTAGTCAATGGAGGATTCATGCACAAAAATGGACCAATTATGCAAACTACCTGTCAGCAACGACATATGTTTACTTCCAACTGCATGCATACGTGAGAATTAGAGTTTCTTACGATTCAGGATCGGGAAATACTACTAGAAGCTTTGATTGGTCATCAGACGGATTTTCTTGGAGATCAATTGAAACTAGGACTGATACAAAGACATTCGGTCAAATAGGCGTTGGCGTCAATAACGTAGGAGGGCCATCACAGCTTTACGGAGTATTTGATTTTTTTCGTGTCAATGATAGCTCGGATTTCTTTACAATTCCTAGCGGCTCGCTTACTCAGGTCACAAAGGCCTAAAGTTAGTATAGGCTCAATCAAACCAACTTTTATCGAGTGATATTTAGTCTCAAATGGCTGGCATACTAAACAACAAAGAAAGGGTAATGGATTTTGCCATAACCCAGGAAGGCAAGCGACAAGCAGGCATCGGCGAAATGCGAATCCGATATGCCACCTTTACAGACTTGCACACATTCTACGAAACATCAGGTAGCTTGGAAATTCCAGAATTGGCTGCAGATGCTTCTGATAGAATATTTTTTGAAACGTACAATCGCTATCAAGACGTAATTGTGCCTGAGTTGGAAGCCGGATATTCGCTGCGACCATTTCGCACTAAGGATTTTGAGGTCGTCGGCGGCACATTGACATCTGGTACAGTAAACACCGGTATATCAAATCATCCCAATATCTTGTCTGGTTCTGAGCTATCTAGTAATATTGGGACCGTGCTGAACGGAATCACACAAAACTTCACAGATCAAAGAATAGTCGGTTCTATTGATGAATTTTCTTTGTATCAAAATGTGATTGTAACTCCTACAACAGGTACATTTAAACTTTCCAATACTACGCAATTTCTTCGAGCTTCTTCTGCCACGCAGAAAACGCTGTTAGAAGAAATACCGAGCTTGTTTTCCGACAGAAGATTTGCAGACTTTCCAAATTTTAAGTTTTTACCACCAGTAAATAGGCCTAGGCCAGGTGATACGGAAAAACAGCCGATTGGAAACTATCCTCGTCTCAATGAACAAGAGATCATAAGTTTAGATGAGCTCGAACAAAGTTTAGTTGGCAAACAGAAAGTAGATTTTCAGTTTTCTGAAACTTCCAGAAGTAATAATTTAGTTGTTCAGTTTTTCGAGCAAGATACCAGCGGTGTGGAAAAATTGTCTGTTGTTGATTTCGGCGAGTTTGAAGACGATGATCCAAACAGCCCTGGCAAGCGAGTACTTTACATTGGAAAAGTGGTAAGAGACGGTTTTGGTTCTGAAACGTTCTTGTGCATCTTTACAGTGGTGATCGACTAATGGCAATTTTACTAACGAAAAAAATTGATCTGTCTTCAATATTTGAATTTGCTGAAGGGTCTTCTCCTTTTGATTTAATAGACATAGTCAACGAAGCGGAAGGTACTGACAACAGAAATTTTCAAACTGCTAAAGGTTTTTTTGTATACAAGACCAAAATGGTCGTCAACGATCAAAAAGCAGCACTGTATGATGTTACCGGTCTTAGAATTCAACTTTATGGCGTCGATGTTTCACGTTTTTCTACGAATCCATCTGATCTAATAGAAGAGTTTGAAATAGCTTTCGAGACCCAAGACGAAGAGCGAGTCACGATATCACAGGAGAATCTTTTCAATGTTATTAGAGCAAAATCTTTTGCTTCTTCTGTGATGAATGTTTTCTCTAAGCAAAACATGCTTCTAAAAGGAGCTGACACAACATCGACTCCTGCAACGTCAAATAAGAAATTGCCTAGCTTAAAATTTCTGAGTGCTGCTGCAAAAGCAGATGATCTAGACCCAGCTGCACTAGCTGCTGTAGGAAATTTCGCGACTCAGACGATTGAAAGCGCATCATCTTTAGATTCTAATAGCCAAAGCGCAACTAGCACAATAAACAGTAAAGCCTTGAGTAATTTCATCAAAAAGCCTATAAGTTTATCTTCTACAAGATCGAATCTTAGAAGCAACAGACGAGGCAACCAAGATAATGACATATCAAGGAAAAACGATACAATTTCTGTTTCATCCACTAGAACCAATACATCGATGTTTAAATTGTTGCCAACAAGACGCTTGATCGATCGAGACGTTTACATTGATAAAGATAAGTTAGCTGGTGCTTCTAAATTTTATGCTATTGTTACTCCTATTTTGAGAAACACAAAAGGAAGAACCCCAAGAATATTCAATAAAATTACAGCAGAGGCAAATCATACACTAGAGCTAATAGAATTTTTGTCCAATCCAGAACCACCTGAAGTTGAAGTATCACAGGCCAGTTATTCTAGGGTAGTTTTTAGAGTAAAGAGAGTAGATCCAACTTTGGGAAGAGTTAAGGTTATTTCTATTACAACCAATCCCAACAGAAAGAAGCCGATAGTGACAGAAGTTGGCGATATATCATTTGATAACGATGATGTAGTTCAAGTGACAGCGAATGTTGACAACGTCAAACCTAACAAGCTAACATTTAGATTCATAGTGATCAATGGAGACGGAACAGCAGGTGAGTTTGCTTCAGTATCTGTACCAACATTCAAAAAAATAACTGATCCAAAAAACTCTGCCGCAGTGCCGGCATCAATCTTTGCCACAAACAACAATAATGGCATAAATGTCACAGTCAACCTTCTTTCGGATGATATATTTTCTTTTAGACTATTGCGGCAAGAATTAGGAAAAACAGGAGAATTTTCTGATTCTATCACTACGATAAACAGCGTTAGCAACGAGTACGAGACAATTGTTCAAAGCAAAAAGAGGGTACGGTTTCTAGACGAAACTACATTGTTAGGTAGAAAGTATCGATATTTCCTAGCATATAGAATTGGGCCTTTGGGTTTCGCCGGACTGTCTGAAGAAGTAACATCAGATGAAGACGAAACTATTATAAGAAGATATCCAGTTGAATCATTGCCTTTTGAAGTATCTGTGTCTGATCCAGTTGTTCAAAATGATTTGAGCGGTTCGCCTGCAATTTCTTTTGAAATCGACGTTACGGAAACCACGGAGTTCTACAATGCAATAATTTCTGCACTACGTGCAGCTGGAGTGGGCGAAGAATTCATATCACAATTGCAAGCTGACAAAGTTAGAACTAAAAACTTTGTGATGATAATTCCTGAAAGATACAATGAATCAACTGGTAGAAGAGTTAGCTTTGGCGTAAGACCTTTGGGCGCATTCAGAGACGACGACATAACACGTCAAGCTTTGAAGGTTCCGCCTCCACAATCAGGTAATTCTTACAAATATGTTTTCAAAGTCTGCTTACAAGATCCTAGTGTTTTCTTGCAAACTTCTGATGTTGCCTTAGTCAACAGATACGGCACAGAAATACAAAAGAAAGCATCACGATTTACTAGAAAAATCTATGACAGACTTGGCACTTTACCTTCTGAAGCTGATGTAAAGAACGGCGTGACAATTGAAAAAATTGTTGAGGAATCCCAAATAGGATTAGAAATAGTTGAAAGCGTATCAATTCCAACAAGAACGCCTGAAATTGAATCTGTAGAAGTCAAAGAAAAATCTTTCTACAATTCAATCACTTGGTCGGTCGCTGGTAACATTAGCGATGTCAGTTACTTTAAAATCTATTGCACAATTAACGGCGAAAAAAATCTTTTGGGTGCAATTGCATCTCCGGACACAACGTCGATCTATAGTTTCAAGGACGAAAGATACCATTTGGCAGTTGGTGACAAAGAATATAGCGTGACTGCAGTCAGCTATAATGATGACGAATTCTTGTCATCACCGGTTGCAAAGAGCACAAAAAACTTCTCCATACCTGACAACATGTTGGTTGGTGCAGTTTACGGTAGTTTTGGCTCTAAACTAAAAGTAATACCAATTGGTCCAAATAAATCTAGTGGCCATAAGACTTTGGCTCCTTATAAGCCAAAAAAATCTGGCTATTCTGAACTCGGCGATGATTGGATCGGAGAATATGGGTTTGAAGGAGCCGCAAATATAGGCTGGAATGATCAAGACGTCAAAGAAGACGAAAATCTCATCAGGGCTGGGGTCGTTTTTGATCTGCCAAAATTTGGTGCAGAAAAATCTTCGAAAACGGCAAAAAGCAAAGGTTTAATAAGCGATTTGACGGCTGATGTCCAAAGCGAGCAAGGCGCAAATCAGTTCATGGGATCTAGTTTTATCGATAAAACTAACGAAATGCCGGACATAAAATATAATCCAGAACAGTTTGTAGCTAACATAGACAAGAAAAACAAGAAGAAAACAGGCAAGGTAGAGTTTTAGGATAAGGACATGCTGAAAAATCTAAACATCAACATATCTTCTCAGGCCTTTTTTGCTTCGAATCAAAAGCTGGAAGTTACTTCTAAAGTTTCCAAGACTAAACTGATTCCAATAGTCTTGAAAGCACCGGTAAAATTTACAAAGTTTTTGGCAACAGTTCCTGAAAAAACTCGTAACTTGCCTGTTGAGTCCAAGACACCATCAGCAACTTTGTCAAAGTACATAGCTAGCAAAAAAGTAGATCCGGAAAGGCCAGAGCCTATTGCTATCTTTAGTCAAAAGACTTTAGATTTTTCTGGCGGACAGAACTCACCGGCCTATGCTGCAGCTCTGCAAGCGTATATCGAAGATAGGATAGCGATTTCTTATGTAGAAAAAGCTTTCGAAAAATCTCTGCAGGCTGACGAAAATTTCTTTCAAAACATAGACAACAGAGTTTCAAAAAACTTACAGCAGTCCGAAAGAACTCTTGCTGTTATGGAAAATCTATTTCAACAACTGGAAAATTTTGATTCCATTCTTTCTAGAGGGCAACACGAAAGTTCAATAGAATTGTTTGCTAGAGATCTAACAGAAAACTACGGTCCTGCTGAACCTTTGTTGGTCCAGAATCCTATATTCAAAGACCCTAGAGGCAACGTGAAAATAGGATATGGCAATAGTGATGTAAATGCCTTCAGAATATTTCTAAAGTCTGAGTCAGCCATTATGGCAATGAACACAGCTGTTTTGCAGTCTTACTTGGAGCGCGGATGCTCGCTCAATTTAGTTAACGCCTCAGCAGAGATGAGTCCAGACGCTTTTGGAATTCAATTGCCAAATGCTGCTGCTAAAAATAGCAAACGGCACATTAGTTTAAAAAAGCTAGGCGAAGAAATTAGTAAATCTGGAACGCCATTCGAATCAAAAAACAAACCAAAAGGTGCACAAAAACTGGGGTATTATGCAGTAACTGCTGGTTCAAAACTGTATAAAGCATTGGCAAAAGAGCCTAAATACAGAGCTGCCATGGTGCTTTCGACTTTGGTTGCCAACGAGCTGTGCTTGTCTGCCGGCATAGGACGATTGACAGGAACTCCTTTGGGAGAATCTTTCGGCATAGACAGTCCTAATTTTGCAAAAAACTTTTGCGGCGTTGAACCTGGCCAAATTACAGAAGAAGTGACGTCTCCCAATTCGTTGGCAGATTATTTTTTAGTAAGTCGCGACGGTAATCCCAGAGCTCAGAATAATGCTGTTAATGTGTTATTGTTTGAAGGCATTGGCCGGCAAAATAAGGCTGCAGCTCTAAATGTAGATACAGCTACTCAGGCTTTTGGAAAGTCTGCAGTCCGATATCCAACCAATAACTCCATGCCGGCATTTGATTCAGCATTGACTAATAGTCAATCTAGATCTCAGTCAGCAATTGAACTATATTCAAAACTGCACGGAAGAGATCAGGAATTGACCTTGTTAACTCCAAGAGGGCTGTTTACGCGTATTGCTGAAGAAGTTCAGAAATCACTGTCAAATGCATCGTTAGGCATAAATTCTTTTGATCAAAACGTTGTTGCTGAATTAGCTCTCTTCTCCTATTTGGGGAAAACTAGTTTTTCAAGCGCGCTGATATCAGGACAAGAAAGCCTGCGCTCGCTGTTGTTCACGCAGGTTTGTAGGATTGCTTTTAGCGGATTACAGAAAAAATCTGAAAACCTTGTTGCCGGCGAACCTAAATCGCCATCGGCAGCCAAGAAGACAAGGGTAACAGTGCAAAAAAATGGCGGAGCATCTGATACTTTTGTCGTCTCGACGCAGGACGAATCGCCTCCCGAGTCAGGAGGCCAAGCAGAAATTGAGTCTTTTGACCTAACAAAGATAAGATTTTCTGCAGACGATCAGAAAAATTTTGTCGAGCCATCAGATGAATTTTTCGCTCAAATATTTGCTGCATCTTTAGCAGGTATTGAGCCGGCTAGCAATTCGACAGATGCAGAAATTGGCTTTAATTTATTTCAGCTGTTACAAAATTCAGAGCAAGACTCTAATTCTATTATTAATAGAATTGCAAAAATATTTATCGAAGCTCATGAAGAAGCAGAAGCTTTTGCTGGTGCTGATGGAGGCCAAAACGGTTTCTTGAGACCTAACAGGTTTACCAGAGCTTCGCAAATCGATGGCAGCACGTTGGTCGGCATGATTTTCCATGCTGCATGCGCATTGAGTTCTGTATTTTTCAATGCTAGATTACTCGCCATAGATGGAAAATCTACATTTGATACCATTTATTTGAATTACGTTGGCAATCCTAACAACTCTCTCACAGAAGCTATAAAAAACGCCTATACTGAAATGGTAGTCAAAGTAAGCGGGAGGTTTGGCCAAGACACGCCGAACGATTTGTCGGCTAGAGCTCTCAAACTCCTGGTTGATGCATCAAAGTCAAATACGTTTGAAAATGTTTATGGTGAAAATGGACTTATTCCAGCTTTGGATAATGAGAAAAAATCTAAACCGATAACTCCGAATTCTATCTCAGATTCCAACTTGTCTTTCACAGCTTGCCAAGAAATATTCGAAGAGCTAGCAGAAGAAAGAGATGTTCCATATTCTTCTATTTTGGCGCATGTTGCCAAACAACAATTTGTCAAAGCGCAAACAGCAGAATTTGTAGATTTGAGCCTTCAGTTAGCCGGCACAAAAGAAAAAGATCCGGTTGCAGCAGATTATGCTAATTTTGCACAAACTATTATAGGTAAAAAATTCGTAGAGTCAGCAACTACCAGATCGCTGCAGATTGCAAGATCAAAAATGAAAAGCATCGCCAGAAAAAGCGAAGCAGCTTCTAGAAGAATTCCAAGGATCACGTTAGCTGAAGTGGCTTGTTACAAAGTCCTTTGTGAAGATTTGGCATCTAAAAGTGGCGAGTCGCTAGTTTTTCTCAATGTAGGCATGCCGGCAGAATTCATAGAGAATACAATTTTGCCAGAATTCAATGAAGTTGAAGGTTTTGACAGCGATCCAAGCTTAATGACAATGGATTGCAGAGTAACTGCATATTCTGGCATTAGTGGCAATCAAATTAGTTCAATTTCTAGAAGATACTCACCAGATAACTTGATCGACCAAACTAGTTTTTTTGTATTTTCCGATATAGATCCAACAAACATATCAGACATTGTTAACAATGTATTGCTCACGAATGGTCAAACAGGCAACGAATTCGTGAATAGCTTTGCTAATTCAGACATTGCTAGCGAGATTTTAAAAAACGAAATCTTTTCTTACTTGATTAGAAAAGTTTTTTCCGTAACAACGCCCAACGATTTGTTTGCAGATGTTATGCAGCCTGGAGATGGCTATAAAAGAGATTCGGGATCATCCGTTTTGGCTCAAACTTTGGTTTCTAATTTGGGCATGGATCCCAGCGTTGTTTCTGGAGTTTTTGTGACAGAAGAAGGAATCACTAAATTTGATCCAAGTGCTCTGTTGTCAAAAACCAGCCAAGCCAGTATAGTTGGGCCAACTAGTCAGACTGTAACGATGTCGCCAATTGACTTTTCCGAAGCTGACTTATTAGCAGATGCATTTTCCAGTTTGGCGTTTAACACAGAGCAGATTGTTGAGACAATATTTAGCGAGACAGTGTATGAAAAAGTGATTTGCATTCCGTTCAGCTCTAATGAGTTTCCAGACTTCAATATTGCGAATAGTGCAAAGTTGGTCAATGGAAAACCTGTCAGTTCCAAGAACACTTACGCTGCCGGTTTTTCATTAGCTGATAAAGTACCAGCTAGCATCAAGATGAATACGTACGAAGTCAATGTATTGCCGGCTGATTCTTTGGTGAAAAAATAAATGGCTGAAAATAATTCAAAAACTAGTCGTAGGTTTGCCCTGGTAGACTTACCAGATCCAAACAATATTGAAGCAAAGTTCGTCTACAATTTTTTCACCCAAGATGAACGTTACAATAATGCCGGTGATGCAAGAGTACCGGGCATTATAGCAGATGAAAGAACCAATCGATTAGTGAGTGCCGGCACTCTTAATACAGAAATTCCTAGATACATCGAAATAAATTATTCCCCAGGCACACTTTTAGAATGGGGGGATTTCGGCGATGAAAAAAATGGAGCCTTACCAGAAACAATTAGTTTAGACATATTGATGGACGAAGAAGACATCACAACAGACAGTTTTATAACACTTTCTGAATCAGATCCAGACAATAAAACTAGAACTTCTGGTAAACTAAACGCACTAAGCAAATTATTGGGAATAGATTTTTCCGACAGCAATCAGACTGCTAAGTTAGCCAGCATAACGAAAGTCGATAAGAGCTATTTGCAACCTCTAGTCGCTCCTAACGAATCGCAGTTGCTAGTGAATTTTGTTGAAAGTGCTAAAGTCAAAAATTTATATGATGCTGCTTCTTCTTTCGTAGTTAACGCTCAGATAAATGGAAGAACAATCGATGCAACTTTTGGAGCCGAAGACGACATAACGCAGCTAACCGGTGCAGAAGAAAAAAACAACTTGATGCAACTGCATCAAAAATTTCTGGCTTCACTGGATAAGAATATTGGCCAAGGAGATTTGGATCTCAAGATCAAACCGGCCGCGATTTCAGAAGAAGCAGAAAATTCAGTTGAACCGCAAATTTTGGGTGCTTCGCACATTGGATACACAATTGAAAAAATCCAGTTTGGACCTTCTGGTGCTAAAATAGGTCAAACAGAAGAAAAACTGGTTATCGGTACTGAAAACAAAAGATTTTTAGATGCCAAAATAGTTTACGGTAGCAAATACTCTTACAGCGTTAGAAACATTTACAGAATAGACGCCATCATGAACGTCATTGACGGATCTGTTAGAGAAAAGCGGCGAATAACAACTTACATAAAGTCTAAAGCATCGGCAGCTAAAACGGTAGAAACAGTTGAATATAATCCTCCCAATCCGCCAGATGGAGTATTTTATCGCTACAACTACAATAAAGGCAGAGGGTTGACAATCACTTGGCAAATGCCATCCGGGCGATCTAGAGATGTTAAATTCTTTCAAATATTCAGGAGAAATAACATCTATGAGCCCTTTGAATGCATTGCCGAATTAGACTTTGATAACTCAGAAATTAAGACTTTGCGCCCAGAATCTGTTCGAGAAGATCTGGTATACAGATTTTCCGGGCCTCAAACATACTATGAAGACAGCACTTTTGATCGCGATAGTAGTTCAGCAATTTATGCAGTTTGTGCTGTAGATGCTCATGGGCTAACTTCTGGATACTCAACACAGACCGAAGTTGGATTTGATCGCAACAAAAATGTCTTGACACTAAAAAACATTTCTAGGCCCGGTGCCCCAAAACAGTACCCCAACTTTTTTGTGGATCCTGACTTAGATGATAACATCGCAGTTGACAGTTTCACTCAAGATGCTATTTTTGATAGCGGAAGACAGACTGTGCGAGTTTACTTTACGCCTGATGCCAAGTTGGTATCAGATCGAGATGGACAAGAGAGGAACGTATTTGTAGATCAGAACTCTGACGGCAAATATAAAATACACTTTATCAATCTAGATTTGCAGAAATCAACAACAGCAGAAATTTACATAAACAATGTTGAAGGACCATCGTAAAAATACAAATTTACGTTGACTTCATTTTGTGAATATTTACAGACCAGGAGTAACTAACAATGGGTTTTCTTGATCATTCAACTAATAACATTATTATCGACGCAGTGCTGACTGATGCCGGCCGTCGAAAGCTAGCCGACAATAACGGTAGTTTTAAAATTGCATTCTTTTCTTTGGCAGACGACGAGGTGGATTACACTACGATCGAAAAGTTCGGTCGAACCGTTGGTAAAGAAAAAATTACTAAAAATACACCAGTATTTGAGGCTCAGACAAAGGGCGACTTGGCTTTGAAGCACCGTTTGCTCACGCTGCCAGATCCAACAATTATTAGGCTTCCTACGCTTTCCATTGTTGGCTCGGATAGTCTAACAAATAATGTGATTAGCTTTACTAAAAATGCAAATACTAAAAATAATGTCAAGGTAGAACAGAGGATCGATTCTGAAACTAGAATCCCAGATGGAACTAGCGATGTGACTTTTACTGTATTCGTTCCAGATCGTTTTCTCACCATCGAGAAGGCCACGCCACTTCAGGTTGAGCCTAATTCTCGTATTGCTAGTTACAACATTACTAGAAAGACGACAACTAGTGCCAATGGAGCTCAGACTGATTTTGACTTGCTTTTGAATCCTGGTCTTGATGATACAACGTTCAATGTTTACGGCAACGGAACAACGATCAAAGCCGTTGTTGCTGTCGTGGGTGACCAATCTGGTCTGAGAAAAGAATTCCAAGTTTCGATTTCGAAATAATAGAGGGTAAAAAAGATGGCAAGAGTAGTAGGCGGCAGCTTCAAAAGAATTTCACCAGAAGACATTAAGGTCACACGTTCAGTACTGAACCAGCTTGTAGACGTGATTCAAGAAGACATTTCTGGTTCTTCTACGCGCAGAGCTTATCAAGTTTTTGTGACAGGCGGAATTGGGCCCGGCGTAACGTCTTCTCTGTTCCAGACGGTGTACGATCAAGATTTCACGCTCCAAACTGCTAACCCAGTTCTTGATATGACTGTAGGCCTTTGGTACAGCGGTTCGACAGTACAGGATGCCAAGACCGGTGAGGACAGTGCAGGAAAGCTGTTGTTCCCATCTCAGTCTCTCATGATGCGAGAAAAGGTCGACATTTATCGCCAGTACGCTTCAACTCTCCTAGGAGATGCAGAGCAAGCATTTTACGCACCATTCCAGATAGTTTCAACTCCTGGCGACACTGCCACCAATCGAATAGACAACGCAGTTTTTATGTCTTTCAAGCGTTTGTTTTCTCGAGACGGCGTCAAGAGAGAGACGTTCGCTACCAGAATATACCGAAGCGGCTCATCGGCTTCCGCTGCGCCAAATGTGAACGTCACTTCCGTAGACGGATCTGCTATTTTCACCGATATCGGCGCCTCAACATCTCAGGAAAGAACGTTTGGTGGTGCAGTTGGAAACATTAAGAATGCTGCTAATACTAATGAGACTGTTGGCTTGATCTTTTATGATGCCGGCACAGTAGTATTGGATGCAAATACGATTTTCTCTGGCTCTCAAAGAATGTCGGGCACAATTGATGCCATGGCATCCGGAGGCACTGCGGTCATAGGCTCGCTAGCTGGAAATCCAGATGCTAAATTGATTCCTGACTTTTTTGTGTCAGCATCTATCGATGATATTGTGGACCATGTTGCATCGACTAGATTCCAGTCAGGTTCATTGACAGCAGCAACATTCCAAAATAACACAAACATCAATTCAACTCTCATTTTCTGCCGTGCAACTGCAGATGAGTTCAATTACTCGACTAACCCAACTTTCGTCGATACGACCGGTCGCATTAGAGTTATTGACAATGGTCAGGAAGACGTACAGCGCACATTTACGATGCCAACAACTGTTGGCTTGCATGATGAGTTCGGTAATCTATTAGCAGTTGCAAAAGTTTCGAGACCGATTGAGAAGAACGATGAGAAGGACATCACGTTCAGAATTCGCTTGGACTTCTAGTCCTTTTTGAGAGGAAACTGTGAGGCACAATGTCGATCATAAAGATCAGTCCGAACAACATCGAGAGGTACACACTACTCGCTAATCCTAGGAGAACATTTTCATCTGCTTCTTCAAATGTTAGTGACATAGTCCCAGCTGGTATAACTGGGACTTTACCTCTTTTTGCAGATGGCACGTCAGCCATGAAAGACGTGTTCGCCGATGTTTCTATCAATGCTTCAGCGTCAAACGATGAACAGATAGAAAACCTGAGAGCAACTGCAATCGAGGCTTCAAAGCAAGGAACAGACTTTTATGGAGCAGCATCTGGCTATCTAGACAAAGTCAACACTCTACCTTCTTCTTCGATGTTTTCGAAAAGGCAGAGCGTGTTGCGCTTTGAGCCTGGCGCTAGATTGAACCCAGATTTCCAAAGAAAGCGTGCAGTTAAGGAAAGCCTGTTCCCATACTACAGGCACATGTATCCGTCTCTGCAGTATTCTTATACGAATTATCACAGTTTGAATTTCGTCACTTGTTCTTCGTTGCCTACAAGTTCTGCTCTCATTTATCCTGCTGGTACCGGCTCGGTAGCACTAGAAGACACAAACTTTTATGCTCCTAGTTCAAGTTTTACTTTTGATTTTTATATCAATCCAAGATATACACAAGAAAATGTTGGCGATGAATTTGGAGCTGGCACGATCCTGCACATGTCATCTTGCTATGCCATCAGCTTGGTTACCGGTACATCTATAGCACCGGATGGAAAGGTAGACGGATATAGATTATTGCTGCAGCTTAGTCAGAGTGCTGAGATACCTCCTAGTAGCATCAATATTTCTGGTGACGCAGTTACAGCACCTGGGGCATCAGCAGATGCTGGATTCTTATTCATATCACCAGATAACAGTTTAAAAAGAAATACATGGCACCATGTAGCTATTCGATGGGGTGGTACTGATATCCAAAACGGAACTGGGTCTTTTGTTATTGATGGTTCTGAGAGTTCAGATTTCGTCATTACTTCTGCTTCGGTAATGGCACCAATTCAGACAGCTCCAAATTACCACGATTCAGATGCACTATTTGTTGGAAACTTCTACGAAGGCAGTAATTTTGCTGCACAGCCCATCGCTGGATTTTTTAATTCACAAGCAGCAATTGAGTATGGTGTTATTGATTTTGTTCCTAATGCCGGCCTGAGTGACCCTACAGATTATTCACTAAACCATCCGCTGAATGCTGAAGTTCACGATCTTAAGATATTCAACACATATCGATCCAACCAGCAAATTCTTGCTACTTCGACCAATGGATTCGGTTTTGATCCAAACTTCAGGAGAGCCGGTGTTACCGGATCAAACATGTTGAGATCCGGATCTTCAGCTGAAGAAGGTTTGCTGTTTTATTTACCGCCATTTTTTACGAAAGAATCACCAACTAGGTACATTAATCAGACTCCATTTTTCTATGCAACTGGAACCACAGAGGATCCTTTCAATGTTGCGATGTCATTTGGCGTCGGCGGTCATGAGCTAAATTTGCAAAACTTTACCAGAGAATTTGTTCGCGGATTTTATCCTAGACCTTTGGGGCTTGAGGCTTCCAGGGTAGAAGGAACAACCTCGACAGCTCAAAGTGCAAACTACTGGATCTATGAATCTGGCAGCAATAGAAAAAGAAACATTTCAATTTTGCCTTGCGACAATGGAAAGTTTTATCCTAACTTTCAAATGTTGCTGACTGGTTCTCTAACAAATGCCGCTTCTGGCACTCTTTTAGATCGCTACAAAGACGATTTCGGTGCTTTAGATCTGTCTAGAATAGATTTGAAAGAAATGGTTTCGACAGGCAGCTTGCTAAAAGTAACTGATCCTCAAGATGTGCTTTCTGGAAATTCCTCTGGCTCAATATTGGCTCCTCTTTTTGGCGCAACGCCGGAGGATCCTGGTGTTTCACCAGGAAACATCTTATCTATTCTTCAGCGTACGCAAGATCCTTCGTCTAACGAAGTTGTCTTTTTTGATGTCTCAAACATGTTCTATGGAGACCAAATAAAGCCAGGATCGATTGTGCTATCCGATCTAGCAGTGACAGGCACGTCTGGTAGGGTCCAGATCACCCTGAAAGACGACGGCTATGGTAACCTATACCGTGCAGATTCTAATGGCTCACACGCAACCTGGGCATCTGTGGGCAATGTTATCTATGAGGAAGGAATTTTGGTTGTTAAATCACCTAATCTTCCTCTATTCGGCTCAGATGCATGGGAATTAAGTTTTGAAGGCCAAAGAAATATTCACGTTTTGGAAGTTAGCGTTCTAGCAGATAAAGGGCTAATCAACTCTTCATCCAATCCGACCTACCAGAAGATGATACCAACCGATAGTCCTAGCGAAACTGCATCGGATTTTGTTTACCTTACTGGTTTACAGCTTCATGATGATAATCTAAACGTCATTGCTCGAGCAAATATGGCGCAGCCTGTAGTCAAGAGAGACGGCGATAGATTTACAATTAAGCTTAGGATGGATTTTTGATTATTATCGGCCTGGATATTTCAACTTCAAACATTGGCATATGCGCCATCGACTCAGAAGCGCCTCTTGGCAAAAAGCTTCTAGGAGCAATTGGTTTACAGCTTTCTAAAACGAAAGGGTTATTTGCTAAAGCTGAATTGTTTCGATCTAGTCTAATTGAATTTGTTTCAAAAATTGGCGTGGAAGTCGATGCAATAGTCATCGAAGAATCTTTACAGGCTTTCAGAAGAAACATGTCATCTGCCGGCACAATAGCGAAATTAAACCGATTCAACGGTATAGTCAGCTATATTGCTAGATCCGAAATCGGCGTTCCTCTCTATGCTGCAAACGTCGTGTCTTCTAGAAAGCAAATAGGTCTCAAGTTGATCAAAAAATCCCCAGTCAACACGAAAGATCAAGTTCTCAAATGGGTTAAGGAACATGCCGAAATGGAGAGTTTCGATTGGCCTAAAAAAACTTTGAAAAGTGGTCCGTCAAAAGGCGAGGTTCGAGATGAAGTTTTTTGCTACGATATCGCTGATGCTTTCGTTGTTGCTTTTTGGGGAGCTAAAAATTTGAAAAATGACATGCTTGATGCAAATAATGCATAGTGCATTTTACAAAATCAAAAAGAAAGCAGCTTTTACGTAACGCATTTGGCGAAGGTCATGTCGATGCATCTGAAAAAGACATGTCGCTTCACTGTCCAAAGTGTAATGACGGGCGACGAGACAAATATAAACTTATAGTGCATTTGGAGACCGGTTGGTTTCACTGTTGGGTTTGCGGCCTGTCAGGCAAAAACATTTCTTACTTGTTTAGAAAATTTGCTCCTTCGTATTTCAGGGAATGCTGCGAACTTTTTGAAGTCAAAAATACTTCACAAAAAGTTTCAGATGAGCCAGTAGTTGAACCGGTAAAATTGCCAGATGATGCGATGTTGGTATTAGATTCCAAAGATCCGGATGCTAGGTCTATAGTCGCTTACTTGAAGGGCCGAGGCATGTCGAATATTGACATCTACAGATGGAGAGTTTGCTTTTCTAACGAGTTTAGATTTAGGAGAAAGGCTATTTTTCCTTCTTTCGACGCAGATGGAAAATTAAATTACTATGTTGCCAGATCGATAGACGATACCAAATTCAAGTATTCAAATGCCAAAGTTGCAAAGTCCACCATTATCTTTAACGAATTAGATATAGACTGGCGTCAGCCAGTAATCTTGGTAGAAGGAGTGTTTGATGCCATCAAATGTCCTGACAATACAGTTCCAGTGCTAGGATCGACGTTGCCAAAGAGCTCTTTGCTTCATAAAACACTCAGCAAATACCAGACTCCTGTAATAGTTGCTTTTGATGAAGATGCTGAACAAAAAGCTCACAGGGTTTGTGGATCATTGGCCAAGGCCGGCTGCGACGTTTATAAAGCGAAAATATCTGGCGGCGATCTAGGTAGCAAGAAAAAAGAAGAAGCTATGGCTTCACTAGAGACCACGCAGAAGTGGACTACAGAATCTCTAATAACACATAAAATTTCTTCAATCAAAAGTGGATCGATATTATGATTAAAATTGCTCATTTCGGCGACGTGCATTGGCGCAGCCTCACAAGACACGAAGAATATCGAAAGTCGTTTGAAGATGCATTTGAAAAAATGCGTGTGCTTAAGCCAGATTATATTCTCATCGCTGGTGACATCGTACATTCAAAGACGCAAGGGATTTCTCCGGAACTTATCAGCAATTTGACATGGTGGTTCCGCGAGATGTCAAAAATTGCAGAAGTGCACGTCACTCTTGGCAATCACGACGGCTTGATCCTAAATCCAGACCGTGAAGATGCAATTACGCCTATTGTCAATGCAATCGATGATAACAACATCAAGCTTTACAAAAAGTCTGGCATTTATCCACTGACAAAAGATTACAACCTGTGCGTTTTTAGTTGCTTTGATGAAGATGGCTGGGAAAGCGTAAAGCCCGAGAATGGAAAGACTAATATTGCTACCTTTCATGGGCCGGTTAATGGTTCACATACGGACGAAAACTGGAACTTAGAAGGCAGCGTAAATGTCAGCTTCTTTGACGGTTTTGATTATATTTTGCTAGGCGATATCCACAAACAGCAATTTATTACTCCTAGAATGGCTTACTGCGGATCAACAATTCAACAGAACTATGGCGAACTTCCAGGAAAAGGGTTTTTATTTTGGGCAATAGAAGGCCAAGATTTTAAATCTAAGCATATTCCAGTTGCTCATGATTTTCCTTTTGTGACTCTAGAATATGAGAATGATATCGATGCAATTCAAACTCAAGCCGAAACTTATCCGGAAAAATCTAGATTTAGAATTAGAGTAAAGGATTCTGTCAATCAGGCAGAAAGAACTCAGATTCGAGCAGCTATTAAAAGTGTATCAACTCCGAGTGAAATTGTCTTCAAGAGCGAGACGGATGAAGTTTCAAACCAAATATCTGAAACTATACTAGAAGACAATGAGACTTTGAGCGATGCTGTTTCGGTTTGGAAATTAGTGCAAGACTACTATTCAGAATCTGAATTAGAACAAAAAACTTTAGACCGAATGCAGCGAGCACTTATGCAAGCTTGGGGCAAAGCTGAAATTGATGAAGACGTTGCTTCTGGTAGATGGTCTGTTAAGAAAATTGAGTTTGATAATGTCTTTGGATACGGAGAAGACAATGTAGTCAATTTTGAATCTACTAGTGGAATAACTGGTATTTTTGGAAAAAACAGGAGCGGCAAATCTTCTATTTGCGGCGCTTTGACTTACGCGCTATTCAACGGCACCGACCGCGGTCCAATGAAAAATATCCATGTTGTTAATGCCAGAAAGAATCACTGCAAAGTTCGAGCGGTTGTTTCTAAGAAAGGCAACAACATGTTGGTAGAAAGGCAGACAGTCAAGAGGACTAACAGAAAAGGTCAAGTTAGTGCAGCAACTCATTTAAATTTATTCGAATGCGACGATACCGGAACTCCAATCAGAGATTTATCTGATGAGCAGCGCCGCCAAACAGAAAAAATTCTACGGAGCCACATTGGAACTCTAGATGATTTTCTGATGACTTCATTGGCTAGCCAAGGCGACATTAACCGGTTTGTCAAGAAAGGTTCAGCTGAGAGAAAGGCAATATTGGCCAAATTTTTGCGACTCGATATTTTAGAAAATCTGCAAAAAGTCTTGAAAACAGAACTTTCTGTTGCTAAAGCCACACTGGCAAAAATTCCTGAGAAAGAATTTGACACCCAGATCTTTGATAAAAAATCTCAGATCATTGCAAGAAAGTCTGACAGGCAAAATGCTCAAGAAACTATTGCTAAAATCAGCGAAATCCTCTCTGCTATCGACAGTGCTCTTAAGAGTGATAGTGATCAGCAGTACACAGATCTAGAAGTTGCCGATCAAGAAAATTTAGTTGCAGAAATTAATAACAACTTAGAAGATGTCAGCGGAAATTTGCAGACTTTTTCTATCGAAAAAGAGACTCTAGAGTCTAGGTTGACCGAAGTATTGGATAAGCTGCAAGAGCATGACTACAAAGCTTTGCGCGAAGCCAAAGTTCAGATTGACGATACAGAAAGAAATCTGCTAATAGTCAGCAACAAAGTTGATCAGCAAACTTCTGAACTAAAAGCCAGCAAGAAAGAAGTCAAGAGATTGAATGATGTGCCTTGCGGAGATACATTTCCAATGTGCAAATACATCGTCAGTGCTAGAAAGGCCGAAAATTCTTTATTAGAAAAACAAGAAAATCTCAAAAGTGTCAAAAAACACGTTTCAGCTCTTAAGTCTGAGCTCAAGAAATTAGTTGCTAAAAATGTTGATGAAAAATTAGCAGAAAAATCTAAGCTAGATCAAAAAGTTAATCATCTCAAGCAGGAAATAGCTAAAAATGAACTAGTAGTCCTGAAGGCAGAAACCAGGAAAAAGCAACTGGAAAATAGGAAATCAGAAGCCCGGGCTCTCCTGGACACCATGAAAATGAACATGTGTGATGAAGAAACAGCTGAGCAGCGCAAAACCTTGATTGAAAAAAGAAAGAAAGCAGAGCAAAAGCTCCAAGAAGCCCAGAAAAAAGTGCAATTTTTGTCAGAAAAGATTGGGCTTCTAACTGCTGAAGTGGAACAGTTAGGCAAAGACAAAAAGTCGTATGAGGAAAATAATTTCCACCATAATGCCATCAATTTGCTTCACAAATCCCTAGGCAGAGATGGAATTCCACTACAGATTGTCAAGAAGAAATTGCCTATAATCAATCACGAGATTGCCAATATTCTAACTGGTGTGACCGGTTTTACTGTCGAGCTAGAATCAGATGACAAAGGAATGGACATTATTCTTGACTACGGAGATTCTCGGCGAGTTATAGAAGTCTGTAGCGGTATGGAAAAAATGATGGCATCTTTGGCAATACGAACTGCGCTAATAAGAGTTTCCAGTCTGCCAAAATCAGACACACTCATCATCGACGAAGGCTTTGGTGCGCTTGATGCTTCCAACATTGAATCATGCACGTCTTTGCTTAGAAGCTTAACAAAAACATTCAGATCTATTATTATCATTTCGCACGTAGATACAGTGAAAGATGTAGTTGATAATGTCATCGAAATTTCAACAGACAATAGGCACGACTCAAAAGTCACCTTCTTATAAGGGTAGCTATCGAGTCGTCGTAGAGGCTCACGAGCCGGCCCATAGTTGCCCAGTTTGCGAAAGTGTATTCAGAGACGACGTAGATCTAAAGAATTTTTTTGACAGGGGTGCGTGTGCTGAATGCGTAGATACTTACTACTATCCGAACGCTGAACTCTGGGATGATGAGGGATGGCGTCCCGATCTAAAAGGTGATAAAAATGACGTTTGATGAAGTCAACATTTTAGGCAATTTGATTAATACCACATATGGAAAATCTTCGTCTCCAGCAGGCGATTATTCGATCAAGTGTGACATGGCCGGTGATACTATCACACTGAAGTACACTACATTGGTTTACTTTGTTTCAGACAGGGGTCTGCGAGATCAGGTTGTCAAATGTTCCGAAGAGGCTCACAGTAGACTAGATAAATTTTTGGCCAATCTAAAGAGTGACTTTAGAGAAGCTTCTGGTTCTACGCTTACAACTGAAATGACTGCACACGCAGACAACGTTGAATTGATCCAGTCTACATCGAACTCGCCACGCCAGATTGCGTACTACAGGATGAATCATACCCTGACAGTGGGATAAAATGGCAGGTCCCACATCCTCACAAGCCAAAGAGATAGTTAGGTGCGGCAAGGATCCAGTTTATTTTATCAACAAATACGCTAAGATCCAGCACCCGACTCGCGGCACAATACCTTTCAACACTTACGACTTTCAAGATGATTGTGTTCGAGCTTATATCGAACACAGATTCAATATCATAGTAAAGTCTAGGCAGTTAGGTCTGTCGACAGTATCGGCTATCTATGCAGTCTGGTTGGCTATATTTTATCGCGATAAGAATATTTTAGTCATCGCAACTAAGTTAGCAGTTGCGCAGAACTTCATTAGAAAAGTCAAAGTTGCTTTGGATGCATTGCCAAAATGGTTGGTGATGCCATCAATTCGTGAACGAACAAAGACGCATGTTGCTTTCACCAATGGTTCACAGATCAAAGCCGTTCCGACTTCTGAGGATGCTGGTCGTTCTGAAGCCCTGTCGATGCTAATCATCGATGAGGCTGCGTTCATTCGAAATTTTGATGAACTTTGGATGGGCTTGTATTCCACGCTATCGACCGGTGGTCGTGCAGCAATCATCAGCACACCAAACGGCATTGGTGGCATGTACCACAAACTGGCGGAAGAAGCCAAAGCCGGCAAGAACGATTTCAACCATATTGAGCTGCCATGGTTTGTCCACCCAGAAAGAGATCAGGCTTGGTTCGACAAAGAATGTCGAAACATGTCCAAAAAACAAGTTGCGCAAGAGCTTCTGTGTGACTTCTCGGCTTCTGGTGACACTTTCGTTGCTTCTGAAATCGTGGAAATGCTGCGCATGCAAATTGAGACGCCCATCGAAAAATGGGGTCCGGATGGTGGTGTTTGGCAGTGGAAATATCCGGGTAGCGAAGACGAATATGTCATCTCTGCAGACGTAGCAAGAGGCGACGGCGGAGACTATTCTACCTTCCAAGTGATCGATCGAAAGACTTGCGAGCAGATAGCTGAGTTTAGAGGCAGAATACCACCAGATCAGTTCGGCGTGTTGTTAGCCGAAGCCGGTAGAAGATTTAATGATGCCTTAGTTTGTCCTGAAAATAACAC